>Ga0315282_10004893_pt1 | contig 23098 bp, 32 predicted proteins | sample YL17G07_20_MG_FD_203693 | JGI IMG/M metagenome (GOLD analysis project Ga0315282, IMG submission 203693) | Sediment microbial communities from Yellowstone Lake, YNP, Wyoming, USA - YL17G07_20 | ecosystem: Environmental > Aquatic > Freshwater > Lake > Sediment | place: USA: Wyoming | collected... | reverse complement strand
TCCGAGATGTCTATGGCACACCCGGGCTCGTGACAATCGCTCTGGAACCGTATTACCCGCTCTTCCTTGTCATCAACCAGTATTTCCATTTCCTTTTCCTCCTGCGAAAGACGTATTATCCTGGACACTAAGTGTAGCCTTCAAAGTCCGGCCATTCCCTGGGCCAGACCGTATTCATCACACCGTTTTCCCGGGGATGCTTTAGCTTCTTTACAATCTCCCGCCTGGTCTCAAAGAGAATCTCTGCTTTTTCAGGATGCCAGTTATCATGAGCTACATTCTCGTCCCCCAGACAGAGCAGGAGGTAAAGAACCTGGTTTCGGCCTTCCTGAATCAGTGCCTCTGCGTTCATCGGCTTCATGTGTCTCCCGCCTCCTTTCCCGGCCCAAGCAGAAAATGTTTCTCGGCCATGACCTGGTAAAATGTCTGCCCGCCCCGGGTGATGACATAGGGCAGGAAAATCTCCTCCATCTTCACCATCTCCGTCTCAAGCAGCGACATTTGTGCCTCAACCCAGTCCTTGATGATGCGCCAGGCCACCCGGTAGGCATGCTCTTCACTGGCATACCGGGCCGGTATCTCACCGTTATAGTGCTGCCTTTGCAGTACTTTAAGCGTGGCGGCGGTGTCAATCGGCAGACGAATGGGGAGTTCCCCATTGGGCGTCTTGACCTTGAAAGCCAGCGCTCTTATCTTGCCATGGTCGTCATATTCCGTCATCACCGCCCGGGCGCCGTGCTCTACGAGTTTAGCCTGCACCTGGGATACGGTCCTAGAAACCGCCACCGACGTTGTATAGTCTAACAGGGGCATATTATTACCTCACACACGTTTCCCGGCTTTTCTGGTCGCGCTGTCTACCACCTCTTCTATCGCAGCATTGACATACCTACGTTGAACCGCACACCATCCCTTTAGCCGGCCGCCGTAGACCACCGCCCGGACCAATCTGCCACAGGCGGGGCACCGGACAACGCTAATTACACTCCGAATAACTCCTTCCATTATCTCCGCTCCAGCCTGTGCAGTCTATCCTTCTCTATCACCCTGGGGACGAACTCCCGTAGAGCCTCTAGCAGCACCTCAACCTTTTCCCAGGGTGGTTCGGGCAGGTGGTTGTGGTAGTTATCCGCTCCTATTTCCACGATGTCCGGCTTAATTTGCCTCATCCAATCCACCAGCACGTCCAGGTCGAAGTCAATAATTGGCTCAATGGATATGAACTTGCGGGTATGGTCTAATCGCTGCATCACCAGGTACCGGTTAAGGGGTGAAAGCGCCCTGGTCAAACTGTAGTCGCGGTTAGTTTCAAGGGTGGTGCCCAGGTAGACGTTCGGCAGATTGCCGAAGGTTGGCCCCTCAAAGATGCCGGGGTCTTTTGACTGAAAAAGAAAGCGAGTCTCAGGAAACTCCGAAACCCTTTCCACAATCGCCCGGCGCTGCTCCAGCCCGGCGAAGGCGATGTCGCCCATATCGCTGACGAAGACGAAGTCACCGGGCTTGAAACGGCGGCTGAGCTCACCCGGATGAAAGGTCGGAATAAAGCCATCCCGGTATTTCTTAACCTGAGACTGTAGCCTCTCCTCTACCAGCTTCCTTGCCCAGCAGTAGCTGCACGAGAACAGGCATCCCGTAAAGGGATTCCAGGTCCGGGTTATCGTCTTAAACATCCGGCTCACTTTATACTCTCCTCTCTAGCTCCATCGCATACTGGCGGTCTGTTCACTTTCTCGGCAACCTCATCAAGCAACCTCATCTGGTCTCCCTCAGGGTAAAGTAGCTGTAGCGGGATAAGTTCCCAATTTGGACACGAATTGTACCAATGGGACCATAACTGTAATGAAGCCTATTAAGCCGGTAAGTGCCTCGGCGACAGCCTTCGGGTCGTTGGGATTGAAAGGCACTTGAGACGGTATCTGGGATAGGCCATGCCGCTCCTGGCACGGGCCGTATTCCGGCTTCTTTGGTGCTCCCTTGGACATGCACATCTGATTTGCCTCCTCAGTCTCCTAATCTGCGGAGATGCTTCGCATACTCGTCCTGTTTCCTGGTTGGCTTCTTGAGCGCGATACCCTCTTTCTTCATGAAGTCCCGGTAAGCCTTGCCCCAGCCCTCATCGCCAACAAACATGACGTTATAGCTGAAAAGCAGGTCCCTCAAATCGATGATTCCTTTTTGTCTTTCCGTTAATTCTTCGGCCACCTGTAACCCCCTTCGTCAGTATTTCCCGGCGTGTTCCTCAAACCAGGCGTCTATTCCCTGGCGGTAGTTTTGCTTAACCTCACTGGTCAGGTTTTTAAGGTCATGCATGAGAATAACCCTGGTCTTCGTATTCACCTTCAGAATCATCGCCATGTGCCGCCCGTAGGTAATAGTGCTGTCAGGGAAGTAAACCGAGTAGAGGAGCCAGGTAGCGCCGTCAACCACCCTGCGGCTCTCTCTAATCAGCTTTGTCCCGTCGCTTCTCCACATGTGCAAGAAGTCTCTCAGCTTAATCCCGGCTTCACCATCAGTACTGGCCATCTCTCTCCCTCGCCGATAAGTCCGGCTCCTTTTGCAGCGCTAGAGTTTTGCCGCAGCAGGGGCATTGCAGGGTTCCGTCTGCCGCCAGCCATACCTGCGCCGGCTCGGAGGCGACAGCTTTCTCTCTGGCAACATGCTCCACTGTCCTGGCCAGCTTCCAGAAGATGTTAGCCACGGCATTGCGGACGCAGTCAGGCTTTATGTTGCCCAGGCTGTCCTTACGCGGAAGCTGGAGCGCTGGCCACTCCTTAACGGGGACGTTCTTGACCGCCTCCAGCCGGCACATCTGATAGAAAGGCAACTGCCGAGCTGCCTCGTCAATTAGCTCGTCTGTAAGCGGCGCTTCAAGGTCCAACCGGCGCTTTGGCTCGCAAATCTCCTTCAGCCTCAGAAACTCATCGACAGTTATGCTCATAGGTCACCTCGTTAGCCTCTAGATTTATGCCCTGCATAGGTCAGTTTCTCCCCAAAGTCACCCCGGGCCAGTTGCTCTCCATATGCCGAACCAGCACCTCCAAGTTGTACGGGATACCCGTCTCGCCGGCCATCGCCGCCTCCCTGGTAATAGGGAATGCCGGAGGCATGGCCTCGTAGAAACACGGGTTGAATCGGATACTGCTGCAAGCGGCTTTCATGCTGGTTGCATGAAATCGGTCATAAATGGCGTACTCCCGCCGGTCACGGGAGACAAAGAGGTGAAAATACCCCCGCTTTGCCTCAACCAGCATGAGGTGGTACCCCTGCTCCTGCCATTCAAACTTTCTCAACTCCATGACTCCTCCTAAGGCACCAGCTTGCGCGTGCGGTAGCTGGCACCCGTCAGCGTGACTATCTTCCCCCGGCACATACCTACCAGCCGGTTCACCGTGTCATACTTCACCAGCTCCTCGAGAGGCCCGCCGACCTCCAAGGGAAGCCGGCTGCTCACCACCATCGGAAGCCCGCGGGATATCCGCTGGTCGATAAGATACCAATAAAGCTCCCTGGTGAAATCAGACGGCTTCTCCTTCCCCAGGTCATCCAACATGAGAAGCTTGACCGTGCAGAGTTGGGCGCATACCTGCTCCTCTGTCTCGTGGTAAGGCTTCTGCACTTCCGGGATGTTGTAGGTCGCTCGGACCCTCCTGACCAGGCCAGGACCGTTCTCAAACCTTATCGGCAGCCCTGTGCTGGATGGGTCGCCGCGCCAGTTGTCAATGAGGTGGGTGGCGATGCAGGCCATGAGCGTCGTCTTGCCCACGCCAGGCTCCTGTGAGTACAGGTACAGTGAAGGCATCCCCCTGGGATTGTCTAGGTCAAAATTCTCGGCGTACTGCCGGCAGAGTCGCAGCGCCCTGCGCTGGAACTCCGGCTCAAAGTCCTCAAACCGGGTGCAGTGAAGCCCCCAGGGTATACCGCACTCTTTGCGCCACCTCTCCCGCAGGGCAATCCGCTGCACCTCTCGCTCCTGCTCCTCCAGCCTTTTCTCTTCCTCTTCCCGCTTCTGGCGACATGCCAGACATTCTCTGGCCCTCACCTCTCGCGGCGGCTGGAAGAGGAAAAATGTAGTTACCTCGCCCTGGAATTTGCCGCCGCAGGTGCGGCACTCACACTCCTCTGTCCTCGTTTCCTTCATCGGCTTCTTCTCCACTGACGATGACTGTGAGGCCGGCTTTTCTAGAACGCTCGACGTAGTCCTGAAGAGAGTCTGACTTACGTGCTGAAGCCCCTCGCCCCTCTGATTCACGCTGTTCATACTGCCTCCTTTCACTGGTGGTCATGGCTTGATTCTGGCCCTCTTTGGGGCTAGCGGGTAAAGCCTCCCCACGCCTCACAAAATTCCCGATATCCTCGTTAACCCACACCATGCTTACGAATTCCCCGTGCCGCTGCTGTACCTTAGCCCTCCAGCAGCTTAGTATGTCGTCCCGGGTAAAGCCTCGTGAGAGCATTTTCTTGATGAACTGCCCTTCTTTGGCGTGGTTCGGGATAGGGTCTCTTTTATTGGTTGCCTCAGGGTATCCAAAGAACTTTCTGATTTCGTCAAAAATTTCGCGTACTCTGGGGTCGGGCGGCTTTTTATTGCCGCCCCCTTTACCGACAGGTAAAGGGGTTACTAAATCTTTCTTCTCCCCTCTCCCCTCTCCCTCTATATAGTGTTGGTTCAACGTTGGTTTAACTGTTGGTTTAACAGTCAAACCAACGTTGAAGGGGAGCTCATCATAGGTTAGAATTGCTATCCCTGCTGATTTTGCCACTGAGTCGGTAATATTCTGGCGGTCTCGACCGATTAGAAATGCAAAAACCGGCGCGGAATCCTGCATTTTCAATGCTGAAATATAGCGGGAAACTTGTCCAAGATGGTTAATATGAAGCGAGAAAGGCTTCACTTCGATCAAAATAAGGCTGCCGGTTTTGGTTCGTGCGAGGATGTCAATATATAGATTGCCAATGCGTTTCTCAGACTCCACTAAAACTATTTCGTCACCTGTTGGTTGCCATTCGTTTGCCCAGAGGCGTTGAACCAACGTTTCTTTAACGGGCTTTTCGTGCTGGTTAACTTTCAACTCTCTTTCGCATATATATTGGGGCTTGCCCTGCCTCTTTTCGAAGTTTATGACTTCCAGACAGTTGCTTGAGTTCCATCTTAGTGAGTCCAGTTCTATCATTTTTGAAATGCAACTCTTTAGCGAAGAAACTTCACGATTTGTTAAATTAAGGGCTTGCGAAATGTCACGAACCGTCATCGGTTGCGTTTTGGTTAGCATCAGTTCCCCTCTTATTGGAGACTGCCCGGCGAGAAGCAGTATTCCAACCCAACACCACTTCTCGGCACCCGACAGTCTTGTCATCTTGGGGTCGCCTAGTATGTCGAACCACAGCTTGATCCAGGGCAGTGGACGTCGACCTCTTGCCAAACTTACTCTCCTTTACTAATACCCTCGTGATGGCTCTCTTCACGTTTAATAATTAGTTCTTCTATCAGTCCAGCTAATTCGTGGTAGAGCAAAAATTCCCCTGAACTGGGTGATAGCTCTCTTGCCAAAATTTTCTGAAGAGTGTCCCCAGATTCACACGCGTCTTCCTCGGTTACCCATCCTCGCCCCAAGTATAATTTTCCGCTTCCACCTCTTGCTGGTAGTGGCTGCACTCCGCTTCTTCACACGTATATGGCCAATGGCACTCAAGCATATGACCATAAGGGCAAAACATACACGCCATCGGGTTGAGACCGCCGGCCTCACACTCCCCACGCTCAATCCGCCCGATGCCAGTCGGAAAGCGGGAGTTCTTTTCCAGCTCGGCAATATGTTTGCGGCTCTCTTCATCCATCATGGCTTAACCTCCGATTCTCCTGTTTCGCTCTTAATGTAGGGCTTTAGCCGGTATGATCGGGAAGGATGGCGGAGACAGCGCAGCGCCTTTTCTTCAATCTGGCGGATTCGCTCCCGGCTTACACTGAACTCCCGACCTACTTCCTCCAGGGTGCGACACCGGCCGTCGCCAAATCCAAACCTGAGCCACAGCACTCTTTTGGCTTTGGCGGCAACGGCCGGGGCACGCTCTACTAAAGCCAGGGTATTGAGGACGGAATCAATCGCATCGGCTAAACTGACGCCGTCTATCTTGTCGGTAAGGTCCTCATCCCTGAGCTGGCGGCGAAACAGCGCCGACATTAACCTCGTTTCTGCTTTCATCTCCGCCTTACGGAGGAAGCGCCAGTGGGGAAAATACAGGCTTAGCTCTGTATCCAGGTCAGGTACGGTATGCTCTAAATCGGCATGGTAAATATCCGGATAATGACTCATTTCGCGTTTCTCCTTAAATGGCTCCGCCGGTAAAAGCCTGGATGTGGGGGAAGCCAGGCTCTATGCCGGTGATGAGCTCCTGGCACTGCTCTTTGCTGAGGGCCGGAGCAAATAGAGCGATGCCGACCTCTTTACCTTTGAAATGCTTTTGCTCACAGTCCCGGATAGCTTGCAGCAGAACCCGTATGTCTTCCCTGGCCAGCTCCTCGCTGTAGATGACTATATTTACTTTCATCTTGCCCCCTCTCCTCGGCCATTCAGCCGTATCTGGTATGGCACCGCCCGCCCCAGCGGTATTTCGGCTATGTCTACCTCTTTAAGACATCCCGACTCCTTCAGAAGGCTAATCGGCACCGGGAAAAAGAAGGTAATGCGGTCGCTGTCGGTTATGGTATGCGCAATGGCGAGCCGCCTCCCCCGCATGAGGTGCTGAAAAATGGCCCGGCGTGTACCCGCGGTGTGGATGTCCAGTATTCTCAGCCATTGGGGTACAAAGTAGATCACCCTGCAGGCTGAGGTGGTATAGCCCCAGGAGAGGTAAGCCTTCATGCCCCCCTTTTCCAGGCGAAATACCTCCCAGGGCACCTTCGATGTCTGGGCGATCCTGGTGTCCGTCTTTCCTTCAACAAGATGCACCGTGCCATCGGCTAAGAAGCAGCGATAGTCCCGGCGACGCCTCTCTCTGCCGACAGATATCACCTTGACGTATTCACGCTCCAGGTAGCGGGCTATGTAGGCTTCGGCGGGCTCACCTATCCGCATGAGCTCGCTGTCATAGCTCCGGGCTTTATCGCTTCGGTTTTTCATAGCGTTCCCCAGGATTCCCAGTTTGGCCTCCTCTTCCTGGCAAATAGCTCAATATAAGGGCCGGGGTACATCCTCTCGATGATTTCGTACACCAGCTCCGGCTTCGCCGAGTGCTCTCTCTTTGGGGCAACGATAACCGACGGCACAAGACTACCTGACCGGGGCAGGCATGACCCTTTCGTGGCGGCAAAGAGGAACTCATGCTGGCTGTAGTTGTAGAAGCCCAGCTTGCCGTAGGTGCTCTTGTCCTTAATCCAGACGAACGAGGCTTTGTACTGGAAGCCCCATCTGTAACACAGCCTCAACCCTTCCGGCAGGAAAGGGCTGGTCACCCAGAGAAAAAGGACGCCGTTATCTCCGGTGAGGGAGACGATGTCCAGCCCTGCCAGCTCCTCCAGGGACATCGCGGGGTAGTGACTCTCGGCGCTCCCGCCCAGTCCGGAGTTGTCGTACGGCCAGGGCGGGTCGGCGTAGATGACCTGGTACTTGCCAGCAGGGAGACGGGGCGCGTCAGCTACGCTTCTCCTCTGTACCGCCTGCTTTGCCTGTGAATAAGCTTTGGATATAGTAATCCCGTCCGGCTTTATCTCGGCCAGGAAATCGGGCGCATTTTCGGCAATATACTCCAGCCTGTCCCACTGCCTGCCGGAGCTCAGTCCAATCGCCCTGGCAATGATATCCCGGGTCTTGCCGCCATATGGTGGTGGACCGTTGGCCACCACCATATCTCTTTGTTGCACTCCCCTTGTCACCAGGTGGGTAGCTTCCTGCCTCAGCTTCGCCCTCGCTGCCTCAATCTCTTTTAGCGCTTTGCCTTCGTGGTATAGCTGCTGGCCGGTCTTAATGCGGTAGCGGTTGAACTCGATGATAGCCTGTCGTTCATCCAGCTCAGAGGGGTAGCTGGTGCGGATGACCGGAATCGGCACGCGCAGCCCCTCCTGATAAGCAGCCTGGGCAGCACGCCACCGGCGGTGACCGGAGATAATTATGCCCTTCGTGGTGACATACAGTGGCTCGAGAATGCCGTGTTGCTTGATGCTCTCCAGCAAATCCTGGAAGCCGTCCTCCCCGTAGAGCCCGACGCTGTATTCGTTGGGACTCAAAAGGCCCGGGGCATCAAGCCACTCTATTGTTCCGGACGCCTGGTCAACCATTTCTAGACGCTAGCTCCTCATTCCCGGCCAACCGACATCTGGCTATCTCCCTGCACCGCGCACCTCGCACACACCCTCCTGTCCTCGGGCAGGTAGTAATCCTTAAAGCTCCGGCCGCACACACGGCACTTGTAGCGACGGAGCCGGCCGTATTTCATGCGCCTGGTGATGGGTTGCTCCGGATATCCCATCATCCGTGCCTGACGGCCAGTATTCTTCTATAGCACTCGCTCGGCAGCTCGGTTATCTCGTTAGTCGAGTTCACATTCAGCTCTCGATAGACATCGGCGGGCTGCATCTTAAAATCATCATGGCACGCACGTAGGAGCTCGTTAATGGTGTGGATGGACTCCGGGTCTCGCTTCGGCTTAGCCGGAGCCGCCGCGCCTGCCTTTTGACTAGGCTCTTCCCCGTTGGCCTGTGGAGCTTCCTCGGCCTGGCTGTTGGCCGTGGTAGACCCCTCAGCCTCAGCCAGCACCTCCGGCGGGAACAGGTCTTCCGGCGGCTCCTCTTCCTCAACTTCAGGCATGGCCAGACGTCTGGCCGGTGCCTTCAGGGCCAGCCGCTGTAGCTGGCTCAGCTTCAGGTCGCTCCTGAGATGCAGCACATGCACCGTTTTCTTTTTCATCCCGGGCGGGGTTACCTCGCGGGGCTCCAGGGATAGCGTCAGCGGTATCCCGGATATCCGGCCGCACAGCCCCCGGATGACGTCAATGCAGGAGTTTATGTTGACGATGGAGTAAAAGGAGCTGGTGTCCAGCTGCCATACCCCGAGACCCGGCACATCGGGGAGCACAAAGAGCAGGTTCATCACCCGGCGGCACTGGGGACGGATATGCTCATCCGGGTCGCCCACCGCCTCCGGGCAAGTGTCAGGGTCGCAGGTCATCTCCCGAAACTCCCAGCGCTCGGTGGTGTGATCGGCCGCACCGCCGGTCTCCGTGTCGACCTTCCTGGTGCACTTTACCCCGTCGCCGCGGCAAACCAGCCCCTGGGTGAGGGAGTAGCATTTGAGGAACTGGGGGGCGAAGACCTCCGCGTCCTCGACCGGGAACAGGATGCTCAGCTTCTTTGGCGCATCCCCCACGTAGGGGCGGATTTCCTCGGGCACGTTAAAATGGTCTAGCGCCCTGGGATAGGGGTTTTTCCCCGGTGCCTTCACCTTCTCACCGAGCCTTATCTTCCCCAGGCGCGGCAACCGGCGTATCTCGCTGATTCCCTTGATTGGACTCATTTCGCCACCTCCTTATAAATCGCCATTGCATTGTCAGGTAAAACCCTGTCTTTACCCGTGTGAACATCGTAGTCTTTCAGGATAGTGCCGGCTTCCTGGCTACCCTTTAAGGCCATGTCCCACCAGAACACCCCATGTACCTTGCCAAAAAGCCCCCGGCCGATGGTGTAGTCCTTGAAATGCCCCCGGCAGATATGCAAAGCCTTTTTCAGGCCAGCGTGCTGGATGTCACCTTCGCTCTCCAGTATTCGCTTCACCGGGTGGATTTCCAGAATCTTGTAGACGGCGAGCGAGGGATTGCCCCGCTTAACCCTGGCCCGGTTCAGCTTCGGAGAAGGAGCGATAGTCTTCAGGACCACGTTCTTGCAGTGCATGAAGCTCAGGGTGAGCAGGGGAACGTTGAGCAAGGCGCTGATATTGCCCAAAACCTCCGCCTTTAGGGCTTCGTCAGCGCTCAAGTCTTCGCCCAGCTTCTCGTCCAGGATTCCAACCTCCAACTTATCATTGAGTAACACTGGCTTCCCATCGTCTCTGGCAAGCCAGAATAAGGATAGCTTCGGGAAGGCAATCCCGGTGTCACAGGTTTCGAGAAAAGGGTAAGCGACGCTCACCCAGCGTACCTTCTCCTTTTCGATGAGTTCCTGGGCAGGTTTTTTAATCTTCTCGTACCAGCTCATGACAGCGTCTTCCAGCTCTTGGGGAAGGGAGTCATATTGACTCATTCGAGCCCTTAGCCAGAAGGCTTCTCTGGACAACCGGAGCCGTTCTGCCGGGTCAGACAGGGTAGCCGGTTTCGTCAACAGCAACGCGTCCAGAAGCCTTCGCGGCTCCGGGTCTTTCATTTCAACTTCGCGGGAGAGGATTAGCGTCCCATACTTTTTTGCCGTGCTATCGAGGCTTATTCTGCCCAGCTTTTCGCTCAGGCTGTGCCGTGGCATCGAGTGTTCAATAAACATTACGGGGAACGGAGGAGCCACGTTGGGAAAATCTCTCGCCATGTCCCAGTCCTCCTGGGGTGTTTCGCAGTAGAGATAATGAGCCACATTATCAGCGAGGATAACCTCAGCCTCTCTTAGCCTGGCAAGAAGGAACGACTCCAGCTCTGTTGGCCGTCGTGGCGGGTGCTCTCCTAATTTGATTATTCGGTCGATAAGCATATGGTTTGCTCCTTAGGTTGCTCTGCTTTGGCTCTGGTGAGCTTGGTCCTGGCAGCTTGCACCGCTTGAGCCAGGTCAGCCGATATCGAAAGGTTAGGGTCGGCATGGTGGTCATGGGTGATGTCGAGCTGGTAGATGTAGCTTGCCTTACCCGCCATCCAGTCGCCATTGTTGAGCCTGGCCACAAAAAGGCCCCCAGCGGCTAGGTTCCCTAAAGTTTCCAGGCTCTTAATGGTCTGCTCCACCAGGTATACGACGGAGGGACTCATCAGCAGCCGGTGCTCAGCCAGGCTGTCCTTCCAGAGGCGAATGAGTGAATCAAGCTCTTTCACTTCTGGGGGCTTTACCTCTGCTTCCATCCTCTTGCCCTCCTGGTACCTGTCGCATTCTCTGGGCGTGTCGCCTTTTCTGTTGCGAGCCGTGGTAAAGCGGCAGCCGCCCTGGCCGGTAGGCTCACCGAAGTAGGTCAGGCTTGGCTTCCAATAGGCACAATCGACACACCTGTGAAGCTCGAGTTCTGGCTTCAACCACACGTCTGCCCTCCATCATCGTAGTCGGCGCATTTCACACAAACCCTGGTGCTCCTGCCCCGGAGGACCGTGAGCAGTGGAACTGAACTGGTGAGTCGTCCCCGGACACAGCTGACCTGGCCGTCCCTGACCACGGCGTTGAAGCAATCATAGGTAATACGCCGCTTGCTCCGGGCTTTGTCCCGCTTCGCCTCTAACTGAGCGGCCAGAGGCTCGTCGAAATACCTGCGGTCATTGTTTGTGCTCAGAGTTTTCCTCCCATTTTGCTTTCCTGGACCGGTCGCCTTCAAAGTGCCGCTCATTGCCGCCTGCCTCTGCCAGGCGCCGCCGGTGAGCCGTTGCTATGATACGAGCCAGTATCCTGAGCCCGTCAGCCATGCGCTGTTCCACCGCCGGGTCAGAGCTATCCTTGATGGTCACCGCCGTTCTCCTCAATGATGAACAGGTCGTCGAAGGTGTATTCCGGCATATGCCGCAGTATCAGGCGCCTCATCATCGGCGAGGCTTCTCTTCGGCCGCTGATGATGTGGGAGAGGTGAGCGCGGGAGTAGCCGATCATTTCGGCCAGGTCGCGCTGGGAGAGGTTTTTGCGGCTCAAGGCGATTTCAAAGGCGCTGCGATTTACCCTTACCCTCACCATATGAAATACTCCAGCACACAAATCGGTTACTGTAGTATGTTAGCACTGTCTTGACAGCTTGTCAATAGTCATGGTATACTATAGCAGTCGTAAAGGATACAATAGTGTTTGACTTAGTGTCCAAAAGGTGCTATTATTTCAACAAAGAGGAGGTGACGCGTGATGGTGGAAAACTTCGGCGAGTACCTGCGCACTCTGAGGAATGAGAAGAAGCTCTCGCTTCGAGAGGTGGAGAAGCTGTCTGGCGTATCCAGCTCTTATCTCGGCCTCATCGAGCGCGGGCAGCGCCCCATACCGGGCGCGGATGTCCTGAAGAAACTGGCGCCGGTCTATGACGTCCCGGTGAGGGACCTCTTGACTGCCGCCGGCTATCTCAAGGACGAGAAGTATTCACTGAGCGAGGAGGAGGAGGTGGAGATGGCCTACCGCTACGTCATGAACGATCCCCGGTACAAGTCCGGCACCCGGATTACCGGCGGATTGACGACGGAGGTCAAGCGCTTTATCGTTGAGATGTACGAAAAAGCTACCGGCAAGAAGCTCTTGCCCTGAGGGAGGAGCGCCATGGAGAACTTAAGTGACCTGAGCCTTTTCTGCATGGTCCTGGTGAAGGATTGCGGCTCACCCGGCGCCCTCTCCGAGGAGGAGAAGGCGGAGGAGTTCAGGAAGACCTACCTGCGTGACCTGCCGCTGAACGTCACGACCATTAAGGCGGCGGCCAGAGCCTGTGGTATTAACCTGGTCAGCATGAGTAAGATGCCGCGAAATGTGCGCGGCTATAACGAGATGCTAATAGACGAGAAGATAGTAGACAGCAAGAAAACCATCTACTACCGGGAAAATGACACGGCAAGCGGCATTGAGAACACCATTCTCCACGAAACAAGGGAGATGATGGAGCGCATCTTTCCCGAGGTGTGCCCCGGCTATTGCCCGCTGAGGACGCTGGCCACCCACCTGGCCGCCAACCGGTTCGCCGCCGCCGTCCTTCTACCCCGGAAAAGCTTTGAAAGCAAGATGTATAAAACCGGGCTTGACGTCGTCGCCCTGGCTGACTTCTACCAGAAAAGCTGCTCGCAGGTGCTGCTGCGCATGGGGGAGGTGCTCCAGGGCAGGCTCTTCTTCTACGGGGCGCTCTATGAGCTTCTGCCCGATGTTGAGCCGGACTGGATGGTCACCTACTGGACCAGGAGCTGGAATGAGGAGTTCCCTGAGGCTAATGTCCACGGAGCTGAGTTCCTGTTTCCCCGGAAGAGACACCAAGTGATTCCCGGCTCCCTGGTAAGCCGGGTCATTGAGGAAGGGAAACCGTACTTTGTCCGGCGCATAACCCTGCTGGAAGACGATGACGAGGAGGGCCTGGCTGCTATCGCCCAGCCATATGCCCCACGGGGAGATATCCTTACCAAGGTAGCCCTGGTGGTAATACTGGGACGAGACAGGAAACTTATAGAGCCGCAGCTTGAGGGCACCGGGCCGATAGCCATTGAACATTTCCATCGGCACCTGTGAAGCATAAAGACATAAGGAGCGAAATATGGCTGAGCAGAATCGAGAAAAGCTTGGCAGTTATCTCAGGGAGTTGAGACGGCAGAAGCGCCTGAGCCTGCGGCAGGTCCAGGGAGAGATCGGGGCGTCGGGCTCTTACCTCTCGCAGGTGGAGCAGGGCAAGCGTCACCCCAGCGCCCACCTCCTGCGAAAGATAGCGCCGACTTACGGCGCTAGCGTCAGGGACCTGCTTGTTATGGCCGGTTACCTCAATGAGCCCGAGGTCAACATGAGCGACCAGGAGCGCATTGAGTGGGCTTTTAATTGCGTGGTGTCGGACCCGGCGTATCAGTATGGACGCAGCCTGGCCAACTCTGCCGGGCTCAGCCTGGAAGCTAAGAGCTCTATTGTGGAGGTATATGAAAAGCTGACCGGGAGGAAGCTGATTTGAGGCGGAAAGATAGTCATTGATTTCTACGTAGTATTGAAACATTGATGAAATTAGAACGAGGAGGAAAAGATGAACGACACGGCGAAAAAAGTGGCCATCTATGCCCGGGTGTCATCAGACCGACAGGACACCGACCTCTCGATTTCCGCCCAGCTTAAGGCGCTCCGTGAGTATGCCTCGCGAAGCGGCCATATTGCGGTGAGAGAGTTTGTCGATGAGGCGGAAAGCGGGCGCACCGCCGACAGGCCGGCCTTCAGGGAAATGATTTCCATGGCCCGCCGCCTGTCAAAGCCCTTTGACCTGATCCTGGTCTGGAAGTACTCCCGCTTCGCGCGCAGCCGGGAGGATTCCATCGTCTACAAGACCCTGCTGCGCAAGAACGGCGTTCAGGTAGTCTCCATTACCGAGCCCTTCGAAGATACCCCTACCGGCAGGCTCCTTGAAGCTATAATAGAGAGCCTGGACGAGTTCTACTCGGCTAACCTGGGGCAGGAAATCATCAGGGGCATGCGGGAGAGCGCCTCAAGGGGCTTCTACCTGCATAGCCGACCGCCCTATGGCTACCGCAAGATAAAGGTAAAGGACGGCGCCAAGGAGCGCCCCAAACTGGAGGTCGACCCCAACACCAGTCCCATCGTGGCGCGTATCTTCCAGATGCTGCTTCGGGACAGCGGGCTTACTGAGATCGCCAAATTACTGAACAGGGAAGGCATTCCGGCTCCCAAGGGGAAAAAGTGGAATAAGACCACCCTGCACAAGATAGCTACTAAGGAAGCCTATACCGGAACTTTGGTCTGGGGTATACACGGTAAGAGCCAGGAACCAATAAGAGTGGAGAATGTCTGGAGCGCCATTGTCGATAGGGAGACCTTCAATAGGGTGCAGGAGCTGCTTAAGCAGCGCTCCCCGGTCATGTCCCACCCCAGGCGCGTGGTCAGCCCCTATCTCCTCAGCGGCATCGTCCGCTGCGGGCGCTGTGGCAAGGCTCTCATCGCCAGCGAAGCCAAGGGAGGCCAGTTCACTTACTACGTCTGCGGCACTCTAATTCGCCAGGGGGCGGGCTCATGCGATACGCCTTATCTCAATGCCCCGAAATTTGAACGCCTGGTCATAGACAAGATAAAAGAGCATATCCTCACCGAGGAGAACCTTCGCGAGTTGGTGCGACTGGTGAACGAGGAGATGGATGCCCAGGCAAGTGAGTACAGAGAGAGATTGGATACCATTATGCGTGAGATCGATGAGACCAACCATCGCCTTAGCCGGCTCTATGACGCTCTGGAAACAGGGAGCCTGACCATGGAGGATCTGGCACCCCGAATCCGCGACCTCCGGCAACGCCAGAAACAGTTGGAAACTTACCGATTGGAGCTGGAAACCAGCCTGTCCGACCGCCGTGTGGAGTTGGCAGACCTTGGGCTGGTGACAGAATACGCTGCGGACCTGAGAAACGCTCTGACTTACAGCTCACTCGCCGATCAGAGGGCGTTCATCCGCAGTTTCGTAAAAGAGGTGAAAGTTACCGGCACTGATGCCTTGTTGACCTACACTATGCCGCTACCACCACAGGGGATAACCCAGGAGTGGGCAGGAGTTCTTAATACAGTACACTCAAGTGGAGCCGGGGGGATTCGAACCCCCTACCTTTTGACTGCCAGTCAAAGTTGAGAAAAGGCGGAGGCCGCTTGCCTCCTTTCTGTCGTGATTATAGGCGAAAAGTCACCCCAAAGTCAACGTCCTTGGCAGGAGAACTGTACCTTTCAAACTTATATGGGCCAAGTTACACAATCTGGACAATAGTGTTGCAAGAAATATAGCGGTTGTTAGATAGGACAAAGATGATTTCCTTAGAATCCCTGATTTTAGTCTCGGGCAGCAATATCAGCCCACATCAAGGCGTTTCAAATATATGAAAAAACAAACGGCAGGATAGTTCTCCCACTTTTCATCATATTCTTGTGCCTCCTGCAGCTTATGATTTAATGACCACAGCCAAATCCAATTAGGCTTAGGACTCAAGTGACTACTCAGTGACCTGACGTAGTTGACGACCTCTCTCTCACTAACTGACTGCACCTTAGCTTTCATCTTGTGCTGCTGGTAAACAAGCACAATATGTAAGGTTGCGCCGAAATGCGTGTGCCATCCCTCACCCCAGTCTCCGAGCGCAGTTCGTCCCGACGACTCAACCTTTTCAACTGCATCCTTCCATTCGCCGCTTAACCATTTCAATTCTGTCTTCTTAAAGTAATTGAGTTTACAATACGTATGTTTGACTTCGAGAATCCACATAGTGTCGTCAAAGTAAGCGACGAAGTCCGCCCATCCCCGTTTTTCAGGGACGCCCCGCCTCTTGCGTTTGATAGGTGGCTCCGCCAAAGCCTGTGCGCCTGAGTGTAAGATAGCTTTGAACAACCCTCCAGAAATCTGACGTTCTCTGAACATTACAGGAAAGAGACCGGCACATTTCCGAAAGTCTCTGTTCCAAGAAGCGAAATCTTTCACGAGACCACTGAGAAATCTTCGGGCCACGCGAATCTTTGGACCGTCAGGATAGGATTGAATTTCTCGCACGGACCCATACTTGCCTTGCGCTTTCCAATTCATTCTTAACTCCGTTATGCGGGATTCTACCCATTCCGTAAGACGCCATCAAAGCTGCTGGGGGTCGTTAAGTACGCTGTTGTGGTGAGGTGCTATAGCCAGCGTCGAGTTTCGCGATATGCATTTCTCGCCCGATTGTTCACCGAACCCCCAATACCCAGCCTTCAAAGGCTACCTGGGCCTTTTCAGACCTCGAAAGACCGGGAGCAAAGTAATGCGACAGGGTACCTTCTTCGTCTATCGATTTCGCCCATTCAACGCAGGCGTAGGCGTCCTTTTCATCTGATTTTCGGCCTCTGTTGTGGATGGCTGGGTACCATTCGACCATGACGTGATATCCTCTGGAATCCCACCCATCGAATGGCCAGAAATGCAGCGGTATATTTTCTTCTGAACAGACCGTTCGTAGATGACACAGACAAGGGATGCCGCAAAGGCTTTGAAGGCCAACTGACCCTCGCCCTCCGACTTTGAAGATCGGCTGACAACCGGGCAGACGCTTCTCAACTAGCCGGTATTCTTCAAAAGCGGGCTTCCCAAAAGAGAAAAACCTGGGGTCTTTGGTGGGTAAGAAATTTGCGCCCCAAAAAGGGCCAACTGAACCGCCCAAGCGACGGGCAATCTGATTGTTAGCCGCCTCAGCCCATTGGCGCGCGTTTGACTCCGGTTCCTCACCGATTGGAGGCAATCCGGAAACCCCCTCCGACATCTCTCTGATCATCTCCGCCCAAGTTTCTGGGAGATTCGTCAAGGCGTGCCAGAAACCCATCGGAAACGAGTACTGGAAATCGAAGCCGCAGAGAACTCTGTTTCCGCGAGAATTATGATGATGGAGGCGCTCTACAAGGTGAGAAACGGCGGCAGACCTTGTTAAGCCACCCCTCATTCGAGGAGTTAGTAGGCCGTGTTCCGTTTCGGCAAACGCGATGTGTTTCTTCTGCTGGCGCGGATTCTTGGAACCGCTGAAATCCACAGCGATGAATACGTCGAAAAGGTATTTCGACCCAGAAATGCTCATGACTTATTCTGGCACACAGCCAAAGAGGCGTCAATGCGTTTGCGGCCTCGGTCGTTTTGGGTAACGAGTCTGGTCATGTTGACCAAAACGCTATTTTGTTACCCCTGGATAAATATCACGTCGGGATGTTTACCATTGTTCTCTTGATTACCTATTTCCGATACAGATTAACTCGGTACGTCCAATATATGTATGACGAGCCTAATTCGGGATGCGGTTCTTCATAGAATGTCGGTGTGCCACCGACTGGACTACCATAGTCGTAATAGTGCTGTTCCCCCCACAAACTATCGCCGGTAAATGTTAAGCGTACGACCTGAGGCCCGTAGTTTAGCTGAACTGTTTCCCCAGTACGCCTGCCGGTTATGGGTTGTTCATCTGGTATCCCTATTGGCCACGTAACGCCTGACATTTTCACGGTAGTATCCAAGAGCGTTTGTGTCCAGGTACCTTTGAGATTACCAGAGGTATCCTCGACTATACTTAATACGATATCATAGTAGAAATAATTTGCCTGCTCAAACATTACGTTACTACCATGGCTAACCCACTCTCCTGTCAATGTCTTTACCACTACATCCAAGCCACCGCCGTCTATGCCACCACCACTGACGCCACTCCCAATGACGCCACTGCCACTACTGCCCGATGAGGCCAGCATCTTTGTGGCATAGTCCAAACTCTTGGAGATTTGATCCTGGCTAGAATCACGTTTAAGAGATTCTTTAAGGTCACTCACTGCCGGTTCATACTGCTTGGTATTCAGGTAAGCGGAGGCACGGGCATTATAAGATGTGATGTCGTTCGGGTCAAGTACAATAGCCCGGGTTAAATCCTTTATTGCTAGGTCATACCGTTTAGTATTAAGGTACGCCAAGCCACGATTACTCCAAGCTAGAGCATAATTCGGTTCTAATTCAATAGCCTTACTGTAATCAGTAATAGCCAGTTCGTATTGGTTCTTTCTAGAATATGCACTACCGCGATTATTGTAAGCCTTGGCATAATTCTGATTAAGCTCAATTGCCTTGGTATATTCAACAATAGCCTCATCATACTTCCCCGCATCACTTAAATAATTTCCTCTATTGTAATGGGTTTCTGCCTGGCCCGATGTAAAAGATGTGCAACCGGGCATCCAACCTACCATCATGAGCATTAATAAAACTACAGCGTAGAAAATAGGCTTATTCATTAAGCACCTCTACTTCTTTTATTAACGAGCCGTTATAACAATATCAAAGTCGCGAAAATATTCCTGCTCTCCCGGGATAGGGGGTCTTCCATATGGCCATACAACCAAGGTCAGACCCTTCAGTGTTAGCACCGGAAGGGGTGGCCTTTCTTTCTGAAAATACCATTCTGAAATAGCACCGAGCTCGAATGTTACCTGATTTACTGGCCCCGTTGATTGCAGTTCAATATTGGGGAAACCCCAGTAAGGGTCGGAAAAAATGAATTTATCTTTTAATTCCATAAAGTTTCCAGGCTCCAGGATAAGCCATGCACCCTGCGGAAGTGTTATGCCACCGAAGTCTAGTGCGACCGAAGCTTGCCACTGGTAGCTCCCATCACCTTCGGACGCGGCCAGATCCGAGGGTACCCAGGAGGCTTTCATCGATGCGTTATCAATAGAGACTTTGTCCAGGCTCAATTCTGTGGGAGCAGATGATGGAGTGTAGTTAACCGTAACCCATCTGAAATCAAACCAGGTCCAGCGGTTTGTATTTTCGATTCGCGCGCAAACCCAGATGCCCAACCTGTTGGGGCCCTCCTTAAGGTTAACCTCGTTAGTGGTATTTACTGTGGGGTCTTTGCGGTCATTTGGCTGCCAAGCTCCATTCTGGTATATGCACGTCCCGAGTCCCTTGGTCGCCTGAATAGTTAACGTACCCTCATCAGTAGTAAAGCCATCTTTAAGTTCGCGCTCAGTGCCATCTTGCTTGATTGCCACTAGCGAATATTCAGGGAATTCCCTGCTTCCGATAGTGTGATTCTCCATTTCACTCCAGCGAATTGCTATCTTGGAAAAATCGATCATGGCACTTTTGGCCATATACAGGATCTGGTCATATTCCTGACCCTCTCCCCTCTTGATGGCATCCTGGTTCGCCCCGGAGTTATATGGTTTGAACTTTCCCTCGGCCGCATTAAACTCAATCTTGCGGTCAAGAGCCCCCGGATAGTTCGGGTCGGCAACGAAAAGATTCCCGTCCTGTACCTTGTAGACGACCATGGCGTGCCCCCCGGATTTATTCCGCACGGACACGTACTGAGGCTGGCCGGTGGCGAGTATAGAATAAGCAAAGGCATCGACCTGCTGTCTTGCAGTCCACTTTTGGGACTCCTGGCGCATTCGTTTGAGTACCAGACTGTCCCAATTAATATCCTTCTGGACTATCGAGGCCAGCCGGTAGGCAAAGGTATCGTCCTGCCATATTTGGGTATCGTTGTCGTAAAGGCCGTGAAGCTGGCTTTTCCCTTTAAGAAATTTTTCAACATAGTACCACATGACGGTAAGACTTTGGCCGGCACAGTGTCCCGCCGGCTCGATGTATGAACCCCAGTTGGGGAACTGCCAGTCATCAAAACCCGGTCTGAAACCTGACTCCGCCAGTCCATTCAGCCGGTATTCTTCAATAGAGCTGGCGATTATATTGGAAAAGTGTCTGGTGGCTACGGTAATGGAGCTATTGTCTTCTGTCACCAGAGGCAACCCTTCCAGTTGCCCGCTCTCGCTGTCATAAAAGAAGCCCATGGCGAAGTGCGCCTCGGGTACCCGTACCGGGATTTTGACCAGCATTACCTCGTCTGAATACCCGCCTCCATTATCAACGCTTATCAATGGAGATATCGGATTGAAGTTCTGGCCAAAGGTATGGGACTTAACCGGAGCATAAGATACCTGGAAAGTCCTGGTATCATTGTACGAGTTGGCAGGCACCTCCAGTTGGAAACCATCAAGCGCATCTCCTGGTTTGTTAATTGTGATGTTGCCTCCGGATGTACCAATAGTTGCACGGACTGCTTCTACTTTTGTTCCTACGTCAATTTTGCCTGTGATTGCTGTTGCGGTGCTACCTCTACCATCATTTGCCGGTGGATTAAACAGATTTTTTAAATCCCCAGGCTGGTAGCCGAAAATGAAATAAAGAGAAATTGCCACCACTAGGGCAATGCCAATAATCGACATTATTCGGCGCGTATTTCTCACGATGGCGCTTCTCCTGAATCAAGTGATGCCGGCAGTGCTATTCTTGTTTATTGTCGGCTATCGCTGCGGGTATTTCTACCCTCGGTCTCAAGCTCTGAAAGTCAATGACAAATGAATCAAATTCACTCTTGAGCGCATCCCAATCAGACTTCTTTTTAGACAACTTGGCGACATCATAGGCCATGGATTCGGGCATAGCCGCTTTCCCCTTAGCAGCAGCCTGAGCGAAAGGTGTTCCCACTTTCCCGCTGAAGACAACCCGGCAATTGCTCACCACATCAAACACTTCAGATGAAGTTTCCCCCTTTTTTTCAGCCCTCGCCCGGTAGGTTTCACCCTCCACATGCAGGGATATGCTTTTCCTCAGTTTGGTGGTGCTCTTTTGCATAAAAATCAAGCCCAGAAAGAATAATATTATCCCTACCATAAATCCCTCAGCAGTGATACTTATGGCACTAAACCCCTTAATAAATACAATAATCCCTGTTACCAGCAGGATAATGCCGCTACCAAGCAGCCACCAGTTTCTTTTTTTATAATCCTTTTTACCTACAAGCGAGTCCCAGAAAGTAGCCGTGCCTGCAATCGCCCCTGGTGTATCTTTTAACTCATGATAAACATGTTCGTAGTTATGTTTGGTTAAAAAATCATGCAAGAACCGGAACAATTCGCGGGCAGAGCGAACCCTGCCGTCCCAGGAAAACTCCAGCATTTGAGGCAACTTAGCCATCCCCTTGACCGCCTTATCTTCTTCCACCTGCTGCTCAGGTGGCAGTGTGGGTGATGGTGAGACCGGGGCGGGTGCTGTGGGGGCCAGTGGTGCGCCGCATTGCTGGCAAAACTTCGAGCCGGGCGAGACCTCTTTTCCGCAGTTTGAACAATACATGGTAATAGTATAATACTTACTATTACTTGCTGACAAGACATTCAGGGCTGGAATGCCCTAGAAATCTAGCCGAAAACCCCTTGTGCGAAAAGCCGATGACGTGTGCTTCGGCATCTCTCATCCCTGATGGTTGTTACTACTCCGTCATCGCGAGTTCTCTTTAATACAGTTGCAACCCCAATAATTCTATATCATTATTAATGATTTCTCTTTTGTTGATTGTAATTCTGATAACTCTGGCAAGACTACTAAGTGGGTATCCCCCTGAATGATTTCTCGACCGAGCCAGAGGTTATTGAGTAACCGAGCCAGAAGCGGGAGGGGAAGCGGTAACCGAGGAAAAGCCGAAGCGTGGCGGTAAGAGTGAAAAAGTAGCTGTAGCTTAGAACGCTTGACCAAAAGTAGAAAGCCACGCAAAATACTATGAGCCTTTTGTCAAGGCTCCCTGAAAAGCGGGGTAGCCCCCCTTGCTTTTTGAGGAAGACTTCCTCTCACAGCGCATGAGGGGACTCCTCCTCTTTTTATGCGTGGCAAGAAGGGGGAATGATGACCTGCGCCACAGTCATACTTCGTTAATGCTAGCGGCGGGCGTCAATATCAAAGCTATTAGCCAAAGCATAGGCTATGCTAATATCGGTGTCACACTTGATACGTATAGCCATCTTTTACCCGGTATGGGCAAGACACAGGCCCAGCGTTTTGACAGGTTGTTTAAGGCCCGGCTGGACTGTGAAGATGTCGGCAAAATGTCAGCAAATGATGGTGGTTCAAATACACGCCAAGTGTTGTATCTACTCGTTCGCCTAGTTGACCTTGCACTTTCCATCTTTTCGTTAAATCCCCACATATCACATTTCATCGGAATGTTACATGAGACAGTGTAGTCCAGCCCGTCCAGCCCAGTCCAGCTTTAAGTTCAAAAGTCGTTTCTTCATTGCGACACTTAATTGTCGTAGGCCGCCTCATACCGTGGCTAAGCGGGGTTAAGCCTTATTTATAGCCTCTCTTTTTCAACATATATTGTTTGATGTACTGCTCTCCCAGGTTGAAGCAGAAGTTGCAGTAGCTGGTAAAGTTGCCTCTGGGGTGTCCCTCAATCAGCCCCTCCAGGGCGGCATACCTGGCATACTTTTTGACTTGCTCACATGCCTCAGTGGGCATCCAGTAGTGGATGCTGACCTTGCTGGGTTCACCAGGTGCTTCCGGTGTTGCTTCCTGCTGCTCTTCGGCTGTTGCTGTTTCTTCGTGCACCATCTTAGACTCCTTCCCTCGCAACCTTCTAAAAAGGAACGGGGCAAGCATTCTATCCTTCTCAGCGAAGGTTGCTTGCCCCGTTTTCACTTGACAAATGTCTAGGAGTAGATTTAAAATATACCACATAGCACAAAGCCTGTCAAGTTGTGTGTGGCTAATGGCACATATCACTCATGGGAATGGAACAGCTGGATGGGCTAAAGGATTAGAACAGGGACTGAATTAAGCTAAAAGGTCAAGAGGCGGCAGCCGAAACTTCGGTTTCGGCACACTACAAGAAACGGGGCAAGCAGGATAATGCTTGCCCCTTCTTTTTTGGCCAAGGAGAAAGATGCGGAAAATCGTGGTGG
>Ga0315282_10004892_pt1 | contig 23099 bp, 22 predicted proteins | sample YL17G07_20_MG_FD_203693 | JGI IMG/M metagenome (GOLD analysis project Ga0315282, IMG submission 203693) | Sediment microbial communities from Yellowstone Lake, YNP, Wyoming, USA - YL17G07_20 | ecosystem: Environmental > Aquatic > Freshwater > Lake > Sediment | place: USA: Wyoming | collected... | reverse complement strand
CCGTGAACGGTGAACCTGCAATCCGCCCGCGCACTCAATAGAGCCCAGCACGTCTTTTGCTCACCGACTCGCGGACCGCATGAACGGTCTGCGCCCACAGCATTTTTGACCAGGCACCTGACTCGTCAGTACGATTGGTTAGAAAGCTGGAGGCGGCGCATGGATTCCTGGCGAGTACAAGACGCGAAGGCCCGTTTCAGCGAATTGCGGGACGCCACGATCGAGAAGGGGCCTCAAGTCGTAACGCGTCGAGGCGTTGAATGGAGGGGAAGCCTCATCACCTGCTGGAAGGTGTCATGAGCGCCGCAACTGCCCGCGTGCTCGCACTCACGGTGGCAACCCGAAACGAACGCGCTCTCGAGCAGCTCGACGTAGACATTATCAATCCCTTCAAATTACGGCCATGAGTTGAGGTTGCGTAGCGCAGACTCTCTTGCCGTCAGCCCGGAGTACAGCGCGCTCCCCACCGATTTCCCTCCGCAAGTCACTCCCCGCGAGAAGAAAAGTGAGATGCCCACGGAGCTTGCTTGCGGGCACCACCGGCGCAGCTTGATTGAACCGTTGACGGTAATTGCTATAGAATGACACCTTGACATCGGCTGGGGACCACACGTACCCAGAAAGCGAAAAGCCCTTGCTGCCCCTGACGAAATCCCTTCGATCTTCCTGGCGTAAGGTTCTGCTTTCCATGACCCTCTTATTCGGGCTGGCACTGTTTTTCTGGCCCCCCCGAACCCTGCGAAGTGATAATTTCGTTTTTTACTTCCCTAATTCGCGGCACGTAATTCCTTTGGAAGTAATCGAGAACACCAAGTATCTGCCTCTCCTTCAGGTCCTCAACTTGGTCGGAAAGCTTAACGGCTTACAGGAAAAGCGCAACACCCTTAAGGTGGGGTTTGGGAACACCCAGATCGAGCTTCGTGCGGACGACCCGAAGATTCGCATCGCCAAGAAGACGACGAGCCTCTCGGCTCCCATCCGTGTTTCCAATGGAAAATGGATGGTGCCCACCGACTTCCTCACCACCGTCCTGCCCAGGCTTACTAACCAAGTCGTGGAGTACCAAGTGGGGACAAACCGCATTTTCTTTGGAGATGTCAAGCCGGGATCCTTTACCCTACGGCTGGAGCAAGTGAGCAATGGCGCGAGGCTCACCTTCCAGTTCACGGACAAGGTAACCGTTCGGACGGCATCAGTTAATGGCAAGTGGGTGATGTTTCTGGGAGACCACCCCATCGAACCCCTTGAACAATCCTTCCACTTCCAGAATCCCTATGTAACCGATGTCCACTTCGACGACCAGGATGGGCTGCCCAAGCTCGTCATCACGCCTTCGGCGGGGGGGCTAAACTTCTACCCCGCACTGGCGGAAGGAGGCAAGGTTCTCCTGGCCGACGTGTTGAAGCCGCCCCCGCCCCTTCCCCAGACGCCCCCGCCTTCCGAGCCGGCACGCACAACCGCCAGTGCGCCGGCGACACCAGCGCCTTCACCCGGCGTCACGGAAGAGGGGCCGGCCACGCAGCCTGGCCCGCCTTTGCCGGTCGTGGCCCTGGATGCCGGGCATGGCGGCGACGACGCGGGCGGGCGCAGTCGTGAGGGTGTCACCGAAAAAGATCTGGTCGCGCAACTGGTGGCACGTGTCCGCCTGGCATTGCTTTCGACGGGAAAATACCGGATTGTCTTGACGCGCAAAGGTGATGTCAATGCCACTTTCGAGCAACGTGCAGTGGCGGCGAATGTGGGGGGGGCCGCTTATTTCCTCACTTTTCATGCCGGCGATTTGGGCGGCAGCTCGCCACGGATTGCGGTTTACACCTACCAACCTCCCAGTCCGCCGCTCCCTTCCACGGGCGGTGAGGCAAGGTCGATCTTCGTACCATGGAATCAAGTCCAGGAAGCCTACCTGGACCAAAGCCGCCAACTCGCTCAGGCCCTCGAGCAACAGTTCGCTCAAATTGCCGGGGTAACAGCGGATACGCCCACGGCGGCCCCGGTACGCACACTGCGCAGTGCGAACGCGCCCGCCGTGGCGATCGAGATCGGCAGCTTAACACCCGATAACGACGCCGGCCCTTTGACCTACCCCGAATTTCAACTACAGATCTCTGCCGCCGTGGCGGAAGTTCTCGCCGCTTTGCAGGGTGGAGGTGCCTGAGACATGAGCCTCCGCGCCAAACTTCTTTGGGTCGCCCTCGTGGTGGTCTTTGCTGGGGGGCTCTTCTATCTGCGCTCTCTGGCCAAGCGCATCTTCTTTGAACTGCCTTTGCATAGTGACGAATCTGCCAAGGCGCGCTTGAGCGAGGCAGTTTTACAGTCGGGCACCGGGCCCAATGAGATTGCCGTCCTTTACTTCCCTTCCCTCAATGACCGCAAGCTGGTTGCCGAGAGTCGGCCGGTCAAATGGGCGCCATCAGCGGATGACCGAGTTCGGCAGGTTCTGTTGGCGCTGGCGGAGGGATCACGTCAGGGCCTTGGGCACCCCCTGGCTGCCTCAACCAACGTTCGCGCCGTTTTCCTGACCTCGGAAGGAACTGCTTATGTGGACCTCTCGAACGATCTCCTCAGCAGTGTAAGTCCGGGAATTGAAACCGAGTCCCTTTGCGTTTATTCCATGGTGGATTCAATCACCGCCAACATCCCTTCGATAAAACGGGTTAAAATCCTTATTCAGGGCCAGGAGGTTGAAACCCTGGAGGGGCACGCTGACTTGACCGAAGCCATCGTTCCCGATCCAACCCTCATCAAAACCGGCCCTTGAAACTTCACTGCGGGTTCATCCCGCGAGAAAGCGATGGTTTTGCACGCCCTCATCGCCCAGGAGATTGCATGTCCACTATGCCAAGATTCTTGACGGGCCTTCTCTATTCCGGCGGCAAGCTGGTTCGTCCGGACCGACGTCCCGCTACCCACCTCAGGCCCGTTGAAATCGTTCCGCAATTCATTAATTCCGCGGAGGGCTCGGCGCTGATTCGCCTGGGTGAGACTCAGGTGATTTGCACGGCCTCGGTCGAAGATGGTGTTCCCCCTTTCCAGAAAGGCACAGGCCGAGGGTGGATCACCAGTGAATACGCCATGATTCCCCGCGCCACCGAAACCCGCACTCCGAGGGAGGTGACGCGGGGCCGACAGGTCGGCCGCACCATGGAGATCCAGCGCTTGATCGGCAGATCGCTGCGCGCCGTGACCGATATGGAAGCGCTTGGTGAGCGCACGGTTTGGATCGATTGCGATGTGATTCGCGCCGATGGAGGGACGCGCACCGCTTCCATCACGGGCTCCCTCGTGGCGCTGGGCATGGCCCTCCGGAAGTTGGTCGAGCTTAAGGCCCTGCGCCGAATCCCCTTAAAGGACTACGTGGCGGCGGTCAGTGTGGGCATCGTGGGCGGGGAGACCCTGCTCGATCTGGTTTACGCCGAGGATTCGAATGCCGAGGTGGACATGAATGTGGTGATGACAGGCTCGGGCCAACTGGTCGAGGTGCAAGCTACTGCGGAAGGCCAACCCTTCAGCGCTGGTGAACTGAACAAGCTGATCGAAGTGGCTCGGCCAGGCATCCAACATCTCCTGGCCATGCAGCGTTCGATCCTGAAATTGGAACTCCCTGCGGCCCTTCCGTAGCAGACTGGATTCCCGTCGGCTGACGGGAATGACGTACCGGGGAGGTGCCGACTCTTTTGCCACGTCATCCCCGCGAAGGCGGGGATCCATTACCGCTGCCTTGGGCTCGCGCTTGCTGGGGCGGCCGTCGCCAGTTTAGACTTTCGACTTTCAACTTTCGACTTTCCAGATGCCCCTCATCACTCGCCACTCACCGCTCTATCTGGCCTCCTCGAATCCCGGCAAACTCCGGGAGTTCCGTCATGCGGCCTCAGCGCGTGGCATTCGTGTGGAACCCTTGCCCCGAATAGAGAGCCTTCCGGCTTGCATCGAAGATGGCAAGACCTTTGAAGAGAACGCGCGCAAGAAAGCTCTGCATTATAGCGCGTACGTCTCAGGCCCGGTGTTCGCAGACGACTCGGGGATCAGTGTGGACGCGCTTCTAGGTGCGCCGGGGGTCTTGTCCGCGCGCTTCGCAGGACGCGAGGCGACCGATGACGAAAACAATCGCAAGCTGCTCGAAGAATTGCGCCGTGTGGAAACGGCGACGGCAGGTTTAACCCCGGCGAGTTTTCGAGCGTCCCTCGAAGGGCGCCGAAATGCTCCGAAGGTTGAGGACCAGCCCATCCGCCGCACCGCCCACTATATCTGCGTCATCGCGCTGGCGCACAGGGGCCGGATTCTTTGCGTCACCGAGGGAAGAGCGGACGGCGTTATCCTTGAGGAACCGCGCGGGACAGGCGGCTTCGGCTACGACCCCTACTTCTTCTACCCCCCACTGGGCAAGACTTTTGCAGAACTGAAAGCGGAAGAGAAGTTCGCCGTCTCGCACCGAGGTAAAGCATTTCGCCAACTGCTCGAATTCCTCTCGTAAGAGTGAGTGGCGCGGACCTCGGCTCTTGAGGTCCGCGGCTCTTAAGGATTGTTGCGGAATTCTGTCTGGATGGGTATGGCGCCGGAAGCGGCACAGCCCTGGGACCAAGCACGTGGACGCGACCACCGCACAAGAGCCGCGCACCTCAAAACCGGAGGTCCGCGCTACTTGCTGTTTCTGGTGAGCAGCGGCAGGGGTTTACCCTCGAGTTCCTCGATGGCCTTATGCACCTCGGGAGGCAGTGCCGCGGACTTGCCGGCCCGGTAGTCGAACCAGACCAGCGTCGAGTCGAGGTCGGCGGATACGGCCCCGTGGTTGCCGCTCACGATGCGGTGTTCCATTTTGAGGCTGCTGTTGCCAATCGCGGTTATGCGGGCGCCAACGTAAACCGTATCCGGATACGCCATTGGCAGCCGGAAATCGCAGGAGATCGCCGCCAGGATGGGCCCGGTTGTCGCGATCGCTAAACCATCCCAGATGCCAGTCCGCGACAGGTATTCGATACGCGAGCTCTCGGCCCAGCGCAGGTAGATGATATTGTTGACGTGGCCCAGAGCGTCCTGGTCTCCCCATTGCACCGGAAACGAAATGATGACCGGGAATCGCTCGAGCGATTCGTGTGGCGCTTTCATAGGACTTGAAAGATATTGTCCTGTCTCTCCCAACCGCGAAGCAGGCGCTCCTCGATGGTGTGGTTTTGGATTTGTTCGCTAAGGCGATAGAAGCGCAGGAGATGGCGCTTAGTTCTCCGCGTAGCGTATTCCGCCATGGTCCCGGAATTAATCATGAAGGCCCAGTCACTGGCCTGCGCGAGGAACAGTTCCCTTTTGGCTTGCGCCAGGGCGCGCAAAGTCAGTGGCCCCGGCTGTGATTGGCCCTCGAGCAGCTTCTCCATTTGGCTGGCCGCCCGGTGAAGATGACGATAGATCCAGTCATTGCTGCCATTCAGCCACACACCGTTGTAACCTTCATTTCCCCAGCTTGACATGGCCGGCCGCGCCACCTGATTGCGCGGGTATTCCTCGAGATATTCGGAAAGGGTTATCAGGCGGAGGGACTCCTCGACGCGCGCCAGCTTGCGCACCACGTGATTCACCCAAGCCGGCCCTTCATACCACCAGTGGCCGAACAGTTCCGCATCGTAAGGGGCCACAATCAGCGGCTTGCGGTCCATCGCCGAAGCCAGATACTCGACTTGCTTCTGGCGGTTGAAGACAAAGTTGCCGGCGTGGATTTCAGCTTTCTTTTCCGCCCGCTCCGGAACGTAGGGCTCCTTCTGGTCCGTCTTCCCTGTGATGCGGTAGTATTTGATCCCGGTATCGAATCGTATGCCATCCTCATGAACGTATGGCCGGAGATAATCAGTATCCAGGTCATACGCAATGTCTCGATAGAACTCGCGGTAGTCGTAATCTCCCGGATATCCCTCCACAGAGCTCCAAACCTGGCGGGAAGATTCCGGATCGCGTGCGAAGGCGGCCAGCCCCGAGGGGCAATAGATGGGAGCATAGACGCCCCATTTGGGCCGCGGTTCGGCGCGCGTCACGCCGTGGGTCTCGAGGATGGTGAAGCGGATCCCCGCTTCCCGCAGCATGCGCTCCACGCCCGGGAAATAGCCGCATTCGGGCAGCCAGAAGCCCTTCGGCCGTCGCCCGAAGACCTGCTGGAAGTGCCCGATTCCGGTTTGGATCTGTGCCTGCACTGCGGAATCATTCACCGCCAGCAGGGGCAGATAGGCATGCGTGGCGGCGCTGCCCAGGATCTCGATTTTTCCCAGGTCCTGAAACCTTCGGAAAGCCTCGACCAGGTTGCGATCGTACCGGTTGAGGAAGGCGTCGCGAAGGGTGAGGAAGCGCTGGTGATAAAGGCTGGCCAAGCGGTAGAACTCCGGCTCGGGAGCGGTTCGCGCCGCCTCCCTTTCAGCCAGCGCTATCAGGCGCTCGATTCGCCGCACGTAGCGCGATTGCAGGAAAGGATCCAAAAGCATCGAGGCGAGGGTCGGCGTAAAGGAAAACGTCAGACGAAAATCCACCCCGTCCTCGACCAGATCTTCCAAGACAAGGAGCAGAGGGAGATAGACCTCCGTGATGGCTTCGTAGAACCAGTTCTCCTCGAGTGAGTCCTGATGCTCCGGATGCCGCACGAAAGGCAAATGGGCGTGAAAGATAATTGCCAGATAACCTTTTGCCATTATGACTAATTTTGCCCCGACGATATTCCGGCGCAAAAGCTCGATTCACTCAGCCCAGTGAGATCGGCGCGCTCCTGCCGGGATTGAGGCTCACCCGGGCTCGAGGCTTTGGTCGTCACACCTGGCCATTCCTGCCCTTGCCGGCGGTAAAGCTCCGCGAGTTTTCGTTCAATCTCTCCCGGCGCCACTGTGTGGAAGATCCTGAGTTCCTTGGCTTCCGGCTCCTTCGCTTCCCCGTCCTGCTGTTCGCCGGAGTAAAGCCTTTCGACTGGAGTCTTGCCCACCTGAGTTACTTCCGCAGGTGAACCCGTCGCCTCGACTGGGCGGGGAATCACGGGTTCCGCGGCTCGTGCTCGATTCTCTTCTGCGTCGGGTGCCTCGCCATCTTTAGGAGCTGCGTGCGGGGTCTCCACGGCATCGGCGCCCTCGACAGGCGCAACCACCGGCTCCACTCGGGAGTAGTCTCCTTCCACAAGCAGATAGCGCTCGTCCACTTTACCCCACGGCCGGGCCCGCGGAGTTTCCGTCACGTTGGACCGTGCCAGGCGACGGAATCCGCCCCCTGCGGTTCGGAGGCCCAAATCGATGCAGTAGGATTTCCCAGGACTCTCGAGATGGACATACCAGTTGCCCGCTCGCAGGTCGATTTCAACATCGAACCAGCTCGGGGCAATTGCGGCATCAAAATCAACCTGGGTGGTCTCGTAGAACCTCAGCACCGGTTGAGCCGGCGGGCCAGGCTGCTTGAAAATCCGCCCGAGTTCTTTCAGGTCGCGGGCCGCAATCCCCCAGTAAACATGAACGAGATAGGGATTGACAGGAAGCAAGACCACTTTCGTTTCCTCAGCGTTGTCCGGCAGCTCCTCCCACTCGCGCTCGAGTGCCGCCGTCTCTCCTGGGGCCTCGGCTTCCCACTCTTCGGCGGTTCTTTCTTCGTCCGGCGATGCTTGGGGCGCAGGGGTCGGCTGAGGGGACCGCTTTGACCTCCGTCGCTTCTGCCTCTTCTTCACGCTGGCCTCTCGATCAGGAAGCTGCCAAATCCTTTCGATCGCTGTCATTCCGAGGGAAGCGAGGAATCTCACATTGTCTTGAAAATACTCAGGGCGAGATTCTTCGCGGAGTTTACCCTGAGCGAACTGCAAAGATCCTTCTCCGTCGGCTGACGGATCAGGATGACAGCCAAGGGCTCAGAATGACAAAAACTTTCCCTTACCGGCCCGGCTGGAAGGACTTCCACTCCAGACGGCAGTCCGCGCATTTCAGCGCTCCGTACACGTTATAATATGTGCTGTAACCTGAACTCGTATCGGACTTGGCGAGGGTCATCTCGTCATGAATGTGTGCGTGCTGGTGGCAGAGGCCCCGGCCGCAGGCGGCACAAACTCCTCTGGCCTCCTGATCGCAGAACCAACATTTCATACAGAATTGCCTCCTTAATTCCCCGCCGATTTACAAAAAATCTGGGCACGCTCCTGACCGGAACGACTCAATTGCCAGATTGCATGCTGGGCTTTGCGTCGGCAATCCCACCCGGTCCACCGAGAAGAATCATACCCCGAAGTCGGTCTTACATTCCAGGATTCTCTCTGCATCGTATTGGGTCAGTTTGACATAGAGGTGGTGAGAAGGGTCCCGATTCACGCAGGGCCTGTGGCGGTGGATCGAGGACTCTCTGCGCCCTCTCTGCCTTTCGACTTTAACACGGAGCGCACGGCGGGTCTCCGTGGCCGCCGTGTTGAAGCTTTTCTAACTACAGAGGACGCAGAGGAACTATACTCGGCAGGAAGAATCCTGGAGGCAAGAGATGGTAAGAACCAGTGGCGCAGAAAGCACGACGAGTCTGGCTTCGGTCGTCGCCCTTCCCGACCGCGCCAGAGCTACTGATGGTAAACTTCCAGCACCCGGTCCGCAACGCGGTCCCAGGTGAAGCCGGACTCGACCGCCACCCTTCCGTTGCGTCCCATCCAGCGAGCCCATTCGAAGTTGGTGAAAAGCGTGCCCAGTCCCCAGCCCACCGAATGGGGATGAGGATGAATCTTGAGGCCATTGACCTCGTGCCAAACGAATTCATCCGGGCCGCCATTCTTGCTCGCCACCACCGGCTTGCCGGCGCTCCAACCCTCGAGCACCACAATGCCAAAGGGCTCGTTGCGGCTGGGCACGCACACCACATCGCAAGCTTTGTAAAGCTCGGGCAGTTCATGGCCATTCTTAAATCCCAGAAAGCGTGTGGCATGCTGCACACCCAGTTGCCAGGTCCGATGCTCGAGGCCGCGGCGCATCTCCCCATCTCCGGCAAAGATGAATTTGGCGCGCGGATGAAATTTCAGCAGGCCGGGAATAGCTTCCATCAGAAGATCAGGACCCTTTTGATACACCAGGCGACCAGCGAACAGAACGGTGGGGTCCATGGGACCGATGCCATAGCGGGCCTTCACCTCACCAGGATCGAGCCAGCCGTCGAAATGATGGGGGTTCACTCCGTTGTAAATAGGGCGGATTTTCCAGTCCGGGACTTCGTACATCCACATAATTTCCTTCTTCAAGGCGTGCGAAACGGCTATGACCCGATCGGCCCAGTAGGTCGCCGCCCGCTCCTGATAACGAACCCGCGCCGGCTGGCCGGCATAGAAGTTGTTTCCGCAGCGCCCGTACTCCGTGGAATGTACGGTAAAGACGGACTTCCGCCATCGGCCTTGCTTAATCCAGATCATCGCGTTGGCCGCCAGCCAATCGTGGGCGTGCACGATATCAAACGGCCCCAGGAAGTTTTCCGTCGCCAGAACGTAATGGACAAACGAGCGGCACATGCTATTGACTTCCTCGACAAAGTTCGGCTGCAACGAGAAGGGGCAGCGGTGGTAATGCACGCCATGGATGAGCTGATAGTGTGATTGGCCCGGACCCATGCGGGTGAATATGTGAACCTCGTTTCCCTTCCTTTCGAGAGCCGCTGCCAGCTCGGTGACGTGGGCCGCCACTCCCCCCACGGGAATCGAGTGAAGGGATTCCCAGGATAACATCGCGATACGCATGATTATTTCCTCCTGGCTAAGATTGATTTTGTGAAAGCCGTCATCGGGTCCTGGAACGATGACGACGGAGCTGTCGTGGCCGGCCGGTCAAGCCCGCATAGGATGAGCTTCTTCAGTATTCAAGCCAGGTGGTTCTTTCGTTTGGGATGTGTGTCTCGGCTCGCGTCACTTCAACAGCAGTGGTTTCATCCGGGAGGGAGAACCTTCTCTTGTTTCCAGCATGATGACGATAATCGGATTTTTCGGATGCAAAACCGGACATCGAGCCTCTCCACTTAATATCAGCTAAGAGGAAAATGAAACAGGTAAACCGCCCTGACTCCTCACATGTTATTAGATGTATCCACAGGCAAAAAAGTTTGGGTCGGGTCCGGAATTCCCGGTCCTTTCTGACCACCGACACACCTGTACCTGCTCTACCAGCCCGACAAGCAAGATTCCATTTATGTGAATGATAAACATCGCTTGAAAGTAGAGGCGGCTTTACCCGTCAGTTGACGGATCACGTGGTCCGACGGCTGACGGATAAACTCGCCGCTACGACGACTGGATGCGAAGCGCTCAAAAAGGTATGATAGTTCTTGGGAAAGACAACATCAGGGCTTCGACTTGGAGTTAAAACCATGCTTCTTTCAATTGACAGGAGTAAATTGCCTGCCTTATCCGAACCGCTCGACGGTTTGCCGAATTTTTCCGGCTGGGAAAGCGAGGTTCTGGAAGTGGTTCAACACCAGAAACCTGTTTTCCTGCCGGCCACCAACATTCACCTCGATCAACTTACCGCGGCTTTTGCCGTCGCCTTGCACATGCACCAACCTATCATCCCTGCCGGATATGATGGACAACTCATCAGCAATCTACAGTATATGTTTGAGCACCCGAACGAAGGGGACAATCACGATGCCGGACCCTTCGCCAATTGTTACAAACGGATGGGAGACATGATCCCGGACATGGTTAACCAGGGTTTAAATCCGCGCGTCATGTTGGATTACTCCGGCGCCTTGCTTTGGGGGCTGCGACAGATGGGGCGAGGAGATATTCTGGATAATCTCAAGCGCATCACCTGTGACCCGCGCTATCAGCCTTACGTCGAATGGCTCGGGACCATGTGGGGCCACGCTGTCGCCCCCTCGACGCCCATTCCGGACCTCAAGCTCCACATCCTGGCGTGGCAACACCATTTCGCGGCGATTTTCGGATGGGATGCCCTGGCCCGCGTGAAGGGATTTTCTCCCTCCGAGATGGCGTTGCCCAATCATCCCGACACGCTGTATGAATACCTCAAGGCGCTCAAGGAATGCGGATATCGCTGGCTCTTGGTTCAGGAACATTCGGTGGAAACCCCCTCAGGCCAGGCCCTCGGCTACAAGCACGTTCCTCATCGCCTCGTGGCGCGCAATTCACGTGGTGAAACCCTGGCCATCACTGCCTTGATCAAGACCCAAGGGTCAGACACCAAACTCGTGGCTCAGATGCAGCCTTACTACGAAGCCAAAACCCTCTCCCGCCAGAAGCTGGGGGGCGTTTCCATACCGCCGCTCGTCACCCAAATCGGCGACGGGGAGAACGGCGGCGTCATGATGAACGAGTTCCCTGGAGCGTATTGGAGAGCTTGGCAGGAAATGGCGCAGTCAGGCGGTGGAACACGAGGAGTCGTCGGGCTCACAGGCACCGAGTACTTGGAGCTCATCGAGGCGGCCGGCTGCACACCTGATAGCTACCCCGCTTGTCAGCCCGTGGGGCAACACCAGCTTTGGCAGCGAGTCCCTTCCGGAAAACTCAATCCGGGCGCGGTGGAAGAGGCCATCAAGCAATTGAAGCGGGATAATCCGAATTTCCGCATGGAAGGTAGCTCATGGACAAACGACCGTAGCTGGGTGAGAGGATACGAGAATGTGCTCACCCCGATGAGCCAACTGAGCGCGCTGTTTCACCAAACCGTGGACCCCCTGATAGGGAAAGAAGGCTTCACCCAAGAGCCGCGTTATCGCCGCGCCTTGCTTTACAACCTCCTCTTGCAGGCCAGCGACTTCCGCTATTGGGGGCAGGGGGTGTGGACTGAACACGCGTGGGAGGTCTTCCGGCGCGGGGAGAATGTGCTCCGCGCCGAGTTCTAGCCGATAAGTTCCCAGGTTCCAACGAACTCTGCCCGTGCTATATTGAGAGTTGGTTTGGGGTGAAAAGCCGGAGATCACCAGGAAACGTTTAATGGAAAAGAAAAATCAAACCGCGAGCGGCGACGACCGCCGCCAATACGTGAACTTCGCCTTTTACAAAGTCGACCCCTCGTGGCGGCGGCTGGCGAAAGAAGAGCGCCAGGAGGGGAAGTGTGAGTTTGCCGAGGTTGTGCAGCGCTACGAGCAAGATGTGCTGGTGACCGCCTATTCGCTGGTGGGCATCCGCGGGGATTGCGACTTCATGCTCTGGCGCATTGGCTACGACCCACTCAAACTCCAGGAGATGAGCGCGCAACTTCTGGCCACCGGGCTCGGCAAATACCTGGCCACGCCGTATTCCTACTTTTCATCGACCAAGCGCTCTATTTACGTGGATAAGCACACGCACGAGGGCCAGGAAGGAACCCGCCTCAAGCTTGTCCCCGGCCAGTTCAAGTACCTGTTCGTTTACCCGTTCGTGAAAAGCAAAGCCTGGTACCGCCTCACCAAACATGCCCGCCAGGGGATGATGGACGAGCACATCGAAATCGGCCACAAGTATCCCGCCGTGAGACTGAACACCACTTATTCCTTCGGGCTCGACGACCAGGAATTCGTGGTGGCGTTTGAAAGCGACAAGCCCGACCACTTTGTAGACCTGGTGATGGAACTTCGCCACAGCGAAGCCACCAGTTATACCGTACGCGATACGCCCACGTTCACCTGCATCCATCGTGATTTGGAAGAAGTCTTGAACCTCCTTGGAGGGTAGCCGGAGAGACCATGCCCACCACAGCCAAGTCGATCAAAAAACCGGTTGATGTAGCGCCAGCGTCTCGCTCGATGTCGCGGGAGCGTCGCGCTCCCGCAAGTGGGCGCAGGCAGGGTGCCCGTCCCACAGGCGCGGGAGGCGAAGCGCCCGCGTTGCGTGGCAAAGCCAAGCCCAAGCCGGACTATACCTCACCCGAACGCTTGCAGAAGGTCTTTTCGGCGCTCGACCAACTCTTTCCCCAAGCCCAGTGCGCCCTGCGGCACGAGAATGCCTTCCAACTCCTCGTGGCCACTATACTCTCCGCTCAGTGCACCGACGAAAGAGTGAATAAGGTCACGCCCGGACTGTTCCAGAAATATCCCACCCCGCAAGACTTTGCCGCATTGTCTCAGCCGGCTCTGGAGGAAGAAATCCGCTCTACCGGGTTCTTCCGCAACAAGGCCAGGAACATCATTGGAATGGCCAAGAAACTGGTGACGGACTTTGGCGGTCAGGTCCCCCGGACGATGGAGGAAATGCTGACCCTGCCAGGCGTGGCTCGGAAGACAGCCAACGTGGTGCTGGGGAGCGCCTACGGCCTCGCCACGGGCGTTGTGGTGGACACCCACGTGTTCCGCATCGCCCGCCGGCTGAAACTCTCGAACCAAGAAACTCCGGAGAAAGTCGAGCAAGATCTGCTCAAGCTTGTTCCACTCGAGCGTTGGATACTCTTTGGCCACCAGGTGATTTGGTTTGGAAGGAAGGTCTGCCAGGCGCGCAAGCCTTTATGCGCGGACTGCCCGCTTGAGTCCATCTGCGACTCACGTGAAAAAACCGTTTGACTCTGGAGAGTCGAGGAGTCAAGGGGTCGAGAAGTTGAAAGTCAAAAGCCAAGGGGAAGGTCCGGGACCACAGTCTTGCTTCTTGACTCCTCGACTCCTCGACTCTCAGGGTGATAGCTTCTCACGATTGGTCATAACGCGGGCTAGCTCGGGCGGAGGAGTGAAGGTTACTTTTTCTTCCACCGGCTCGATCTCCTCGACCCGTTCCACTCCGCTATTTTTGAAGTAGGCGACCACATCCTGGACCAGGTGCTCAGGAGCCGAAGCGCCGGCGGTGATGCCCACGCACTGAGCCTCCTCGAGCCAGGCCGCGTCAATCTTCGTCGCGTCCTCAATAAGGTAAGCGCGCGCTCCCGACATCTCCGCGACTTCCCGGAGGCGCCTGGAATTCGAACTATTCTCGGAGCCAAGAACCAGGATCACGTCCGCTTCCTTGGCCAGGAGCTTGACCGCCCATTGCCGGTTTTGAGTGGCGTAACAGATGTCGTCACTGGCCGGGCTGACCATTTTCGGAAAGCGCCGCCGCAGAGCCTCAGTAATCTCTCGGGCGTCGTCAACCCCGAGGGTGGTTTGGGTGGTGACGGCCACACGCTCGGGATCCGTAACCTGAACTTTTTCCGCCTCTTCCACGCTGCTCACCAACTGGGTGCGCTCCGGAGCTTCACCCATGGTCCCAACAATCTCGTCATGCCCCGCGTGCCCGACCAGAATTATGGACCGGCCCTCTCTTGCAAATCGGACCACCTCAGTATGAACTTTGGTAACCAGCGGACAGGTGGCATCAATGACCCGCAGGTGTTTTGCCTCAGCCCGTGCGCGGACGTCCGGCGCAACGCCGTGAGCGCTAAAAACGACCAAAGCCCCTGCCGGGACCTGGTCGATATCATCCACAAAGACGGCGCCCTTGGCTGCCAAAGACCGGATCACGTGCTTGTTATGGACAATCTCCCGCCGAACATAAACGGGGGCCGCGAAAAGCTTGAGGGCTGACTCAACTACATCAATAGCTCGATCCACACCCGCGCAGAATCCGCGCGGTTTGGCGAGTAATAGCCTCTTGAGTTTCATTCCCACTCGCCTTTTAGCCGTCATAGGAGAGAGCAATCCATCATCAACTTTTATGCTAGCAGATTCCCCACAGGGCGTCAAAAGCGTCACGTGGTGGTATCGTTTGGAATGGAGTCCCTTACCGAACACCGGTCATTCCCGCGAAGGCGGGAATCCAGTATGTGAACCGGACAGCACTGAAGGTTTGCGGAGTGGATTCCCGTCGGCTGACGGGAATGGCGACGGCTGGGAGCCCCCGCCTCTCGCAAATAATACCACTGCCCAGTGCGACCAGCGGCTTTCAAAATCAGGTAACAATATCCTCTCCACCATCAACTCGTATGACATTACCTGTGACCCAATAAGTCCGGTCGTCCATCAGGGCAACGATGGCGGAGGCGACATCTTCAGGTGCAGTCAGTCGCCCTCCCGGATTCCGCATTCTGGCAAACTCGGCCAGCTTATCGATTCCAGGGATCTTGCTCGAACCCGGGGTAAGGGTCACGCCCGCCTGGATGGCATTGGCGGTGATACCGTGCGGCATCAGCTCGAAGGCCAGTTGGCGGATGTGCGACTCGAGGACCGCCTTAGCCGCTGAGACGGGGCCGTAATTCGGAATCACGCTGTGCCCGCCCGCGCTCGTCATGGCGTAAATGCGGCTGCCTCGCCGCAGCATTTGGCGGCGAAATACATCCTGGACCCAGTAGACGAGATTGTTCCCCATGACGTCCACCGTCATGTCCATTTGCATTTGAGTCAATTCATTCTCGGGAGAATCGGCGAGGTAAGCCTTCAGCGACCCGAAAGCGACGGAATGAAGAAGGACCTTGATGAAGTGGGCGCCACCTTTCTTGCGCCAGTATTCCTGCATCTGGTTCAAAGCCTCGGCGCGCTTGGTAGGGTCCGCCGCATTAATATTGAAGAACCGGACGTCCCGCCCCACATCCTGAATGCAGCTTATTACCTGCTCCACCTGAGGCATATTCGAGCGCCGATCAAAATGCACGCCGAAGATGTTCAGCCCGGCGCGCGCCAGCTCGAGACTGGTGGCGGCGCCGAATCCGCTCGATGAACCGACAACTAACCCCCAGGGCGTAGGTCCTGTTTCCGTCATAATTATTTTTCTCCGCGACTGAAGAATTGCCGATTCTTGATTGACGATTGCCGATTGACGACAACCATTCGCCACGCCTTTCTTTTCAATCGCCAATCGGCAATCGAATATCGACAATCAAACCAGGCGCTCGACCGTGATTCGGCGTTCCTCGCGCCCCAGGTACTCGAAACGAATTCGCACGCAGGGACAGGAAACCTCCTCGCCCAACTTCTCGCCCCACTCAATCAATACGGTCGCATCCCGCCTCAGCAAATCGTCCAGCCCGAGCGTGGCCAAGTCCCGCGCCCCCTCGACCCGGTAAAGGTCCACGTGATAAACCCTGCCCTCGGGGCCGAACTCGTGCACGAGGGTGAAGGAGGGGCTTGTCACTTCATCTTCAGGAATGGAAGCCAGGCTGGCCACGATCCCCTTCACGAGCATCGTCTTGCCGCTCCCCAATTCTCCTTCCAACAACACCAGGCAGGGCGGCTGGACCTCTTTCGCCAACTCGCGGCCGAAGTTCACCGTCTCCTCCGGCGAACGGGTGATCCGTTGGGCAAGCAGCCGCAGTGACGAGTGACGGGTGACGAGTGACGAAAGAGCAGTGACAAGTGACGAGTGACAAGTGACGAACAAAAAAAACCACGGCAGTGCGTTGTTTGGCAGGTCACTTGTCACTGCTTGTTCCCCTGGTCACTCCTCACGGCTTTTCCGGCTCATCACTCGTCACTTGTCACTGCTCTCGCGTCACTCGTCACTTGCTTGTACGCCCGCGGCAGCGCACGGATCAAATCCCCTGCCATAAGTGAAGCCTCCCCCATTTCTTTTGCGGCAATGTCTCCCGCCAAGCCGTGCAGGTATGTTGCCGCCGCCGCCACCTCGCTAATCGCCCTATCACGATATTGTGCCACAAGCCCCGCAATCATGCCCGTTAGAACGTCACCTGTCCCGCCGGTGGCCATACCCGGATTGCCGGTGGGGTTCACCCAAACCTTGCCGTCGGGCGCGGCTGTAAGTGTGCGAAACCCCTTCAATACAAGGCCGACCTTGTACTTCTGAGCGAACTCGCGCGCCCTCTCGACACGGCGCGCCTGGATTTCCGCAGTTGCTACACCCGCCAAGCGGCTCATTTCGCCGGGGTGGGGCGTCAATACCGCGTCCGCCACGTCTCCCCCGGAATGGAAGGTATCCATACAGCCGGCGAAGGCGTTCAGACCATCGGCGTCCAAGACGACAGGGAGGCGGCGACGGTTCACCACGGTACGGACCAATTCGGCCGTTTCGGGAGCACTTCCAATCCCCGGACCGATGGCCAGGACGGTCTTGCCTTCAAGCAATTTGTCCAACCGGCCACTCTCGAGTGCGCGCAGCGAAATGGTGCCAGCCGCGGTTTGCGGAAGCGGCTCGGTCATGTATTCCATTCCCAGCGAAGCGATGATGGGCAAAGCGCTCTCCGCGGTAGCCACGGTCACCAGCCCCGCTCCCACTCGCAGCGCGGCCATAGCCGCCAGCGCGGCAGCTCCCGTCTTCCCTACCGAACCGGCCAGAATCAACACGTGGCCAAAATTCCCTTTATGCGCGTCGGGCTTTCGCGGCTGTGCCACCCAGGCAAAGTCCTCGCGGCAGGCCAAACTCAGAAAGAGTTCCGAATCACCTTCGAGTGCCTCGGGTGGCGTTCCAATTTGTTTGACGACCCATTCCCCGACGCATTCGCACGCGGGTGGAAAGACATGGGCGACTTTCGGGGCTGTGAAGGTGACGGAGAAGCCGGCATGCACGTACTCGCCGATCAGCTCGCCCGAGTCGGCGGAGATGCCGGAGGGCAGGTCTACCGCCACCACCTGCGCGGCGGCCAATCCCGCGTTGACCTCTCGAGTCACTTGCAGCAGCAGCCCTCCCAGTGGCTTGGTCAGCCCCGTGCCCAGAAGCGCGTCAACCACCAGGGTCGTCCCTTCCAGGCTCGGCTTGATGCGTTGCCAGGCTTCGGGACTCTCGACGACCTCGGGCATCCCGGAAGTCGCCAGCCGCTCGAGGTTAACGGCGGCGTCGCCTTGCACCTTCTGGGGATCGGCAAACAGCAAGACTCTTGGCTTCAGCCCTCGATCGCGCAACGTGCGAGCCACCACGAAGCCGTCGCCGCCGTTATTTCCCCGCCCGCAGAGAATCACGATTCGTTGCTGCAAGAGTGGGGCAAAGCGCGCCGCCAGAAACTCCACCACTCCGCGTCCGGCGTTCTCCATTAACGTCAGGCTGGGAACACCGTAGCGCTGGGTGGTCAGCCGGTCGATGCGTTGCATTTGCGGAGCCGTGAGGATTTTCATCCTAAAGCATCCACCCGCCGCTCACATTAAGGACCTGGCCGGTAACGAAGGCGGCTTCCTCCGAAGCAAAAAACTTGACCGCTTCCGCGATGTCGCGTCCGGTGGCAGGACGGCCCACCGGGAACCTGGCGTCGATCAATTTCTCTGCTTCCTCCAAGGATAATGCTTTTTCGTCAATTACCGGCGGGCAAACGACGTTCACGGTGATCCCGTGGCGGGCCTCCTCGAGCGCCACAGAGCGTGAAAAAGCAACTAGCCCCGCCTTGGCCGCCGAATAGGCTGAGATCTTGGCTTGTCCGAAGCCCCGCTCCGCTCCCACCGACCCCAGGTTGATGATTCGTCCCCAATGCTTCTGCCGCATGATGGGCACGGAAAATTTGGTGGTGTAAAAGACGCTGAAGAGGTTTGAGGCGACCACAGAGTGCCATTCCTCCAAGGTCGAGTCCACCACCGGCTTCCAATCGAACACCCCCACATTGTTAACGAGAATATCCAGGCGCCCAAAACGGTGGACGATCGCCTCAATCATTTCCGCAACGCGCGCGGGGTCTGTAACGTCTGTGGGGAAAACCACCCCTTCGGCTGCCACACTGCGCAACTCGTCGACTACCTTTTGGGCGCCCAGTTTATTGGTTCGGAAGCTAATTGCGAGGCGCGCCCCTGCCTGGCCCAAAGCGAGCGCGATTTCCCTCCCGATGCCCCGCGAGGCGCCGGTGACCAAAGCTACGCGGTTCCGCAAAGACAAACTGAAGCTCCCTGAATTGAGGTTACTTGAGGCCGTCTATCGAATTTTCGCCGGTTGAGCAATGGTCACTCCGAAGCCTTTGCGACCAGCAGGGTCATATCATCCTGGAGTTCTGGGCTTCCCGTCCAATCGCTCACGCCGCGATAGATTTCTTCCACCAGCGTCTGAAGCGAAGCGCTCAGGGCCCGGTGCACCACTTCCAGCACGCGGTCTTCGCCAAACTCCTCGCCATAAATATTCTCGGGTTCAGTAATGCCGTCGGTAAATGCCAAGAGCAGGTCTCCGGGCTGAATTTGAATTTCCGCCTGCTCGTAGGCCAGAGGGGAGAAGAGGCCCACCACGGTGCCGCCGACCTGAAGCCGCTCGACCTTGCCGCGCCGGAGCAGGACCGGAGGCAGATGTCCGGCATTGGTATATGTCAAGACGCGGGTAGCGGGGTCATACACAGCAAAAAAGAAGGTCGCGTATTTTTCCCGGGGAGTGCTCTCATAAAGCTGGACGTTCAGCCGGCTGACTACCGCTGCGGTCGAAAGGGCGGAGGTTTGAGAACCGCCGGCAGGCGCCAAACCGTCGTAGAACTGAGCGCGCAGAGCAGACTGGATGGCGGCCATGAGTAAGGCGGCCGAAATCCCTTTCCCACTGACATCGCCGAGCACCAAACACACCCTGTTATCGCCCAGCTTGACAAAGTCGTAATAATCCCCGCTCACCATGCGCGCCGCCTTGCAGACTCCATACAGCGCCAAGCCAGGAACTTCCGGCGCCGAGCGGGGAAACAACTGTGCCTGGACCTCGCGCGCAATCTCGAGCTCGCTTTCCAGGCGCAGCTTCTCTTCGGATTCCCGCAGTAGACGCTCCACCGAAGCGGTCATGCTGTCGAAAGCTTCTCCCAGCGCGCTGATCTGGTCGCTCGAGGGAACCCGGATTCGGTAGGAGAAATCGCCTTTCTTCACTCGCTCCGTCGCGCCATAAAGCTTGTCCACAGTTTGAGTGATGGAGCGTGTCAAGCGGAATCCAATGAAGGCCGCGATGACTTCAATAATAAGGAAAATGACCGCGACTGCCTTGAACACGAAAACATAGATCTGGGAATAATCTCCCAGCGTTTCCAGCAGGCGACGGGTCAAGGCCATGACTCTGGAGCTGACTAAGACGAAAGCCGGCGCGGCCAGCTTCTGCTGCGTTTCACCTTGCCAGGAAACCGGATCCAGCGACGACGCCCCATGCACCGTGAAGTCAAACCAACTGGCCGGTTCCGGAAGCCTTATTCTTCCCGAGTTAATGCTGGCGGATTGGTCGTACGCCCCCTGAGGAGTTGACACTCGCACATGGAATTCTGAACTTCGCGGCTGGGTTTCGCTTTGCGCGGGCTGCGTGGTCATCACACCCACCGGCCCTATGTCCTCGCCCGCCATATCCAGCAGTTCTGGCGTAAAAGGCTGGGTGAGGATAGCAACCAAAGTGCCGGCTGCCGTGGAGCCGCGCTCTATGGAACGCAACGAAAGCTGACCGCCATCCGTCACGATCCCTGCGAACTCGTCCTGCTTAAACCAAGCGGGAATCGTCAGGGGGGATTGGATTTTGGTTCCATCCAAGCGAAACGCCCGAACTTGCGAACCAACCCGCAGGGTCACTTCCAAGCCGGGATAACCCACGGCATGCTGTTCCAGTTCCATGACGTAAAAGTTCTGTAGCCGGTCCAACACCTGCTCCGGCCTCGTGGTGTCATTCAAGTGGGCTTCGTGAGCTACGGCGCGGTTAAGCTGCTGAAGTTCATCGAAATGGTCATGCAGATTCGAGGTCACAAGAAGTGCCGCGAATTGACCGCTAAGAATGAAAATGCCTATCAACACCAGAAATACGATGAGGACGAAGGGAACAAAAGCGATAAACACATAAGTAACGATCAACCGCCGGCGAAGCCGCCAGAGCAGGTGGCGGCGGATGATTCCCCCCAGCCGCCCCAGATAGTAAACGCCGGAGGTAATAGCCGCCAGCCAGAACAAAGCCCAAAGCGCCGTCGGAGCGCCGCTGGCGAGCCGATCCATACTCCATAAGGCAGCGCCATAAGCCAACACCCAGACGGTAAACCGCGCCATGCGGCGCGTCCGGTATTCCCGCAGCAAGACTTTGAGCAGCGCAGTTAACATTAGGACTGAACCGAAGACCTCCCCTGGCACGGGTGGCGCACACATTGCTTTTTATGTATGCGCCACCCATGAACTGCCATAACCAGCCGGCGTAGCGGCTTACGCGAGCGGGCGTTCCCTTTCCCGGCTTTGCACGAGGCTGCGCCGGCGCCCGTAACCGAAGTAAACACAAAGACCAATCGCCATCCACACGAACAAGCGCAACCAGGTGTCGCCGGGAAGTCCCGCCATTTGCGCGGCGCAAACGATCATTCCCAAGGACCCGACAACCCAGACGAAGGGTGTGCGGAAAGGCCGGCGAACCTCGGGATGTAACCTGCGCATTCCCATGACCGATCCCGACACAATGACGAAAGCCAGCAGCGTGCCAATGCTGACCAACTCGCCCACAATCCGCAGGGGCAGGAGCCCTCCCGCCAAAGCCACGCACAGCCCCGTCAAGGCGGTACTGATATAAGGTGTGCGGAAGCGGGGATGGATCTTGCCAAAAGGTCTCGGTAGCAGGCCATCGTGAGCCATCGAGTAGAAGACGCGTGTTTGGCCCAGCATCATCACCAGGATCACAGCCGTAGTCCCCAGCAAGGCGCCGATCTTCACGATGGGCGAAAGCCACCAGCGAAGCGCGGTGGAATCAATTGCCAGCGCCAAGGGGTCCGGAACGTTAAGCTGGCGAAAAGGCACAATCCCCGTCAGGACTAGGACCACGGCGATGTAAAGCAGCGTGCAGATCCCCAGCGAGCCCAAAATGCCAATAGGCATATCTCTTTCCGGATTGCGGGCCTCCTGGGCGGTTGTAGAGACTGCGTCGAAACCGATATAAGCGAAGAAAATAATGCCCGCGCCGCGCAACACGCCCGAGAATCCAAACTCTCCGAAGGCGCCCTGGTTGGGAGGAAGAAACGGATGCCAATTGGCGCGATGAACGTACATCGCTCCGAAGCAGATGAAGAGCAATAGCACGCCCAGCTTGACCAAGACAATCAAACTGTTGAAGTTGGCGGACTCTCGTATTCCGATGATAAGCAACGTGGTGATGAGGACAACGATGAAAGCGGCGGGAAGGTTGAAGACCGGGTGAACGACCGTGCCGTCCGCCAGCCGTAAATTCTCCCAAGGGCTCTTGCTGAGTTCGGCGGGAAAAGGCCAGTGAAGAGTCTTCTGCATGAAAGAAACGAAGTAACCTGACCATCCAATCGAGACGGTCGTCGCCCCCACGGCATACTCGAGGATCAGGTCCCACCCAATGATCCAGGCCAGGAATTCACCCACCGTGGCATAAGCGTAAGTATAGGCGCTGCCGGCCACCGGAATCATGGATGCGAATTCTGCATAGCACAGGCCCGCAAAGGCGCAACCCACACCGGAGAGGATCACCGAGCCCACTAGCGCCGGACCAGCGTGCTGGGCCGCCATCCCGCTCAGCACGAAAATTCCCGCTCCCACAATCGCCCCGATACCCAGGGATATCAGGGCGAGCGGCCCCAGGGTGCGCCGCAAGCCGTGTTCGAAATCGAACGCATCTTTCTTCAACTCGTCGATGCTCTTCTTGGTCCAGATACTCGGCATTCCATCTCCTGTAAGCTATCCGCCCTCAGCTATCAGCCATCGGTTTTCAGCGGTCGGGCCGGGGTGTTGTGTCATTCCGATCCGTCGGCTGACGGAGAGGAATCTCGCTCTGATTTTCTCCTCCGCGAAGCAGGGCGGGATTCCTCTCCGTCAGCCGACGGATCGGAATGACACCGGTGCCCCTCCCCGGGCTCGCCTACTCGTCACTCGTCGCTGCTCTTCTTCGGCGCCAAAGGAAATAAACGGGCGCCCCCAGGGCAACGATAGTAAGCCCGGCGAGGCTGCGTCCCGCCTTGTGTACAAGCAGCGCCCACTCGACAAACAAGGCGAAGCTGATATAGATTGCCGGCAACACGGGATAGCCCCAGGCCCGGTAAGGCCTGGGCGCCTCGGGACGTGTTCGCCGCAGCCGAAAAACCCCAGCCAGGGTCAAAGCATAGAACAATACCACTGCGAAGACCACATATTCCAACAATTCGGTATAAGTTCCGCTCAAAGTCAACAGCGCAGCCCACACTGCTTGGACGACCAGGGAAATGGCTGGGGTGTGATGTTTGGCGTCCACTCTGCCCACGGCACGAAAGAACAAGCCATCCTTCGCCATGGCGTAGTAAACGCGAGCGCCCGCCAGGATCATTCCATTCATACAGCCGAAGGTTGAAATGATGATTGCCACAGCCATCAAGACTGCGCCTTTGCCGCCCAGCATGACCTGCATCGCCGCA
>Ga0315282_10004891_pt1 | contig 23102 bp, 23 predicted proteins | sample YL17G07_20_MG_FD_203693 | JGI IMG/M metagenome (GOLD analysis project Ga0315282, IMG submission 203693) | Sediment microbial communities from Yellowstone Lake, YNP, Wyoming, USA - YL17G07_20 | ecosystem: Environmental > Aquatic > Freshwater > Lake > Sediment | place: USA: Wyoming | collected... | reverse complement strand
AAGATCCAGACGATCAAACAGATGGCGTGTGGGTTCCGGAACCGCGAACATTACAAAACCGCCATTTTCTTTCATTGTGGCGGCCTGAACCTCTATCCAGCCACCCACTCAAATGCCTGAAGCGGCTCAGGAATGTCCGAGAGCGAGGTGCTGGTCGATTTCCCTCAACTCTCTGCCGACGACATCCGCGCTGGTCTGGCCTACGCTGCCGAACGCGAGCGCAGGACGCTGAGCGTCCCCGCCGCCTGATCGATGCGGCTGCTGTTCGACGAGCAACTCTCGGAGCGACTGGTGCGGCTGTTCGGCGACGTGTACCCGGACTCCCGCCACGTCACGCACGTCGTTGGCGAGGGCGCGCCGGACGAGGCGGTCTGGCGCGCCGCCGTCGAGCACCGCTGCGCGCTGGTCACCAGGGACGAGGACTTCCACCGGCTGAGCGTCCTGCGGGGAGCCCCACCCAAGGTGATCTGGCTACGAATCGGCAACTGCACGAGCAGCGAGGTTGCGCGCCTGCTCCGCGTCCATCGAGAGACCGTCCGGGCCTTCCTCGATCAGAGCGACGCGACCGTGCTCGAACTCGGCGCGCCGCCGGCCCTCCGATAGGCGCCTCCGCCGCGTCGCGGGTGCGCCCGCTACGCCGCCCGCTGTACCGTGAGCCGGCGCGCGCGTTGCCCGTCCACGAGCGATCGGTAGCAGCGGAAGCACAACTCGTGAAAGCGGTCGGCCTTCACGACCCGGCGGAACCTGAACTTCGCACGTCTTTGCCCGCATCCCCGGCACGCTCGTTTCATCGGCCTCACCTCTCGTCGTCTCATCGCGCGCCCTCCTTGCTCTCATACGCGGGTCGCACCCGCACCAGGAAGACGCCGGCGGCGGGATCTGACTGAACGGCGGCCGGCCCGCTCACGACACCGCTGGAACTCCGCCTCGCGGGGCAGGACGTCCGCCCATGGCCCCGGTCAGCCGGTCAGCTACTAACCGCAGCGGCCGTCTATGGGGTGTGAGGTGGAAATGAGGCCGCTGTGGTTCCCTTTGCTCGTCCTCGCCGGTGTCGGGTCGGGCCTGGCCGCTTCCGGTATCGAGGCCGTCTGGACACGCACGGCCGGCGCCCCGGTCTCGCCGCCGGTCGTCTGGGCGGTCGCGCTCGCCCTGCACTCCGGGTACGTCGCGCCGGCCATCCTGCGACGAGGCGCCCTGCTCGGTTCGCTTGCCTGGATCGCCGCCGTCCATTTCACGGCGCTGGGCCTTGCCGCGTCGGGTTTCACGGCGCCCCTGTTCCGAGCGCTGCCCCTTCAGGCGGCCGCTCTCGCCGCTGCCCTGGCGCTTCGCGAGCGCTCGACGTGGGCGGAGCGCCTGGCCCGGTGGCGCTTCGCGCGAAGCGAGATCGGCGTGCAGCTCCGCATGTGGCCCGGGATGGTCCCGTGGTCCGTCGACTGTGTGCGGCGCCTGTTGGTGGGCGCTTCCGAGGCCCCGGCCCACGCCGCGTTGCAGCAGCTGGCCGATTCGATCGAGCAGGCCGACTCCCATCTGCATCTCGATGTCCGGCGAATGGCTGCGCCCGAACGCCTCCGGCAGGTCCTCTCGACGGCGGGTGCCGCGCTTCGCACCGACGCCGACCTCGCGGCCGGGCGCACCTCCAACGAGCTGCAGCAACGCGCGCTGGCCGCCGCCGCGGCCTGCCGCGACGAGTGCGCCCGGCTGCCCGGGCTGGACGATCACCAGCGGGAGGCGCTCGCCGCGCGTTGCGCCGAGGTGCTCATGGAAGCGGCGCGGGTACGGGTTTGATCGGTCCGACGACATGCGCACGCCGAAGGAGGAGCGATCGTGGACACCCCATTCGACGATGAAAGAGGGACCGGACTCCAAACGCGGGGAGTGTCCGGCGGCGCGCTGGATCGGATTCGCCTGTCGGGCACGCCGGACCATGGCGAGCAGCCCACCATCGAACAGGTGAACCAGGAGCTGTGTCTGCGGGCCGAGCCCGGCCAGGTGACTGCGCCGCACCGCTTCGAGCTGCCCTGGTCGCCCGAAGCGAAGGCGCGGACCCGGGCCAGGACCATCGCGCTCGAGGCGCGGCTGGACGGCTTCCGCGACACGCTGCGCGCCATCCGGGCGGCTCGCGAGGCGCTGAACCGCGCGGCGACCGTGCGCGCCTTCGAGGCCGCGGAGCGCGCCATCCTCGAGATCCGCGCCGCTGGCGAGGCCGGCCGCCTCGCCATCGTCAATCGCACGCACCTGCAGATGACGGCCCAGTTCCTCGAGCAGATCGAGGCGCTCGAACAGTTCAAGGGCCGTACGTCGCCGGAGATCCTCGACGCGCTGAAGGAACGGGCGCTGAACGAATTCACGACCCGAATGAACCGGGCGTCGAAAAGCGACGTGGAACTTGCCAGCGGCGGCTTGCTGCGCGTGAAGCCATGAGCGACGTTCAGTCGTCCGTTCGCGAGGAAGGAGCCGGCGAGGCGCCGTCGCGCGTGCTCGCCGCACAGCTCGATCTGCGCGGCGCCTGGGCGCGCGTCCTGGAGAAGGGGGGCATGCCGGGCGTGGACGGGGTGTCCGTGAGCCGGTTCGCCCGCGCCGCGGAAGCCGCCCTGTCCGTCCTCCAGTCGCGGCTGGCGCGCGGCGACTACCGCCCCCTCCCGCTCCGCCTCGCCGAACTCGAAAAGAAGTCTGGCGGCCGGCGGGTACTCCTCGTGCCGGCGGTCGTCGATCGCGTGGTCCAGTCGGCCGTGGCCGGATGGCTGGGCACCCGGTGGAACCCCGGCTTCGACCAGAACAGCTACGCGTATCGGCCGGGGCGCGGGGTGCACGACGCACTTCGCGCGCTGGCCGACCTGCGCGACCGTGGGTTCCGATGGGTCCTCGATGCCGACATCAGCGGGTTCTTCGACTCGATCGATCACGGACGGCTGCTGGCTCTCGTCGCCAGTCGCCTCGGGTCCAGGTCACCGATGCTCGGCTGGATTCGCGACTGGTTGGACGCTGCCGTGTGGGACGGCCGCGACCTCGCGCGGCTCGCACACGGCGTTCCGCAGGGCTCGCCGCTCTCCCCGCTCCTGGCGAACCTCTTCCTCGACCCGTTCGATCGGCGCCTGCGCGAAGCGGGCGCCGCCTTCATCCGGTACGCGGACGACTTCGTCGTGCTCGCCCGCACGCCGTTCGATCTCGCTGGCGCGCGGGTGATTGTCGAACGCGCGCTGGGGGAGCTCGGCCTGTCGCTCAACGAGGAGAAGACGGGGACGACGAGCTTCGAGCGGCGCTTTCGCTTCCTCGGCGCCGAAGTGCGCGCCGACGCGATCCTCGTCCCGCTGGATCGCCCCAAGACGAAGAGCCCGCCGGTGTTCGTCGCGCCGACCATGCCGCCCGCGCTTCGCCGTGCGTACGCCGCCGGGCGGCTCGTCGCACGGGCGCCCTTCGAGCAGCGGGCACGCGTCGCGGCATCGCCGGCGCCGGTCGCCGCGGCCGGCCCGTACCGTAGCGCCTTGACCCGCCTTGCGGGGCGGACGGGAACCGATCCACAGATGAGGGCTCTCAGGGGAAGACTAACATGACGATCACGATCTCGAGCCACTCTGCCGGCAGCACGGTCACCGGGTTTCCGGCTCCGCCGTCGGTCGACGCGGCGCGCCTCGATCCCGTCGAGGCGCCGCCGGAAGACGTGCCTCGCGACCCGCTGCAACGGGACGATGGCGATCGTCCGAGGCGCGCCCGCCCGATCGACGCGCGGGGCGCCGGCGACTCGGGCGAACCTCCGGTGCGCTTTCTCCACGTGGTCGAGCAGGGAACGATGGTGCGCCGTGCGGGAAGCCGCGTGGTAGTGACGAAGAAGGACGCCGTGCTGCTGGACGTGCCGGCGATGAAGATGCAGGGCGTCCTGGTGTACGGCAACGTCCAGGTCTCGACGCAGTGCCTGCGCAACCTGCTCGAGGAGGGCGTGTGGGTGAGCTTCTTCAGCCGCAACGGGACGTACCGCGGCCGCCTGCAACCCCCATCCGAACGCGGAGGCGCGCTCCGCCGGCGGCAGTGGCAGAGGAGCGCGGACGAGGCGTTCTGCCTGCAGTTCGCGAAGGCGGTCGTGAGGGGCAAGATTCTGTCTCAGAAACGGGTGGCTGCGGCCTACGCGAAGAACTACCTCGCCGAGACGCTCGGTAGCGGCCACGAGATCCTGCGCGAGAGTCTCGATCGCGTCGAGGACGCGTCAGATGTCGCGCAGCTTCGCGGTATCGAAGGGAACGCCACGCGAGCGTACTTCGACCTGTTCCGCCGCTGGAACCGGTCGTCGCTTCCCTTCGACGGGCGCGTGAAGCACCCGCCGACCGGCCCGGTGAACAGCCTCCTCAGCTTCGGATACGTCTTGCTGACGCGCGAGGTCGAAGGACTGCTCGAAGCCGCTGGCCTCGATCCGTGCGTCGGGTTCTATCATGGGCCGGACAACGATCGCCCTTCGCTCGCGTGCGACTGGGTGGAGGAGTTCCGGCACGACGGGATCGATCGCCTGGTCCTCTCCCTGCTCAATCTCGGAACGATCAAAGCGGCGGACTTCGAGGAGCCGGGCGAGAAGCGCGGCGTCCGGCTGAAACCCGACGCCCTCCGCAAGTTCCTGACCGCCTACGAGCGAGCATTGACGGGCAGGTTCCCGGAGGTCGAACCGGGGACTGGAAGCTGCGGCGTTCGCGCCGTGCTGCTGGATCAGCTCGGTCTGCTGCTCGACGCGCTGTCGGGACGCGACATGTACCGGACTCACCTCGAGCTCGACATCGAGCGGGCAGACTGCAGCCGGGGTGAAGCGCGATGATGTACGTCGTCTGCTACGACATCTCGGACGACTCGGTTCGGGCGCACATGTCCGCCCGCCTGCAGGACTTCGGCACGCGCATCCAGGAGAGCGTGTTCGAGTGCGTGCTGGAGGAGGACGGCCGGGCCAGGATGCTCGATCGGATCTCCAGGGTGCGGCTGGCAGAAGCGGACCGGGTGCGGATCTACCGGCTGTGCGCCAGGTGCCTGAATGAGGTCGAGATCTACGGTCCGGGAGAGCTGACACGCGACCCGGACTTCTACCTGGTCTGAACTGGACGTCGGACGTTCCGTGCGCCGCGGCCTCCAGAGGGACCGAGGCCGTCCGCCCGAGGGAGTGCGCAGAGGAAGAGCGATGCGAGTGGTTGTCCAACAAGTCGATCTCGATACGTGCGCCGCCGCCTTCGTGCTCGGCGTCTCGCCCGGGGACGACATCCTCGTCGCTCCAGCGGGAGCGTCGCGGGAAGACCTGGACGACGCCGAGGTCGTCTGCATCGAGGCGGGCGGGAGCGGCGAGACCGATCGCAACAACTTCGACCACCATCGCCAGGACGGCCCGATCAAGCCGGCCTGCCGCCAGGCTCTGGAGGCGAGCGGCCGGCGCGACCCGTGGCTCGAACGGCTCGTCGAGTACGCCGAACGAGTGGACAGGGGCGAACCGTCTTGCGGCACGGGCGCACGCTCTGCCGGGCAAATCACGCTTTCCGAGCTCGTGTCCGGTATTCGCCTCACGATCGCAGACCCCGCCGAGCAGCTGCGGGAGGCGCTCCACGTCCTCCGAGTCGTCTGGGACGAGGGCGTGAACCCTGGAGAACCGCTGCGTCCGCACGCCGAATGGGAGCGCTTCCTCGCTGCGCGGCACGACGCCGCAGAGAAGTTGGCGGCGGCCGCGCCGTCCGCGCACCTGTTCCTGTCACGGTCGGGGCTGCGCGTCGGCTTCGTATCCGTTTCCGTCCCTGGCGCACTTGGACTCCTGTATGCTTCGGGCTGCGAGATCGCGATAGCCCACCGGCCCGCGCGAATCGGAGACGACGGCAGGACGGAAGGCGCGAAGTTCACCATCGGGGGGCGCGATGGCCGCCGGGTTTCCCATCTCCTGCCGCTGCTGGATGTTCTCGAAGCTGGATGGGGCGGGCCCGCGAGTCGCACGATCATCGGGTCGCCGAGGGGAGGAACGAGGCTGACGCCCGAGATTGTGAAGACCCTCGTGCGTGATCACGTCTGAAAGAAACGCGGGGCACGCTGCTCACAGGATGAGACGCGCGCTCGCCGGTGCGTTGCCGAAAGGAGCGGCACATGGCCGACGATGGATCGACGCCCCGCACCCTGGTCATCGCCCTGGTGGCCCTTCAGCCCTCAGCGCCCGCCGTCCTCATCAAGACCTGGATCTACCACAACGCTCCCCCGGAGACGATTCTCCTGCTCGACTTCCAAAGCGTTCGATGACGGTCACGTCGATCGCCTGGTCTGCTTCCTGGCCGGCCTTGTCGGCCGAGATCGGATCCGCTCCGAACGCATCGCAGAAGGCAGCGCCAGTTCCGGGGACCTCAATCCCGCCCCCGCAGTCGTGAAAAGCGTGCTCCACGAGCTCGGCGCCGGGCGGTAGATCATCTTCTGCGGCGATTGTGGGGCAGCCGCGGGCGGCGTGCCAGCCGCCATGGATGGACGGCTGGCCCGGCATCGAGGCGCGCCGCGCGTCTTTCAGGCGTTACATGCGCCGGTGGCGCCGCGATCGCAGCTTGGCGAGAGGTTGATCGGCCGTGTGAGGCCTCGCCCTGAAGGACGCTTCGCGAGCCTGGTCAGGTAAGTGCCGCCGCCCGCGTCCACACCTTGGAGGCCCAGGATGGAACACGCGGGCAACAGTAGCCTGAACATCGAAGCGCTCGTCCCGTTCGTATCGACGGCGGGCGCGTTGGGTGCGCACCCCAACGCCGCCGCGTCGCAGCCGGACAACCTCGTCGCCTTCCCGGACAATGACGAGGCGATCAACCGTGTCGTCGCTCGGTTCCAGGACAGCCTGCCGGAATGGAAGTACCGCTCAATCGGACTCGCAAGTCTGGTCCGCGGCGTCCGCGACTGGGCGCGGGACCTGTGGGCCCGCCTCGTGCCCGGAGAGTGGCATGGGACGCCGATTGAGCAGCGGCCGGTCATTTTCCGCTTCGAGTGGGAGACCCCGCGCGTGCTCGGACACTACCAGCCCGGCCGCAACGATATCGGCTTCCGTTGGGAGATCAGCATTAACCCTCGCCACCTGATCTTCCGCTCGGACGTCGAGGTGGCCGAGACGCTGCTGCACGAGCTGCTCCACTGCTTCGACGACGTCGCCGGCACAGTGCCGCGGAGCCGCAACAACTACCACTCGGCCTGCTTCCGCAAGATGGCCAACGATCTCGGCATCCCCTGCACCCGTTATGGCGCCTCGCTCGGGACTCGCAAAGACAGCCGCTTCGCGCACTGGGCGCGAGAGGGAGGACTGAAGGGTGAGCCGGCGGCACGGATTGAGGTTCAGGACGTTCCGCTTGTTGGCCCTGCAAAGCGCGCGGCGTGGATCTGTCACTGTCCGTCCGGCATGGCGGTGACGGTGTACGTGCCTCGCGGTTCCGAGCTCCGCGCTCGGTGCGAGCGGTGCGGCGCGCGCTTCGAACGCAAGCGAACTAGCCCGACCCGTCTTCGCGAAGGACCGGTCGTGCCGCCGGTCAGGGAAGTGCCGTTGCCAACGTCGGTGTGACATGACGACGACCACACACGCGCTCGCGCACGTTCTCGGCCCGAAGGCCGAGCAGGGCAAGCTGCTCGAGGACACGCTGCTCCTCGTCGTCCGCGACTACCTGCACTGGCGGCTCAACTACTTTCCGGGCGACCGGATGCTGCTGGACGCAGCGCGGCGGCAGGAATTCGCCGCTGAACACGACCGCCTGGTCCAGGCGGTACACGAGATGATGGCCGACCTTCGCCGCAGCTTCCCCTTCTACTCGCCCCGCTATTTCGCGCACATGCTCTCGGAGATCTCGATCCCGGCGCTGATTGGGTACGTCGCGACGCTGCTCTACAACCCGAACAACGTTACGCCGGAAGCGGCGCCGGTCACGGTGGACTGGGAGATCGACGCGTGCGGCCGACTGCTGGCGATGCTCGGCTACACGCCCCCGCCGGTGCCTCACAAGGGCGAAGCGCGCGCGTATCTGAAGGCACTCGGGGGCGAGTTCGGCTGGTGCCACCTGACGAGCGGAGGCACGGTCGCCAACATCGAAGCCCTCTGGATCGCGCGCAGCGTCAAGTACCTTCCGCTCGCCGTCTGGCAGGTGGCGCGTGCGGAGAATCTGCCGATTCCGGTGAAGCTGCCTGGCGGCCGGCGCGTGGATATCAGGTTGCTCGATGCGCGCGAGGTCGCCTGGCTGTCACCGACTGAGGCCATTGCCCTGTTGAGCAGGTTCGTCGAGGTCCTCACCGATCGCCACCGCGCCTGCCGCGGCGACCTTGGACGGGCGGGCGAAACGGCGTGGGATCTCCTGCGCCAGAGCGACTACAGCCCATCCGGCTCGCTCGCTAGGGCGTTCACCGACTTCCCGCCCGTCGTCTTCGTGTCCGGGGCTGGGCACTACAGCATCCAGAAGGCCGCGGACATCCTCGGCCTTGGGCGTGACAACGTCGAGCTCGTCGAGGTCGATCGACACTTCTGCCTGGACGTGGAGGACCTCGAGCGGCGTCTCGCACGCGCGGTCAGGGACGGACGGACGCCGGTGGCGGTCGTGGCGGTCGCGGGAACGACCGAGGAGGGAGCGGTCGATCCGATTCACCGGATCGTGGATCTGCGGGCGCGGATGCAGTCCGCCGACAATCGCAGTTTCTGGCTTCACGTCGACGCGGCATGGGGAGGGTTCATCCGAAGCCTGTTCGCGATGACGCCGGCCGACGAGGCGCACCTGCCGATGTTCGCGCTCGGCAAGCGGCTGGGCTTGGCCTACGCCTGGGATCTCGCCGCGTGGCACGCGGCTTTCGTAGCTCCAGCACCGGCCGCCGATGTGCGACGAGCACCGGCCCCCGCGGGCGCCAAGGATTTGCTCGAAGCGTCCGGGAGCGATCCGGCCAGGTACGCGCGAATGCTCCGGGCGCTGCTCGGCGATCGGCCAGAGAACGACCACGCGCACAACGCGTCGCTGCAGGACCGGGTGGAGGCCGTCAACGCGTACGTCCGCGAGGACATGCGGATCGCGTGGAACAGCGGCCGCCGGACCTTCACGAAGACGCTGCGTATCCAGTGGGGTTCGAAGGAGGTGTGCAGCGCCTTCCTGGCGTTCCCGAAGGCCGATTCGATCACGATCGACCCGCACAAACTCGGATACCTGCCGTATCCATGTGGCGCCGTCGCGTTCCGCAACGACCGCGTGCGGCACGTGATCCTGCAGCGTGCGCCCTACATCACGTCGTTCAGAACCGGCGCCCCGCTCGTGCACCAGCCGCCGCGACGGCTCGATCGGCCGGGTGCCTTCGACGAACGCATCGTCACGGAGGCGTTCGCCTGCTTCATCCTCGAGGGCTCCCGTCCGGGCGCGGCGGCTGGCGCGCTGCATCTCGCGGCCAACGTCCTGCCGTGGACCATGCGGCAGCACGGCTCGCTCATCCGCGCCTCGCTCCTCGGGGCCCGCGCGTTCCACGAGTGGCTCACACACTGGGACAAGGTGGCCATGGCGACTGGCGTCGAGACCTCCTACAGGCTCGTCACGCTGAGCGACCTGCCGCCGCAGACGAACCTCGTGGTGTTCGCGATTGCCCCACGCCGCCAGCCGGCACTGCAGGCGATGAACGAGGCGACCGCGCTGGTGCGCAATCGATTCACCATTCAGGTTGAACTCGGCGACCGGCAGTACAGCTACACGCAACCCTTCTTCCTGTCGAGCACCACGATGTCCGCTCCGCGCTATTCGTTCGCAGCGATGCGGCCGTTCCTCGAGCGGGCGGGTGTCGAGACGACCGAAGCCGAGTACCGGAAGACAGGCGTGGTGATGCTGCGGGCGACGCTCATGAACCCGTACCTGCTGGCGATCCTGCTCGACGATGCGCAGCCGCTACTGCAGGAGTTCATGCGGGAACTCCACGCTGCAGCGGAGCAGGCAGTCGCGCGGGTGTGCGGGAAGAGGCAGGAAGCGAAGGCCGGATGAAACCGCCGTCGTTGGCGGCGCAGGCGCAGGAGTCTCCGAACGAGGCATTGCCCGCCGTGTCAGACAACTGGTGCCGCACGCGTCAATGGACATGAAGGAGGGCGGCAGTGTCATGGCAACCCGCCCCGGGACCGTCAATGCGTTGAGGTCGCGATTCAGCCGGCCTCAAACCGGCGCGGCGCCGGAGGAGGACGAGGAATGAGCATCGACAAGGTCGCCACGACCGCTGGAAGACGCTCGAGGGCTGTCGGGGAGCGCCGGCCCTCCCGCCGGAAACTGCGACCGCGAGCCGTGCGCCTCGTACTTGCCATTGCCCTCTTGATCGTCGCGTTGGTGCTGGCCGTGCCGGCGATCTCGGGCACGAGGCGGGCACCGAAGCTCCTGCACGCCGGCGACCTGTGGGGCTCCGGGTACGTCATCGTTCCTCAGTCGAACGCGACAGCAAGAGAGAAACACGAGGCTGTGTCGCAGTCGCGATATCTGGCGCGGCGGCACGGCCTGCCAATTGTCGCCGACACGAACGCCCACGCGGTGCAGATCGTCAAGCGGGGGGAGACGAAGCGATGAACCGAAACGTCCTCTTGTTCCTCGTGTTTGGCCTGGTCGCGTCGGGCGCACCCGGGCACGCGGAAGATCATCGAGGGAGTGTTCCCGGCTTGGCCCGGGAGGCCGAAGTGGCCGGAGCCCAGGACGGTTCCGCCCGGCAATCTCCCTCGGTCAGCCCGCCCGCAAATCACTCGCGGCCGCCTGCGACCACTTCCGAATCGGGCGGGATCGCGTTGATCGACGTCGGTGACGTCTCGGGATCCATGAAGAAGTACGTCACGCAAATGCGTGCGGCGGAGGCCGGGCAGCTCGAGCGACTGCAACCGGCCGACCTGTACGTCCGCATCGACTTCGACGAAGGGCCAGCCCGAATCCGTACCCTCAGCGTGATCCGCGAGGCGGGCGACGTCCACCGCCTCCTCGAGTTGGACACGACCCCGCCCAAGGGCCAGCGGACGGAGATCTCGCGCGGGCTGTCGAAATCGCGCGAGATCGTGCTGGGCCATGCCGGCGGGCGCCGCGTGATTCAACTCTTGCTCACGGATGGCGACCTCGACCCTCGCGATTCCCTCGACGCCGAGCGGCGACGCCTGGCGGAAGTTGCGGCGTGGTGGAAAGAGCGCGAGAACGCGGTCACGATTCTCGTCGCGCCGGACGAGACTATCCGATCCTCACCGGGCTTCCGGGATCTGGCGGGCCAGTTGGGGGCACGAACCGCACTCCTCTCAGATCTCGCCACGGGCCCCGTCCTGACGCGGACCGTTGAGGAGATGCGCGCCCGAATCGAGGCGCAGCCAGGACCCGACAACGCCGAACCGGCGGCGCCACGCCTCCTCTATTTGCTGGGCGTCTTCGTGGCGGCGGTCTCCACAGTGCTCGTGCTGCATCGCCGCCGCCGGGGCGGTTCGCGCATCGAGCCAGCCGGCCACGCGGAGGAAGACGTGCTGCCGGCGCGGGTCGCGAAGGCGGTGATACGAACGACCTCCGGCGGTTCCACACGCGAGACCGTCGTGGACCTTCGACCCGATCTCGACGTGCCGCCCGTCACCATTGGCGCGCCAGGTTCGGGCGCCACCGTCGAGCTCGCGGGCTACAGCGGAACGCCGATTTCGATCACCGCTGATGGCGCCCGCGGTGAGGTAGTGGTCCCCGCCGGCGTGAAGGCGACCGTCGGCGCGGATCCCGCGGGAGACCTGGGAGGCCGGTTCGCGTTCTTCCAGAAGACCTCGATCAAGACGCGGGGCGCCCACATCCTGATCGCGTTGATCCTGGAGGACTCGAAATGACAGCTCCCGACTACTCGCACGCCTCCAACGCCGCGGTGAAGACGTGCCGTCCACTCCTGGTGATTGGGATCGGCGGCGCGGGCCGCGTGGCGGCGCGCGCCGGCTATGTCGCCAGCCGGGTGATCCACGGCGCCGACAATCCGCACGTCGGACTCGTCGAGATCGACCTGTGCCAGCAAGACGGGCGGGATCCTGATCCTCCGGTCCTGCCGGCAACGCCCGGGCGACTCATCGTGCACGTCGCCGACCCATTCGACGGCCAGGCGGTCGTCGAGCGCCTCGGACGAGACCGGGGCCACCGATTCTGGACTGCGTTCGATCCGGACGTGCTGAAGGCGGTTCCTCGCAGCGACCACCTGGGCGGGTGCGCGGTCCCTTCGCTCGCCCACGCCGCCTTCGAGTTCAGCCCGGAGCCGATCTGTCGCTTGGCGATTAGTGTCGGCCAGCTTGCGGCGCTGATCCGGGAACCGCACGGCGGATGGCATTGCACCGGATCACTCTGGGTGTTCGCCTTCAGCTCCTGCGCGGGAGCGGTCGGATCGAGCGCCATCCATGTCGCCGAGTACATCTGCAGGGAGTTGCCGCAGCCCTTCCGAATCATCTCGGGCGACCTGTTGATTGCCGACAAGGGGCAGGTACCAAGGCGCATCGAGAGCCTCGCACTGCAGCACGCCCAACTCACCCTCATCCGTGAGATCGCGCGGAGGCCGCCATGTCGTTGACCGATCCCTACGTGAATCCATTCGATCTGTACACGTTGTGGATGCAGGACCAGAGCGAACCGGAGCTGTACGCCCGCGCGGCGACGGCCGCTGTCGTGACCGCGAGCGGCTGGATCGACGGCGAAATGACAAGAGCCGAAACACGGGCGACGAATCGATCCGGCGATGGGACGCGCTGCTTCGTGTTGGAGACGCGGATCGTTCGGCACGAGCCGGGCATGCTCGCGGAGTGGTCGGCCGCCTCGCAATTGGAGAAGGCGGCATCAGCATTCGCCGAGCGTGCTTCGCTTTGTCCGCCCGCCCAAATCGAGCAACGCCAATCGGAGTGGCAACAGGACGTCGGCGGCTCGGCGGCCGAAGTCGTCTCACGGTCCTGGGGCGCGTGGTCGGCTGCACGAACCGGCCTCGCGACTCACGTCCGGCATCGTCTCGCCCGGAACGCTGCCGGCGGAGAGCTTGACCGTCTGATGATCTCGGAGCTGCCGAGTGCGGTTCAGGACGCGCCGCTCGACGTGCCGATTGCGGCGATCACGCGGGCCATCAAGGCGCGGGCCGGCTTGCAGCGCTCCGAAGCGATCAACGCCATCCGGAGCGGCCGGTTGGAGGACGCCCTGGCGGCTGCCGAAGCGACGCGGCGCTTCGCCGAGGCGCGGCTCGCGGAACTGGAACAGGTCCAGGAGACCGCGGCCGGACGGGCAGAGGCTGCTCTGTCGGATGCGAACGCCGCGGTTGCCGAGCGCGTGGATGACGCGCCCCGCACGAAGAACTGGTTGCGCCGGTTGTGGGATTGGGTGCTGCCTCCAGAGGTCGAGGATGCGCCCGCGGAGTCGGAGGCGGAAGCCGCGCGGGTTCCCGAGCACCTCGACGTGTACGTCACTGCAGCGCTCCAGGGCCGGCTCGCGCATCGCCTCCGTGTCCCCTTCAACGAGCTCCTCCGCGGCGCTCAGGAGATCGATCACATCGCGGCGCAGGAGCTCTCCGTCGTGCGTGCGATTGGCGCCGCAGCGGCCGAGCACCGCCGCCGTGTCGAACAGGATGCCGACGAGTTGCAGCGCCACGTTCCCGGTCTCGTCACCGCCGCAGACCCTGCATTGCGGGACGCCGCTGCTCGAAGCGTGACTGTCCAGGCACCTGAAGCTCTCGTGCAGACGGTCCTGAGGCCGGCCATCGAAACCGTCAGGGAGCGGACTGGCGGGACCCACGTGTCACAGGTTCTCGCAATCGCCCTGGGAGCCTCGCGCGCCGAGACTGCGTCGTTGCGATCAGCCGATCTGAACGGGTTCGTCCGCGCGCTCGACGCCGACGGCGTTGCGCGGATCGCCAATGCCCTGCGCCCGCACTCCCAGATCGAGTTCAGGACCGACCAACCGCTGCCGGAAACGGCGCTGCGACTTGCGGTCCCCGGCGGTTCCGGCGGCGTCCTCGGCCAGTTCTTCAGGACCCGGCTTCGCGACGCTCAGCCGCTGATCACGGACGCGCCGGCGCCGCTGGTCGCGCTGGCCGTGCTCACGCGGGGACCGTTTGCCGTCGATCAGCTCCGCGCCTTTCACACGCTGTATCGCGAAGCGCGGGAAGAGGCGCGCCGCGAAGGTTGGGAACCGCGTCTCGTTACCGACAAGCGGTATCTCAAGCTGGCCGACGGCTCGTGCACCGATGAGCAGATGGATGATCTGCTCGTTCGCGGATTGGTCTGCGGCGCCGTGATGCGCAGCGGCGGCGGCACGATGTACCTCGTTCCCATCGGGACGCGCGTGAGACCGCGCGATGTCGCCGCGCGCAAATTGAATCCGATGTTCGGGCGGCCCAAGGACGGTGGCGGCCGTGTTGGAAGCACCGTGCCTGAAGCGCGGGCGGTGCTTCGTTCCGGAGCGCGAATGCGTGAGGCGATCGACCTGCGTTGGAAGGGATACTGCGACGCGACATCTCCGCACGACAGACTCCGCGCCCTCGCTGTCATCGAGGGAGATGGCGTTCTGCCGAGCCGTGAGCTCCTTCCGGCGCTTGGCCGGCTGCGCGACGAGATCGACGAGGAGATTGCACGTCTGGCGCGTCAAGCCGGCGCGCGCCGGCCCGCCCCGCACAACGGCGCCGGGAGTCTGCATCGGGTCGGGCTCGCGCGCCAGGCGCGCGCGCGCGGGCCCATGGCGACTCTCGATCAAGTGAAAGGAGACTGAGGGTATGAGCCGCAACCGAAGCGCTCATGCGGCAGCTGTGCTGAGCGTTGCCGGGGCATCGCTCGCCGTCGCCGCAGGCCAGGTCTTCGCCGAATCGTGGCGACCGCACGCCCCGGCCGCGGCCTGGCTGCGCGCGGCCATGGGGATCGTCTGGACGCTGATTCAAACAGGCATGATTGCGGCGGTATATCAGGGCTCTCACCGCAGATTTGCGGCCATGTTGCTACTGGGGATGACCGCCGGGCTGACAGTGATGACGCTTGGGCGTTCCGGCGCCTCTGCCACGGCATGGATGGCGGCTGGCCTTCTTGTTCCATCCGTTCTTGTCCTTGCCCCATCCGCCGGCCATCTCTCGCGTCTCGCCCGGACGACATGCGGCGATCAGGAGGTCCGCTTCGTGCTGGTGTTGAGCGGCGTCGGCTTCGTCTACCTGTACTCTGCGAGAGTCGCCGACGGCGTCGCACAGCTCTCCGCTGTCGGCGCGGCCTCGTTCCTCCTGGCCATGACCGCCGCGGCCAAGGATCGACTCGCTCGCGTGCTGTTGTTTCTGGAGCACCGGGACGCGCAGCGCGTGGGGATGATTCTCTGGGGCGCCGCGATGGGGCTTCTCGTGGTCAATCTCGCGGCACAACGGATATCCGGCGCCGTGACGCCGCAGATCGGACCGGTCGCGCCGTACCAGGTCGCCGCTGTGCTGATCGTGATCGCCGCCGCCTTCGTTCACGAAGGATTCCGATCGAGCAGCGGACGGGGAGTGCTTGCGAACGCGATCGGCCTTGGCACCTGCTTGGTGCTCATGGCGAAGGCTGACGGCGGAACGCTCGCGCTCGTGCTTTTCTCGGTCGCCTTCCTGGTCGCCGTCCTCGGGAGGAGAGAGACCCCCGCCATGATCACCGTCGCGTTCGTCGTCGCGCTTGCGCTGGCGAGAAGTCCGATCGTGCCGGCGCTCGCCTCCAAGGTGTCCGAGCGCTGGGCGACGCGGCTGGCAGGATGGTCGGGACAAGCACCAGTGAACGACCAGATGGCGCGCGTGCACGAAACGATCTCGATGGCCGGCGTGACAGGTCACGCCGGCGCTGCTCGGCCCGCGTTCCTCATCGGCCCCGCCGTAGGCAAGGACTACATGGCTTCTCTGATTGCCGCTCAGGGTGGGATCGTCGGGCTGCTGATCGCCGCCGCGGCGATTCTCCTGTTCCTGGTGGCCCTGATGCGCCGGGTGCATAGGGTAGAAGGGGCCGTGGCGCGCGCGGTCAGCGCGGCCGTATTCAGCCTGTTCTCGGCGAACACGCTCATCACGCTGCTCTGGATGAACGACACGATACCGCTGCTCGGGATTCCGGCGCCAATGCTGGCGAGGGCCGGTTCGCACCTGACAGTCGCAGCCCTTGCCGTTGGCGCAGTCAGCTTCGGAACCCGGGTGCGAGGACATGTGCATGCGCAAGCGTAGCCTGAATCGCGCCGCAAGCGGATTGTCGCTTCTGATCGTGACCGGCACCATCGCGTGGGTGGCGGGGGACACGATCGCGAGATCGGGACCAAAGCGCGAGTCGTGGCAACCGACGCGACTGCAGAGCCGGGTCGAGACGCACGCGGCTCTATCAGCCGATCTGTTCGACCGATCGGGAGCAGTCATCGCGAGGCCGAGATGGATTCGGGACGAGCGCGGGCGCGTTCGCGCGGTTGTCGATCGACCACTCGGCCGTCCCATGGCCGCCGCTGGCGTGGGCCGGAGCATGGTCGTTCCGGTCGGGGTGCAGGGAGGCCTCAGCGACGTGGTCCGCTCGGAGTACGAAGGCGTTCGGCCGTTCGAACACCCGTCGCCCATCATCCGGGCCTTTGTTGGTGACCCTGTCCTCACGGCTCCGGAAATGCCGGCCGTGACGGTGACGCTCGACGGCGAGCTGTCGGAAAGGATCTTTCATCTGCTGCCCTCCGCCGGCCGTGGCTCGTCGGCCGTCGTCATGGCCGCTACGACGGGCGAGCTGTACGCCGTCGTCGATTCGCCGGGCGCGGACGTGTCGCGTGACGCTGTGCCAACCGGGCCGCAGAGTCTCTGGGCCTTCCTGTCAGCGAATCTGCCCGCGTCGACGCTCAAGACGATGACCGCCGCGTGGATTCTGATGCGTAGACCACAGGACGCAGCGATCGCCTGCGAGTGCGTCGGTGATCGCTGTTGGACCCGCCATGGCCGCGTCTCGGGTCTCGAGGATGCGGTCGTGCGCAGCTGCGACACGTGGTTCCGGAACGAGTCGAGGCGGATCGAACCGGAGAGTTGGATGCAGTTCCTGTTGGCTGCCGGTATCGCGCCGGTCGGAATAGCGGGTCTTCCCGATTCGCGCCTGTTGCTGGCGAATCGCAAGCCCGGCGTCATGCAGTGGCCGCACGCCATCGGCCAGCAGGTCTGGGTTTCACTGGTCGGCCTGGCGACGGCGTACGCGACGGTGACGTCGACTTCCGGGCGTCTGCGGCCACCTTCAATCATCGCGAAGCTCGGGGATCAGCCTGTAGGGATCGCCGAAGGACCGGAGGTGGTTCCCCCGCCTGTCGCGCGACGAATCCGATCCATTCTCCGAACAACTGCCACGAACGGAACGGCGATCGCTGTCAACCGGACGTTCAGCGGGCATTCAGCATCTGGGAAGACGGGCACCGGAGAAGTGGAGGGTGCCACGTCCGATGCCGTGTTCGTCGCGCTCGCACCGTGGGACCAGCCGCAGTGGATCGTCGTCGTATCGGTGCGCGGCGGCGGCGCCGGGAGCAGCGCCGGACGGATTGCCGGACAGATCTTGAATCTCCTGCCGTTTGGACGGGAGAAGGGTGCTGCGCGCGGTGGCAGGCAGCAGTGAGGAATTCGGCCCAACTTGAACAGCGGAGAGCTATGACGCCTCACGATTCGGCGTATGCGACATCGCCGTCGCCGGCGGCGACGCGGCGGCCGCGCGGAGAGGAGTTCGTCGTTGCCTTGCGCGGCCAGCATCATGGCCAGCTGCGTAACGGCGCCCTGCACTTACTCAGAGTGCGTGTCAGGACCGATGGCCGCCTGTCCGTTGGAGGACTGGTGATTCGCGACGTGCCGAGCAGTACGGACCTGATGGAAATCCAGCGCGGCGAACGAGCTCTCGAGATCGCGAGTGCGGCGGCGCAGCGGTGCACACTCTGCTCACTGCGACAGATTGACCGCCGGCCTGCACGCATCAGCGCGCGTGATCAGCGGACCGCCACTCGCCAGCAACAGGACGTAACCTGACAACTTGCCGATACGCGGCGACGGCGTACGTCAAGCGGCCAGCCAGAGCGCACGCATCGCTCAAACGCCGCCATGCTTCCGCATCGGCGGGATTCACCTGTGCCTGGCGGCGGAGGGCGGCGATCTCGACGTCGAAATCGTTCAATGCCATTCGAAGAACCGGATGACTTGCGCCTTCGCGTTGTCCGTTCCCCCCGGCGCACTCTCGCACTCCAGAGGGCTGCTATTCTCCCTCGACACTCGCGCGGCGCTGCAGGATCTCCTGTTCGACTTCCGCGACCGGCCGTGCACATCTGGCCCGCGACGCGGCGAGGATCTCGGTCGCGTCAGCCGGACAGTCCGAGGCAAGGGGCGGAAGCGTCGCGAGGACGAAAGGACGCGTCGGCCGGTTGCCGACGAGCAAGCGGGCCGCCGCATGGAAATCCGGGAGATCTTGCAAGTCGCGCGCCGTGAACTCCGGCTTCGTGTACGGCTCCAAGCGCTCGGCGTCGATGGAACCGAGCCGGAACGTCAGCATGGTACCGCAATTGCCGAGGACCGCGTCGAGCACGTTCTGGCGTCCGCGGTTGACGAGCAACTGCGACAGGGTCTGGTTGGCGAGCGTGAGGGCCAGGCCGTACTTCCTGGATTCGGAAAGGACGTAGGCGACCGTGTCGGTGGTGAAGTGCTGAAACTCGTCGATGTAGACGAAGAACGGCCTCCGGGTGCGCGAGGAACCGGCGCGGGAGAGGGCGGCCGTGAAGATCTGCCCGACGATCACCATGCCGAGCAGCTGGGCATCGAGCTCGCCGAGAACGCCGCGCGAGAGGTTCACGAGCACGATCGCGCCCTCGTCCATCGCGCGCCGGAAGTCGATCGTGGAGCGAGCCTGCCCGATGATCGGGCGCATGATGGCGTTCATCGTGAACTGGTTGAGCTTGCTCGTGACGTAGGGCGCCATGTTCGCAAGCGATGCCTCGCCTCCGGCCCGCTCGGCCTGCCGGCTCCAGAACCGCTCGACCAGCGGGTTCTGACAGGTTCGTTTCAGCTCTCGCCGGAACGAGTCGTCTTCGAACAGCGCCGGGATATCCAACAATGTGCCGTCGGCGCGGCTGTTGTCCAGTACGAGCAGCGCCGCATTCCTCATGTACTGCTCGAACATCGGTCCGCCCGTCGCCCGAAGGTCGTACAAGCGGTCGAAGATACGAATCAATTCGTTCGTGACGAAATTCATCTGTACCGCCCGGTGAGGGCCAGGGCACTCGAGCAAGTTGATGCCGACAGCAAACTCCGTGTCGGACGGGTCGATGAGCACGACCTCGCCCGCGCGGTCCCGGGGAACCGCAGCCAGGAGTTGGTGATAGAGATCGCCGTGCGGGTCGATCACGCACACCCCGGCGCCGGTTTCGATGTCTTGCACTGCCATGTTGTAGAGCAACGTGGACTTGCCCGAGCCGGTCGCGCCACAGACGTACATGTGCCGCGTGCGGTCGGCGCCACCGAACCGAACGTCGTAGCTGACCACACTGCCGCGCGTACGGCCCACGATGAGGCCGTGCGTAGCGAGCGGAGTGCCGGGCGCCGGAATGGCTGCCAGACCTGAATCGAGCAATGCGCGAGCGCTGGGAATCAGCGGAGGTACGGCAGCTGCGATGTTGACGCACCGTGCGAGATCAATCGACGGGGCACGCGACGTCGGCGTGGCGCCGTTGGCGATCTGTTTGAGATCGACAGATGGCAACTCGGCCGCCTGGCCGAACACTGCCCGGCTGGCGAGCGCAACGAGGGCGGACGGCACATGGTGTTCGGACGTGATTCCACATGAAACCTGGTAACCCCGAGGGTTCGCCACCCAGCAGTCGAGACCCTGCCCGAGACGAGCTGGCCACTCCGCAGCATCAACTTGATGGCCGCCGCCGTCCCCTTGCCATCCCAAGTCTCGAGGAACCCCGCTCCGGACAGTCTTCAGCGCGCGTCTGACAATCGCGAGCGCGCGAGGTCCTACGACGATCGGCGAGTAACCCACGGAAATGCTGATCGGGTACAGCTGAGAGGCCAGGACGCGCACGAGAGCGTCCAAGTCGTCCGCGAGATTGAAGCGTGGCGCGATCAGCACCGCCGCTGTCCGACGCTCGAGAGCGACTGGGCAAAACCCTATGGCTGCCCGGCTTGGCGCCGGTATGCTGACGCCGGCTGGCCGCACCTGCACGCGACAGGCGGATGACGAGGGCGTTCTCTCCGACAAGACAGGCGTCACGGGCGCGAAGCGACAGTCCGCGGCAAACGCCGCCAGGTTCACGAGCAGATCCCGCCACAACCGCGACGAGCGCTCGCACGCCTCTCGTGCAGTTCGACCTACCGCGCGCCCATCGACGGTGACCGCTACCCCGGAGGCGGCAGATTGGGGATCGGGCCTTGCCGAGTAGGTGATGGTCAACCTCTGCCCGCGCGTGAGGCCTGCCAGTATCTGGCCGATCGGAACAGGGTCGCAGGCCATCGAGGCCGGCCTTGGATCGGATCGCGACACGCCGATCGCTTCCAGGCGGAAAAGAGTCTCAACGCGCCGCGGCCCAACCTCACACACGGCCACCGCCGGCCGTTCGGGGACCGACAATTCTCCCAGCCGCCACCGCGGCCGGGCATCGAGCACGTGATCGGGATGTTCCATGATCGTGATCACCGGGCACCGACATGTGCGCCTGGAAACTTGTTCGGGGTGCGCCCGAAGCCCCGGAGCCTACGCGGTTGGAGCGGCGCTCGCAGTCGTCACTGGGTAAGACGACGACCGCAGGCGGGGGCTGACAAAGGGGGCATCGGCAGGGGCGCTGGCCTCGCGCGGCGAGCTGCCGTACACTGTGCGCATGAGCCTGCTGGAACGCATCACCGTCGATCCCGCCGTGCGGTTCGGAAAGCCGTGCATCCGCGGCACGCGCATCACCGTCGGCGACGTCCTCGGGTATCTGGCGGCCGGCATGTCCGAGAAGGAACTGTTGTCCGATTTCCCGCAGCTCTCTTCAGAAGACATTCGAGCCTGTCTGACCTATGCCGCTGAACGAGAGCGCCGCACGCTCAGCACACCCGCGGCGTGAGCGGGTGCGCCTGCTTTTCGACGAACAACTGGCCCCGCCGAAGGTGATTTGGTTGCGGGTGGGCAACTGCACTACCCAGCAGATCGCGGAACTGCTGCGCCTTCGCGAGGATCTAATCAGGGACTTCGCGGGTCAGGACGACGCAACCGTGCACGAATTGGGGGCTCCGGCGATCGGACGGTAGTACCCATCGGACAAGGACGGTAGTACCCATCGGACAAGCCGTGGGCTACAATCCTCGCCGCGCTTGGTGGAAAGGAGCACGCCGTGGATCCAGACGCTGGTGCGCCGCGTACGGTCCTCGTTTCCCTTGTCGGCCTGCAACCGTCAGCACCCACCGTCATCATGAAGACGTGGCTGGACAACCACAGGGACGCTCCTCCGGACAAGATCCTGCTCCTCGGAACCGCCAAGGCGTTCGATGAAAGGCACGTCGAACGCCTGGCGTGTTTTCTGGCCGGTTTCGTTCCGCAAGACCGCATTCAGCGTGAACGTATCAGCGACGGCAGGGCTCCGGCCGGCGGCCTGGCACCGGCACGACTCGTCGTGGAACGCGTCCTGCGCGAAGTCGGCGGCCAGTGGCACGTCGTTTTCTGTGGCGACTGCGGGCGCAAGGAAGATGTCATCGACCTCGCTCTGGCCCTGCCTGCGGAGGCGACCTTACTCTTCAGCGATGATAAGTTCGTCCGGGCGTTCCGCGGGCCGGGCGGTCCCGAGATCGCCTACTACCACACCGCTTCTCTTGGATTCGACGCGTTGTTGAAGCTGTATGGCGTGACGGCAGAACCGAGTGCGTCGACGGACTGGCCCGCGGGCGTGGCCCGACCGGACGATCCGCGAGGAATCGCGAGGCAGGATGTCGCGCTGACGACCGCTTCTGGCGATTCCTCACCGCGGCTGCACCTGGCGTACGAACGCCGGGGCCGTCTCATGGTCCTGCACGTCATCGAGACGGAAGTCCCCGCTGCCGTCCGTGAAGGGACCACCAAGCAGGCGCGCAAGAGACGACAGGAGATGGTCCGGAACCTGGTGCGGAGCTTCCAATCCCTTGACGTGCACCTGAACCGCTTGAGGCCGATCGTGACGATTGCATCCAACATGCGCGATGCACGCGGCAGGGCGCTTGCGGGCGGCATCAACGCCGTGCCGTTGAGCAACGCCTCGCTGTGCCGGTGGATGCACGGCGACGTGCCCCGACCGGGTCATGTTCCGTTCCTCGAAGGGACGGCGCATACAACACAGACGCCAATAGGACCGGCCAAACGCGTTTCCGAGCATTCAGGAACCGGCGGCGACGGTCCTCCGCTGGTGGTTTGGCTGGGGCTCGATCCGACTGCCACGCTCGTATCCTTGTACTCGCACCGACCTCGAACGGCCGTCGTGTTGTACGACGCGGAGACGACCCAGGTGGCGCGACGGTCCGACTGGCTCGTCGAGCAGGCGGGTCTCCTCCCCATCTACCGGCTGATTTCCATCGCGACCGGCTTCTGGCCGACCGGAATCGCGCCCAGACTGCGCGAGGTTCTTCCAGGCGAGCACGCGTTCAGATTCGATGTCACGCCGGGTACGAAGGCGCAGGTGTGCGCGGCGGCGGCAGTCGAGGGCGCGCAGCCGTGGTGCCTGCGCCCCGGCGCCAATGTGGCCGCGCGACTGGACAAAGACGAAAGCATTCCCTTGCAGGCTCCGCCCCTTGTGCTTCAGGCTCGAGTGTGCGGCGGACCGCTCGTCGCCGAGGGCTGCGATGCGGGAACCTTTCTCACCGATGCGGACCGCCGCGCGCTGCGTCTGCTCGCGCGTCTGCTCGCGGCGTACCTCGCTGACCCCAGCGTCCGCGCCGACCTTGCCGAACTGCACGACGTCAACTGTCCCGCGGGCTCGCTCAGAATCGCGCAACGCCCCGCGTGCGTCTCCGTCGGCAAGGACAGAGCGACGCTCGACCGCAAGCTGATCGACCATGGGCTGTGGCTGGAATGGGTTGTAGCGGCCGCGCTCGTCGATGCGGGCGCCGACGAGGTGCGGGTCGGCATGAAGTGGCAGTGGCCGGAGCGCGGCGAGGTGAAGGATGAATGCGATGTCGCGGCGCGTTTCGGCACGACGGTCTTCGTC
>Ga0315282_10004889_pt1 | contig 23106 bp, 20 predicted proteins | sample YL17G07_20_MG_FD_203693 | JGI IMG/M metagenome (GOLD analysis project Ga0315282, IMG submission 203693) | Sediment microbial communities from Yellowstone Lake, YNP, Wyoming, USA - YL17G07_20 | ecosystem: Environmental > Aquatic > Freshwater > Lake > Sediment | place: USA: Wyoming | collected... | reverse complement strand
GATCAAGTATATCCGCGAATCCTTACTGCTTAAGGAAAGACGTTTGACAGAATCCTTCGCTTCCAAAACACACTTTTCTAGTTTACGATTGGATAGAAATCTATCTGCAGAATTTTGATTCGATGTTATAACAGTGAAGGATGTGTCCAATACGTTCTTTACAGTTATCTCTTTAAGGTTTTTCTCCGAAGCCATTTTTTGGCACAACTTTTCGTCTGGTTTTTGTAAAACTTCTAAGTCAAAAGGTATAGGATCTTTAAGAAAACCCCAGCATGCAAGGCGGTCGCGATCCCTCGTTAACAACGAGAGAGGGTAATGCATCAAGTTCTCACGATCAACAAGGCTTACTGCCATTTCAACTTGTGTGAAAGCCTCTTTTTCCTTTAGTTTGCATAAAGCTCTGAAGCCTCCGCGGCTGTATGGGCGGAAGCCTACAAATTCGCTTCGCGGAGACATATGCTCTTTTACAGCTTTTGCGTATTTTACTGCGATTTTTCTGTTTTGGCGCATTCCAACGAAGTACACTATTATGAAAAGCAAGGCGAGAAGGAAGATTGCGGTAAATTCGTACATTTTAAGCTCCTTCACTAGGCCTTGACGAGTTCGCTATGTTTTGTAGCTATAGCAAGTTTTATATTAATAGGAAAAAGAAGAATAAAAACCATTTTACACCATTTTGGCAACATGCTAGCGCGCATTCTTTCAAGGCCTTTCTGGTTGACAGTCGGCATTTTGATGTGGTTTCTTTCGCTTTAGGAAAGTTTTTAAGTTGTTTTTATCGGTTTATTTGTGTGGTTTGGGTTGGCGAAAAGCGTTATATCGGTTACTATTAACAGGGACGTGCTGCGTTGGGTTCGCGTTAAGGTTAAGGAAGGCGTTTTCGCCAGCAGAAGAAGCCATGCTGTTGAGTATGCAGTTCGACAGCTCATGAAGCAGGAGAAGCAGGCTATAGTCAAGTCGGGTAAGAAAACTGGCAGGCTTGTCATCGTGAGCGAGGACTGCAAGACTGCTGGCGTCAGCGCCGAAATCGCCGCGTTGGCGGCTGAGGAAGCCACAGACTACTTGGATGCACTGATGAAGCGTTTAGCCGAGCCAGACACGCCAATTCCATTCAGCCCACCACTTGAGCAGTACGTAATTTCAAATGAGAAGACAATAGTAAAAGCAGTTAAGGAGGTTGTCTAAAGTGGTCACGAAAGTTGTTATGCCAAGGCTCAGCCTGACAATGAAAGAAGGTACTGTTGGAAAGTGGTACAAGAAAGAAGGCGACAGTGTTGAGAAGGGCGAGCCAATAGTGGAGGTAATCTCAGAAAAAGCCACGTACGACTTAGAAGCGCCAGCCTCTGGAATACTGCGAAAAATTCTCGTGGAGGAAGGCGTTGACGCTCCAGTTAACGCAGTTTTAGCCGTTATAACGGCTCCAGATGAAGCATTTTTAGAAGCAGAAATACTTGCGGAAGAAATACCTCGGGAGGTTGAAGAAGTTAAGGAGAAGGTTTTGGCTTCGCCGGCTGCAAAGCGATTGGCAAGAGAATACGGAATAGACATATCTCTTGTCGAAGGCAGCGGACCTGAAGGGCGAATAGTGGAGGAAGATGTGAAACGGTTTGTCGATGAGATTGGCAGGGTTCTGCCTAAAGTCAAGAAGGTCATTCCTTTAACTGGCTTCAGAAAAACTTCTGCAGAGCGGGTTTCTATGAGCTTTAAAACCGCGCCGCACAGCACAGTAATTATGGAAGTTGACGTTTCTAAGGCTGAAGAATTGCATAAGAAGCTTCAAGTGTCTTATACTGCCATTCTTGTTGGGGCTGTTGCAAAAGCCTTGCTTGAACATCCCATGTTGAACTCGACGTTGGAAGGAAATCAGATAAAGGTTTTTGAAGACGTGAACGTGGGTGTGGCTGTCGCCACTGAACATGGCTTGGCTGTCCCAGTCATAAGCAACGCTGACAAAAAATCTCTAAAAGAAATAGACGTAGCCATCAAGGAGTTGACGGAAAAAGCCAAGGAGGGAAAATTGGCGAGGCAAGAATTGACTAGTGGAACATTTACGATTACTAACTTGGGCATGTACGGAGTTGAATTTTTCACGCCAATAATTAATCCACCAGAAGCGGCTATACTTGGCGTTGGAAGGATAGCAGAAAAACCAGTCGCAATTAACGGAACAGTAAGAATCAAGCCAATAATGATGCTAAGTCTCTCATACGATCATAGAATAGTTGACGGCGCACCAGCTGCTGAATTTTTGCAAAAAGTCAAACAAAAAATCGAGAAAGCCTTAGAATTTGAAGGATAATCTGATTCTCAGTGTCTGCCTTTTCTGCAATTTCCGCAACTTCGCGAAGGCTATGTTTAACCAACTTCAGCTTCACGTCTTTTATCATTGTTACGTCGCGACTAGAGAGTATGGAGCCTGCCCATACGATTATGATGAAGATGAAGAATATTAGGCAAACGTTGCTGAATATGATAATGGATTTGATGTATTCGCTTGTTTCTCCCGCTGGAATGGGAACCAGCTGCGGAATTTGTGTTCCACTTAGGAAAATTGACAGCACCAGCGACTTTTAACATAAGTATCCCATTTAGGCATTTATGTCCCAATGTCTTTTAAGACTTTCCACTATTATCTACAAGATAGATAAGTCACTTTTGCGCGACAGACGAAAATCTGCGTAAATCTTTATGTGGAATGGGTATTGCATCAAAGAACTCTTTCTCAAAATCAGAATCAACTGCAAGCTCAATGTAGCGTATTTTTCTTGACAATTCCTCAGCTGTTTCTCTTGCTTCCTTCGAAATAAGCGCCATTTTCGCGCCGATTAACGCAGTATTACCAACGAACTTTATTTTTTCCGTAGGCGTGTCTGGGACTAATCCTATGAGTTTTGCATTTTCTGGGTTAATGTAGTTTCCAAACGCTCCAGCAATAAAAATTTTATCCAGCTCCTTCTCTTTCACGTTTTTTCTTTTCATTAAAACCGAACAGCCTGCATATATTGCAGCTTTTGCTAGCTGTATTTCTCCGATGTCCTTCTGTGTAATTCTTATCTGTCTTCCTGATGCTGTTTCGTTTTTCCATGCCACGACAAATTCTACATGATGTTTGCTCATTTTCAGTCTTGGCGTTTTTATTTGAGAATTAAATTTTCCATAGCGATCTATTATTCCATGTTTGAACATTTCTGCTACGATATCGATCATGGCTGAACCGCAAAGTCCTACAGGTTTTGCTTCGCCTATCGTTTCATATTCAACTTCAAAGTTTGAGTCTATGCGAACTCTTTCTATTGCTCCATTTTCTGCTTTCATTCCATGTGTGATTCTTGCGCCTTCAAAAGCAGGTCCAGAGGCGCAAGAGCAGGATAAAATATCATCTGAATTGCCCACAAAAACTTCTGTGTTGGTTCCTATATCTATTAGCATAGAAGTTTTCTTTAACTCATGAAATTTAGTTGCCAGAACATCCCCTACAGCGTCTCCGCCGACAAAACCTGCAACAATTGGCAACATGCTTATGATGCCGCTTGGGTTCACTTTAACACCTATTTCCCTTGCAATGATGTTTATCCTTCTTTTCACCGCTGGCACATATGGCGATATGGCGGTGTACTTAGGCTGAATTCCCAGAAAAAGATGATGCATAGCTGTATTGCCCACTATAGTAGCTTCATAAACGTTACGCTGATTAACCTTTGCTTGTGCGCATGCTTGAGTCAAAACCTTGTTTATGCCACCGACTACCATTTTTTGCAGAGTTTTAAGGTTATCTTTGCTTTCCGTAGCGAATGTTATTCGCGTTATTATGTCTGAACCATACATAATTTGTGGATTTTCAATGGAAACTGCACTAATGGTTTCTCCATTATTTAAGTCAACTAAATAGCCAACAATCTTAGAAGTGCCTATGTCTATGGCAAATCCAAATAATAACTTTGAAGTATCATAAGGCTCCACCGATATTATTTTGCGATTGTCCCAAACCGTAACTGTGACATTCCAATCTACACTTCGAAGAATATCTGGCAACTGCTCCAAAACGGCATAATCAATCTCCAAATCCTTAACACCAGAAAATACTGACAAGGCTTGTACGAGTCTTTCAAAATCTGGCTCAACATAGGACAATGATGGTTTTTGCAGTTTTAGGTGAAATTTTCTAACAAGAGGGTTTAATGGAACTTCGTGTTCTAAGCCAAATTTTAAGATTTTGCGGGTGCTTACTCTGCTCTCTTCTGGAATCAAGACCTCAACATTCTTTTTTGGAAGTGTTTGACAAGCCAACCTGTAACCTGCACTGATTTCTTTCTTAGACAGATGCATCTTTTCCGCTTCGGTCAATTCACTTGCAGCATTCTTGTTATCGACAATAATTTTGCATTTTCCGCAAATCCCCTTTCCGCCGCACTCCGTTCTAATAGCAACATTTGCTTCTACCGCCGCATTCAAAATACTGATGCCTTTTTTCACTTTTACTTTACATTTCATGGGATGAAAAGTCACGGATATTAACGATTTTTTAGTCATATCTGCAAATCCCTTGTATGCCCCTACTCTTGAAAATCGTGGCAAAGCAATTTAAATGAATCTCTAATTTGCTACGTTCGGAAGATTCTGAATATGGGATGATTGCTTGCTAAAGGTTTCACTCGATATTCTTGCATCATACTGTAAGCTATATATGCATCTGCAACAGCAACTGGCATGTAAATTTTAGACGCGTTCTCGATAGGTCCATACAACATAAAATTCGCTCCCATCGTTATAGGCAGAAGATTTGCAACCACACTACTTGTCAAGCGCGTTTCTGGGTCTAACATTTTCCTTTTATGCCACATATCAATAGCGTTATGGGCTCCGCATCCTGCTGGGAGACCATACTTATTTTTTATCAAATAAATGGCTCTGCTTGCAGGACCTGGATCAGGCACATCCATCACTGTAGTATCTATTAGAGTGTTCTCTACGCATGCTGCTTTTGCTTTCTCTAATAATTTATCGACTACTGTTAATCTTCCGGCAATTGTAGGATTTTTACTATTTAGCGTCAGCAAAATTGCAGATTTTATCCCAGCATTTTTAATCGCTGAAATCTCCTCCTCCTTAGTCTCTGGTGTTATTGAGTTGTAGACAACACGCTTAGACAAGCCAGCTTCCTTGACATATTTAGCTCCAGCTATTCTAACGTCCGCTGTTGTTCCATCAATAGTAAATGGGTCATCAATAGCACCTGCTATAAAATCGATGTATTTTTCAAAAGATTGAGACCATGAGGCGCATATGTCAATTATTCTTGGATTTCCAGTCTTTGCAGATGTTTCCTCTTCTGTCTTTAGAAGTCCTTCTCCTTTTTCTTTGTCAAATGCACCAGTTTTTTCGTCTTTAACAATTTTATCTTTGTGATAGAAAATGCTTCCAATCATTACTGTTGGAAGTTGCCCAGGTTGACCACCAACTTTTACGCCAGCTATGTCAAAAATCTTCTGTTCTTTTTCGAATCTGAGCAATGTGTTTGACCTCAGCAAGTCTATCATTAATAATCTATAAGTTAATTAGTTTTTTGAATAGTGAAACTGGTGGGGAAGGCGGGAACTATGTTATGATAGTAGAAAGTTTTAAATGCATAATGCCATACACATAAAAGAATCGTATAAAATGGAGAATAATAAATGGCATCAGAAAAACCTATCTTTGTAAGGAAAGCATCTGGTCTTGTCAGAGAAATGGATCTCAAAGATATCATATTATGGAACAGCGTAGCCGCAGGTATCGGTCTCGGAGAAATATCTTTCCTAGTTCCAATGTATCTGGGAATAGTTCCAGGAGCCAATTTCTATCTAGGAGGAATTCTTGCCATCATTGGAGGTCTCATCATCAATGCTATCTACGCACACTTCCTCTCTGCTATGCCGCGTTCAGGAGGCGAGTACGTATTCCTCAGCAGACTGACGCATCCCCTCATAGGCTTCTTCTTCAGCTTCAGCATGGCCATGTTATGGCTATTAGCCTATGCTATTAACATGCAATTTTCCGCATCCCTGTTCGTACCCTTTGTAGGAGTTTTTACTGGAGGAGTTGATCCTTTCTGGACGACGTCTACTGGTTTATTCATACTGAGTTTCGTGATGAGTTTCATTGCTATAGCTGTAGCCATAGCTGGAATGCGCACGTATATCAAGTATCAGCTAGTTATAACTGCTATTTCGTTCATCGCCATGATCCTTTTTATCGGTGTGCTCATATCAATTGGTAGTACAGCTAATTTCAAAAGCACCTTCAACAACTTTGCAACGTCGTACTATCCTGGGGTGACTGACCCATATCAGTATATTATGGACGAGGCTGTTGCAGCGGGTTATGCTCTTCCAAGTGCTGCTCCACCCTCTATTGGTGCTAATTTGGGAATGATGGTAATATTTGGATTCGCTGGACTGCTAACGTGTGCAACCTTCAGCTCCTTCGTAGCAGGTGAAATGAAACGAGCTGAAAGTGGAAAAAGGCAGATGGCTGGAATGATGGGTGGATTGCTACTGAACGGCATTCTCGCCCTGCTGCTTTCAGGACTATTAATGACGGTTGTTGACCGTGATTTTCTTGGAGCGCTAGGATGGATTCAATTCAATAAACCTGAAATTTTCAAACTGCCAACACCTCTGTTAGGTACGCCATTTAATCTTTTCTCTTGGTTTGCCCACCCAGCGGTGGTTATAATAATAGACCTTGCATTATGGTTGCTGGCTCTTACTTGGGCAATAATGGACTTAATAGTGCTTAGCCGACTGATGTTTGCTTGGTCATTTGACAGACTTTTGCCATCAGGAATAACTCACGTTAGCGATCGGTTCCGTACACCCACATACGCGATTGGCATAAGCTGGATAATCGGCATACTGTTTGGTGGTCTGTCATTGTTTGTAACACAGATTTTAGCGTTCCTCTCCGCTGCCGCATGGTTGGTATTCACAGTCTTCATAGCTGTGGGATTGACTGCAATATTCTTCCCGTTTGCAAAGAAGAAGTTGTATGAGTCCATGCCAATGAAATTTAACATAGGGCCTATACCAGTGTTGAGCATACTTGGACTGTTAGCTGTCATAATCTTTGGTACGATGGCAAGTGTTTACTTCTGGGGTCCGGAATACGCTGCAGCTGCTGGTGTTTGGGATATAAACACGACAGGAATACTTGTCTTCTTCTACATTGTGGCCATTCTCATATACGTTGTCGCGTACCTCTACTGGAAGAGTAAAGGCATCGATCTGTCCTTAGCGTTTAAAGAGATACCTCCAGCCTAAAACATCATCTATTTTTTTCTTTTTCCATAAACTTTATTAAACATGATTATTTCATGTATCCTAAAAAGGGATATAGTATGGTGCGAATCTTTTTTGCAACAGATGTTCACGGTTCAGATATATGCTGGAGAAAATTCATAAACGCTGGCAAATTTTACAAGGTTGATATAATAATTCTCGGCGGTGACACAACAGGGAAAGAAATTTGCCCAATAATAAAATATCCTGATGGCAAAATCGTTGTTCGATATTTTGGTCGAGAAGACGTTGTAAAAGATAAAAATGACCTCATGGTTTATGAAAAACGCATTATGGACGCCGGATTGTACCAATACTATACTACGCCAGAAGAATATGCTACTCTAGTTGATGATGAAAAAAAAATTGACGAAATCTTTAGTGCTATGATGATTGAAAGATGGAAACAGTGGATTGAAATTGCAGAGAAAAACCTCAAAGGAACAGGCATAAAGTGTCTTGTAGCGCCTGGCAATGATGACCGATTCGTTATTGACTCTATTATAGACACGTCCAGCATTATAGAACGTGTTGAAGGCAAAATTGTTGATATTGATGGATATGAAATGATAAACTGTGGATGGACTAATCCAACACCTTGGAATACGCCACGAGAATGTAGCGAAGAGGAACTATCCAAAAAAATAGAAAGCATGGCTTCTCATGTTAAAAACATGGAAAACTGCATCTTTGAGCTTCATGCCCCGCCATATGGTTCAGGTATTGATGAAGCTCCAATATTAGACAAAAACCTCGTTCCTATCAAAGGTGGCACAGAAAGAGGTCCAGTAGGCAGCACAGCAGTTCTGGAAGCTATCAGAAAGTATCAGCCAATGCTTGGGCTTCACGGACACATTCATGAATCTAAAGGGGCTATGAAAATAGGGCGAACCCTCTGCTTAAATCCAGGTAGCATGTACTCTGAAGGTATGCTTCAAGGCGTGCTAGTTATATTAGAGAAGAACAAGGTTAAGACTTACCTTTTCACCGCAGGTTAAAGGTAATGAACAAAAATACTAAATATTTTTGGTAAGCTACAACTAAAATCAGAAAGGTTGAAAATTATATGAGTGTCAGGTTAATCAAATTATTCGACGCTTTTACTGAAGGTTTAGCAAAGAAAGACATAAACAAAATCATGAATCTTTTTACTGAAAACGCAACCTATACGGTGTATGCCTTAGGCTATAAACCTGCATCTGGTAAACAAGCGATCAAAGTGCTTATTGAGGCTGACTTGCAAAAAATTGAAGATTATAATGTAGAAAAGCTTCTTGCTTGTGAGAAGAAAAATAGCCTCGTTGTAGAATGGCGCGTTCGCTTCAAAGATGCAAGTTCGGGCAAGAATGTGGAAATTCAAGGCGTAAGCATAATAGACGCCAAGAATGGGATGATTCACAACTGGAGAGAGTACATACGATCATAAGCGTAAACGTCACATGATGCAGTTTAACGCTGGCTTTGGTGAATTTAAAATGGTAGATTATATCAAATCCATAAGAGAAGCCATCTTGAATTATGATGAAGATTCTGTCAAAAGACTTGTAACAGAAGCAATAGAAGATGGAATGGATCCACTTAAAATTCTGGATGAAGGCTTAACTCCAGCTATAAGGGAAGTAGGCGACAAATTTGGGAAAGAGGAGATTTTTCTCACTGAGCTTTTATTAGCAGCCAATGTTTGTGTGGCTGGAGCTGAAATAGCAAAACAAAAACTGCTTGAAGAAAAGCAAAAAGTAAGCAAGCCAAAAGGAGTAATCGTTTTAGGCACAGTTCAAGGAGATGTGCATAACATTGGCAAGGACATTTTTAAAGTGCTGCTCGAGATATCTGGATATCAAGTTCACGATCTTGGAATTGATGTACCCGCAGAGAACTTTGTAAAAAAAGCAATTGAAGTGAAAGCAGATTTTGTAGCATCATCAGCACTTCTGACGACGACAAGACCTCAACAAAAATTAATCGAGGAAAAGTTGAAAGAAGCTGAAATTCGAAGAAAAGTCAAAACAATAATAGGTGGCGGAGCAACTGATAAAAACTGGGCGAAGGAAGTGGGCTGCGACTTTTACGCTACAGATGCTATAGAGGGAGTAAAAATAATAAGAAAAATATGTGAAGGACAACAATAAAACAGTGAAGGAGCGCATTATAATTTGAAACCGAAACTAGAAATACTAAGCAGAGACGAATTAGACAGCATCTACGTAACTGCTCTTTACCTGCTTAAAAACGTCGGCGTTAATATCGAAGATAACGAAATCGTAAAGGTTCTTGCAGATAATGGATGCGATGTAGGACCACACAATATAGTCTATTTTCCAGAATGGCTTGTTAAAGACTGCTTGAACTCTACACCAAAAGAAGTTACCTTATGTGGAAGAGACCCTGCACGTGACTTGAAGATTGAAAGACAGCGGTATCCCTACATCATTCCTCACGTTTTGAATGTAAATTACTATGATGCCCTCTCCTGTTCTTATCGAACCACTACGAAAGAGGATGTTCAGGAGTTCGTGAGAGTTTGCGATTTTCTAGACACTATGGATGGAGTTTGGATTCTAACAATGTTACCTGAATTTAAGGAACTGTACATGTTTCATGATTTTGAGATGGGCATTCGTAACACTACAAAACCCGTATGCACAACCACTCTTGAACCGGAATCTATTGAACCGACTTATGAATTAGCTGCAGCAGTTGCAGGTGGAAAAGACGAATTAAAGAAGAGGCCATTGTTGACTATCTGTTTTTGTGCTGTTTCTCCTCTTATTTGGAGCAAAAAAGGATGTGAAGTGCTGAAGGCCTCTGCTAAATGGGGAATACAACCTGCAGTAACTACTGAAGCACCCATGGGTGACACAGGTCCAATAACTTTTGCAGGCAACATTGCTCAGAAAATGGCGGAATTTCTAAGCGGCGATGTAATTCTGCAATTGCTGAATAATGGAATGCCTGTCATATGGATCAACGTGCACGAATCTTTTGATCAAAGAACGAGCATGGTAAATCTTGCATCTCATGGAGACTTTATACAGGCATGTGCAATGGGGCAGATAGAAAAATACATAGGCGTACCCATAATATCCCCAATATCACCTGATTCTCACATGTTGGACATGCAAGAAAGTTATGAATTGGCTTACACGCTTCTGCCTCAAATGCTTGGCGGAAACAGTGTAATAGTAGTTCATGGACTAGATACAACTCGAGCCTTCAACAATGAATTGTTGCTTCTTTTGGATGATATGGTGATTGCAGCGCGGCGCATCCTTGATGGAATTGACGTAAATCCAGACACTTTAGCAATTGATGTAATCAAAAATGTCTGCGGCAAAGTTCAAGATGGCAAGAGAGTTGGACATTTCCTTGATCAGCGACACACACTTAATTGGTATGAGAAAGAACATCGACCAAGAAAAGATGCCGTTTTCGAGAAACACAGCAGAGAGAAATGGATAGAGCTTGGATCAAAAACTTTTGTTCAAAGAGCCAATGAAAGAATAAAAGAGATTTTAAAGATACATAAACCCGAACCCCTTCCCAAAGAAGTAGAAGTAAAAATCTCGAAAATTCGTAAGAAATATAAAATCAGGGGTTGAAGTGCTTGGATTTAGACGAGTCAGAGTTTGGTGTCTCAGCTAAATACATCAAAAAGGGTCTAGAAATCGTTGAATCTGCCAAAAAGAGAAGCATTGAGCTAAGGTTGCTTGGGTGTGTTGCAGTAAAACTCCACTGTCCAAAACTGAGAAGGTTTCATGAAGAAACTATGGAAAGACATGCAACAGATTTGGATTTTGTCGCACTTTCTAAAGATAGAAGCAAAATCAGAGAGCTTCTAGAAGAATTAGGCTACAACATAATGAAAACCACAGTTCCTATGGAACGCAGAGACATCTTCAAAGACAAAGAAGAAATGAAAGTTGACATTTTCTTGGATAAGCTTGAAATGTGCCATGTTATTGATTTCAAAAATCGCCTTCAAACAGATTACCCTACAATCTCTTTGGCAGACCTCATCCTCGAGAAAACCCAAATTGTCAAAATTAATGAAAAAGACATTAAAGATGTAATAATTCTACTCAGAGAGCATGATATAAGCGATAGCGAAAATGACATCATAAATGGCAAATACATCGCCGAGCTGTTAGCTAAAGACTGGGGCTTCTACCACACAGTAACCACAAACCTCAAGCTGATTAAAGACCAATTTCTGGAGAAATGGAAACACATTCTATCAACAGAAGACCGCACTAACATCGCTACTAAGATAAACATGCTTGTTGACAAAATAGAACGCGAACCCAAATCAATAGGATGGAAAATAAGGGCTTCTGCTGGAACAAAGAAAAAATGGTATAGAGACGTCGAAGAAATCGAAGCCAAAGGAGAGTTTCAGGACGAACTGAAAAAACTATTAAACAAGGAACAATAAAAAGGCAAAAGCCTACAGTTTTTCTGCTCAAGTATTTGCCTCACAACTTTAAACCGTTCTAATCAAAATATTTTAGAGTGGCCACTTGTACGTATATGTATGAATAAAAATGAGGGAAAAATAATTGAATAATGACTCACTTTATGAACAACTAATCAAAATAGTGGGGCAGGAACGAGTCTCAAATCAAGATTTTGCTCGCCTTGCCGTCAGCGTTGAATCAACAGCCATTGGTATATCCTTCTTGTCCCCTTTTTCTGAAAAGTTTGTGCTTCCAAAGGTCGTTGTTAAACCGCAGACAACAAAGCAAGTTGTAGAAATAATAAAACTTGCAATTAAAACAAAAACGCCCATAATAGTAAGAGGCGGAGGATGTGGAGGATCCATGGGCACAGTGTCAACGCAAAGCGGCATACTTATCGATATGACTGATATGGACAGAATAGTTGAAATAGACGAACCTTCAATGGCGGTTATAGTCCAAGCGGGAATAACATGGGGAAAGCTTCGACATGAACTCAACAAACATGGATTCAGACCAGGACCTTTAGGACCCCATGGTACGTGGGGGGCTACAATTGGCGGAGCCTTATCATATGATTCATGTTGCATCGATGCGAATAAATATGGGCAGTTAAGTGAAGATGTCCTAACCTTGCAAGTAGTTCTTCCAAATGGAGATATCATAGAAACTGGTTCTCAAGTGAATCCAAAATCTCATATATATCATAGATATTGCAACGGTCCAGATTTAGCTGGTTTATTTCTTGGGGCAAGTGGAGCCTTGGGAGTAATAACTGAAGCCACAGTGCGAATTTACCCCAAAGAAAAGTATACGGCACACGCTACTTTTGGCTTCAGAAGTTTAGAAGATGCATGCAAAGCATTACATGAAATATCTAGATCTGGTTACACTGATGATTTCTGGATGTTATGCGGGAAACACACAGTGGATCTCGGCTATCCACAAGCTCCAGAGGAAACAGAATCAATAGTCGCTCTATACGCTGCAGCCCAATATCCCAAAATAATCGATGTCCGAAAGGAGAAGTGGATGGAAACAGCTAAGAAATATGAGGTAAAGGAGTTAGATCCAAGTTTTGCTGATAAATATGCTTCTGACTATACTGGCATCGCAACTGCTGCTGGTCAATCTCTTTCTTGGGGCGTTTGCAACATCTGGCCGATTAAGAGAATTCCAGAAATATACTATGATACAGTAAAGTTGTTCCTAAAGTATGAGGACATAATGAAAAATGATCGACGCAGAAAGCTCTGGTCTGTTGTCGCCGTTGGAGGAGCAAAGCATCCTATGTGTGATTTCTGTTACGGCTTTACAGCTGATAGAAGCGATCCTGAAATTCGAGCAAAAGCTTATGAGGCGTTGCAAGAACTGCAAAAAATGGCTATTGAGCATGGAGCAGCATTTTACGATTTAGGAAGGTTACCTGCAGCAGCTTACCTGTGGGAAAAAGCCGAATCAGCATATGCCCTTCTAAAGGCAATTAAAAAGGCCTTGGATCCCAATAACATTATGAATCCAGGAAGTCTAATGCTTTAGGGAGCATGTCTTCCAATGTTTTTGAATGATAAACCTGAACTCAGGGAACAACTGTATCGATGTTCCAAATGTGGCTATTGTAGGGATACTATAAGCGATGAACTTGGTTTTTATCATGTATGCCCAGTTTACGATGTTCTAAGAATGGAGCATTTTTGTGGTAGGGGACGGGCAACAATAGCCTTAGGCTTGATGGAAGGAGCAGTTCAATTTTCAGAGCCCTTGGCTAACATGGTGCATACGGATCTTGGCTGCGGAGCTTGCAAAGAAATATGTCCAGAAAACATAGACATCCCAGCGATAACAAGGGCTTTGAGGAAAGAAATAGTTAAAAGCAAATTAGAATCGCTTAAACTGAAACAAATATATTCAGTCTTAGAAGAAACGCACAACATCTTTGGTGAAGAAAAGCCTAGATCAAGCTGGGCAGAGGATCTTGGCCTTCCCAAAAAGGGGGAAACTCTCTATTTTGCAGGATGTAGCGCTTCATACACGTATCCTAAAACTGCAAGAGCCATTGTAAAAATACTATCAGAAGCTGGTGTGAAAGTTGCATACCTTGGCGAGGATGAGTGGTGTTGCGGTGCTCCAGCCCTCTGGGGTGGCTATATAGAATTTTTCGAAAAAATTGCAAAACTCAACTTATCTGCTATCAAAGCCTCTGGAGCAAAAACAGTGATCTTTGGCTGCGCAGTATGTTACAATAGCTTAAAAACGCACTACCAATCCATGATAGGCAAGCTTCCCTTTAAACCTCTTCACATAAGCGAAGTGATATACGACCTGATGCAAAAGGGCGATGTACACTTTCAACCCATTAGGAGGAGATTCACATATCACGATCCATGCCATCTAGGAAGAGACGAGAAAGTGTACGAACAGCCCAGAGAAGTTATTAAAAAAATTCCCGAAGCAGAGTTTTACGAAATGCCTAGAAACAGAAAAAGCGCCTTCTGCTGTGGTGAAGGCGTAGTAGTCAGTACATTATTTCCAAATTTGACCAGAAAGATATCAGCAAATAGGATAAGTGAAGCGAAGGAAACAGGAGCCGATGCAATCGTGACATGCTGTCCCGGGTGCGTGGCAACCTTAAGCAAAGCTGCAGCTTGGTTAAAGTCAAGGGGAAAGACGGAAATTGAAGTTTACGATCTGCCAATTATAGTTGCAGAATCCATGAGGCTCAAATTATAAGCCTACTAACAAAAGCATGAGAAGAAATATTTACGGAGGAGGTAATGAGAGCATAACGTTATTATACTTAATTTTGTATGCATGCAGCTTCTTGAGGAGTATGAAAAAGTTTGAATGAAACTGAAAAACGAGTTGAACATCTTGAGCGTCTCCTTGAATCAACGATGGAAATGTGGAGTGCAATGGTAGGAATGATAATCAAGGGAGTCGTTGAAAGATACGGTGACGAAGGAAGAAAAATCGTGAAGGACGCTGTCTTTAAGGCGTGTCGGTGGCAGACAGAGAAAACTTTGGGAAAGACAAGAGTAACCCAGAAAGACACTAAAGCTCTTGCTGATTTTGGTTATCCAGACATGACGCAATCGAGAGAAATCGGCGATCACGGCGTCTTTGACTATAAACGTGTACAATTGGATGACAAAAACTTCGCCATAAAAGTTACCCGCTGTCCATATGTCAAAACATGGAAAGCTTTAGGCATTCTTGAAAGCGTTCCAGATTTGTGCGATTTGCTTACTCACGGCGATGAAGGTGTCAGCTCAGTCTTTAATCCCCAACTTCACTTGACTTTACCCAAATGCATGTCTAAGGGAGATGCCTACTGCATTTACTGGTGGAAAGAAGAGGATCAAACTGGCTCAGAAAAGAAAGCTAAACCGAAGAGCAAATGACGCGTTGACTTCTCAAAAGACCATCTTCGATTCACTTTAAACCTTTTCATTATCCGCTGTAGAGAAAAAAATTTATAATTGCTCAAGAAACTCTTACAAAAGCAAAGAAGGGAAAAAATGAAAAAAGAGGAAATTTTAGAGGGTTTAATAAAAGCTGTTAAAGAATATGATGTAGAATCAGCAAAGCGTTTCGCTGAGGAATCCATTAAAGCAAGCATAGACCCTGCAGAAGTTATTGAGAAAGGTCCAGCCAAAGCATTGGGAGAAATTGGCGAAATGTTCGGAAGAGGAGAACTCTTTCTGCCTGAGCTAATAGCAGCCGCTGAGGCTGGTCAAGCCGCTATCGAAATTCTCAACAAAGAAATCTCGAAACAAGGAAAAACCAAGAAAAGCGTCGGGAAGGTTTTAATAGGAACCGTTGAGGGAGACATACACAGTATAGGAAAAAGCATTGTAGCCACTATGCTTCAAGTTGCTGGGTTTGAAATTGTCGATTTAGGTGTGGATGTGCCAACTCAAGTTTTTGTTGAAAAGACAAAGGAATTAAAACCAGATATTGTGGCGTTAAGTGCCTTACTAACTACAACAATGATTAAACAAAGAGAAGTTATTGAGGCGTTAAATAAGGCTAAACTTAGAAATAAAGTGAAGGTCATAATAGGAGGCGCACCCGTAACTGGTAAATGGGCTGAAGAGATAGGCGCAGATGCTTACGGACGTGATGCCCAAGAAGGTGTTAAAAACGCTGTTAAACTAATGCATGTGAAGAGTTAAATAGTAATAAACAATCAAAGAGTGTTCTAGAAATATGAGAGAATATAAGAAAGTCGACTCGCATATTATAAAAAGTCTCGTCGAGATTGTGGGGACGGAGAATTTGCTTGTTGATGATCACGAATTGGTTCCTTACACACGTGATCATCAGTGGGTGAAGTATCCTAACGTATTCGCTTTTAAACCCGAAGTGGTTGTCCTTCCAGAAAGTGCAGATCAGATAGTTAAGATAGTCCACTTTGCGAATCAAGAGAGAATCCCAATTGTACCATGCGGAGCAAGAACTGGCATGACTGGCAACTGTGTTCCAGTATATGGCGGTATTCAAGTAGATATGAAAAAAATGAACAAAATAATCGAAATTGACACTGATAATATGGTTGCAGTTGTTCAAGGTGGAATCAGTTTATACAGGCTTGACCGGGAATTGAGGAAGCATGGTTTCATATGTGGTCATATGCCTGGAAGCCAACCAACAGCCACAGTTGGAGGGGCTATATCAACTAATGGATGGAGTGAGCATAGAATGAAGTATGGGGACATACAAGACCAAATAACAAGTCTAAAGGTTGTTTTGCCAACTGGTGAGTTGGTTAAAGTTGGAGGTGGCGTGTCAGGTAAGGTTGCGAAGTCATCGGTTGGTTTTGGGACGCTAAAACATCTTTTCGTAGGTACTTGGGGAACCTTGGGGGTAGTCACAGAGGCAACTTTGAGAATTTTTCCAGCACCTGAACAAGTCTACTCGGCAGCAATAGCATTTGACTCCTTAGACCAAGCATGCAAAGCTGCACTCAAAATGTTCATGACGGATATTCCAATGTCATACTTGTTAGTGGGAGATCGTAACAGTATACAGTTTTCAAGAAAGGTTTCTCCAACATATCCCGATGTAAACTGTGTAATGACCATCATCATCGAGGGAAATCGAGAGATTGTTGAAACGTCAAAGAAACTCGCGCTCAAGATATGCGAAGAGTTCGGAGGCAAAGATTTGGGACCAGAAATGGGTAAGGCTGTGTGGGAAGAAGCCTATGACGCGTGGGGATCTTGGGTGACTGCATATGGTCCAGGATATCCGCTAGATGAGGAAGGCGCCATTCCTTATCATCGAGCTCCAGAAGTTGTAAGGCATTTTGAGGAAATCTTCAAAAAATACGATATAGATGTTATAGGAATTGTTGTAGGCCTTGCACCTCAATACCCTATACTGGGCTGTTTTTGGAGGGTTGATGAAAGAAATGAGAAGAAATGGGAGGACTATAAGCGCGTCAGCGAGGAGATAGCTGAAATATATCTCAAGGAAGGGGGCACCATTAGCATGGCGCATGGGCTTGGAACTAGGAGAGAGGAAAAATTTCTACCTGTGGAACTGGGATCAAGCTATGAACTCATGAAGAAAATAAAGGTCATGCTTGACCCTAACAATATCATGAATCCAGGAAGGTTTGGTTTAGATGATGCTTACAAAAGTGTGAAGTGATTCCTTGCATGCCATTAACATGGAGTGAAGAAAATTGAAATCTTCAATTGAACTTGAACGGTTTAGGGATGCTCTATACACTTGCAGTGCGGCCAGCTGTGGATTCTGTCGCGAAGACTGCCCCATCTTTACGGGAGTAAGGAAAGAGTCGACATATGCCAGAGGAATCTCGGCGATTATGTTAGCTGTTCTAGATGGTTCTATAAAGCCGAATGAACGTTTAGCGAAAACCTTCAACCTCTGCACAACATGCCGCTGGTGCACTGAAAGGTGTCCAATCAACATTGAGTACCCAACACGACCTCCAAATCTTCGTATAGACATCCCTAAGATGATTGAGAATTTCAGAGCTGACCTACTTGAAAGAGGCTTCGTACCAGCAAAGGCCAAAGAAATATTACTTAACATCAAAAGAACCTACAATCCGTGGGGTTTGCCATCTAGTAAAAGAATGGCGTGGACCAAAGGCTTTACAGCTGAAACTTTATCAGACAAAACCAGCCCTGAAGCATTTTTTGTTTGTTGCGCTTACTCGTACGATGTGCGCGCGCGCGAAGTGGTTAATGTTGCGGCGACATTGTTTGAGAAGATTGGAATACCCTTCGTAACATTGGGAAACGATCAATGGTGCTGTGGCGATATGGCTTTAAGGCTCGGCGAGAGAGGGCTCTCTGAATTGTTAGCTGAACATAACACTCAAATGCTTGAAAAGTATAAGATTAGAAGTCTAATATCATTATCTCCTCATTGTTATAATACTCTTAAAAATGATGAAATATACCATGCATCCAACATTAACAACATGCATTATACTCAAGTTCTAGCTGAAAAAGTCGACGAAGGAAAACTCAAACCCTCTAAGCGAATAGAAAAACGGGTAGCGTTCCATGACCCATGTTACCTAGGAAGATATAATAACATATACGAACAGCCTCGAAAAATATTGGAGGCAATCCCTGGACTGAAATTGATTGAAATGCCCAGAAACAAAAAACATAGCTTTTGTTGCGGAGGAGGAAGCGGAAGAGTGCTGACAGAAGAATTGCCATATCATGAAAGACCTTCAATCAAACGGGTGAAGGAGGCTATAGAGACCGGAGCAGACGTTATAGCAACTGCATGTCCTCTGTGTCTAATCATGCTTACAGATGCAACAAAAAGCTTTGAACTAGAAGGAAAAATAATTGTAAAGGATGTATTAGAGCTCGTGTCGGAGGCTCTTTAGCATTTTCATTTCATAGTTTAAACTAGTAAATTTAACAATAAAATTTAATAGGAACATCAAATTTAATCCCTAAACCGATGAATAATCATGAAGCAGATAGCATTATTGGGACCCTATAACATAGGAGTCATAGATGTTCCAAAACCCAAACCAGATCCAGACCAGATTTTAACAAAGACAACAGTCGTCGGAATTAGTATTGGCACAGAATTAATTGATTACCGAGGCGCCTTCGAAAAACTGCCTGAAGAATGGAAAAAACTTCACCCTTACACACTTCCAGTTTTCCCCGGTTATGAAAATGTTGGAAGGGTAGTTGAAGTTGGAAAGAACGTGAAAAACGTGAAGGTGGGAGATAGAGTAGTCCACTGTGGTCCTCATGCGGAATACTGTGCTGTTCCAAGACGTGAGGCATTGCCTGTTTATGCAAAAATTCCTGATTCAGTTTCTGATGAGGATGCTACATTTGCAATATTAGGGACGACAGCTATATGGGCTATTCACCGAAGTGGCTTAGAGTATGGTGATAATGTGGTTGTTCTTGGAGATGGTGTTGTCGGCATTCTAACGGCATTACACGCAAAAAACGCTGGAGCAGACAAAGTCATTCTTGTCGGCAATCATCCTGGAAAATTGAAAATTGCAAGACAAGCTGGCATCAAAACTACGATTAACCATAAAGACAAAGATTGGAAAGAACGGGTCATGGCGGAAACAAATGGTTTAGGAGCGGACATAGTCTATGAGTGTGTCGGCTCAAGCACAGAACCAACTGGAGCAGTACGGGAATCATGCGAAGTTGCAAGACAAATGGGAAAAATCATAATAGTAGGCGACCACATGGCGGGACAACCTGATCTGATCCTCTGCTCAGATCCTCACTTCAAAGAATTGACGTTTATTGTTTCACGCGCTATGGGACATGGAAGCCATCATCCAGCTTTACTGGAACATTTGAATAAAGTACAGGAATATAATTATGTGAAGTGGACTACTTCAGGGCTTTTTGAGCGTGTGCTCTCAATGATAGCAGAAGGAAAATTAAATGTTCATCCACTAATTACGCATAGGTTCAAATATACTGAAGTGGCTGAAGCATTCAAGCGCATAAATGAGAAGAAGGAAGATTTCTTACAAGTGCTTCTAACATGGTAACTCTCATCCTTTTCTTTTGTAGTCAGACAATTTTTTATATACTAACATCTCAAAATACACAATCATAGGTGATGCATTATGGTTATGGCTAAATGCCAAAAAGTAAAGAAACCTTTAGAAATCCTAACAAAAAAAGACCTTGAAAAGATTCATCAAACATCGATGAGGATTCTTGAGGAAATAGGCGTGAAAATGGATGACTTGCGAGTCCTAAAACTTTTCAAAGAGCATGGTTGTGAAGTAGACGAGAAAACGCATGTTGTCAAGATTAACGAGGAATTAATCAAAGAGCATCTCAGAAAGGTTCCTAAAACTTTCACTTTCTGTTCGCGAGACGGTGAGAAAATGGAGGTGGGAGATGGTGGCTTCTATATGCTATCTCCTTCTGACAACACATATTTGCTTGATATGGAAACAGGAAAACGCAGACCTGCAACGCTTGAAGATTGCGCCAAAATGGCTAGACTTGTGGATGCTTTAGAGTTTTACCACATTAGCTGCACGCCATTGCTCCCGCAAGAGTTTCCATCAGAAATACGTGGTTTGTATGCTACTGCAACAACTTTGAGAAATATGACAAAACATTATCTGCCGGAACCAGTTACAACAAGAGAAGCAAGATACATTATAAAAATGGCTGAGGCAATTGTCGGCAATGAAGACAAGCTTATGAAGAATCCTATAATTTCCACAGTTATATGTCCAACATCACCATTGCAGTTTCCCGAAAACAGTCTTACCCCACTATGGGAATTTGCTCAAAAGAAGCTTCCACTCGATGTTTCCTCTGCACCTTTGGTAGGCGTAGGGTCACCGGTGACCATGGCTGGTTCTTTAGCGCTATCTAATGCTGAAAACTTGAGTGGAATAACTTTGATTGAGCTGATTAGCAATGGATCACCAGCACTTTACGGGGGTAGCTGCCTACCCTTCGATATGATTGCCGCAAATCTTACTCATGGTGCGATTGAATTCGGTATTTTCTCCTTGGCAGAAGCTCAGTTGGCAAGATTTTACGGAATTCCATCTTATGGTGCTGGTGGTGGAAACACAGCTAAACTTGATGATGCGCAAGCTGGTTATGAGAAAATGGCCACCACACTGTTGTCCTATTTGGCTGGAAACGATTGGGCTGTGGAATGTTCATTAGATAATCATTCACTTTTCGCAAGTGAAGACTTAGTTATACAGAACGAAATTTCTGGAATGGCTGTGAGGCTTGGCAGCACTTTTCAAGTTACTGAGAAAACGCTTGCGTTTGACACTATAAAAAATGTTGGAATAGGTGGGAACTTCCTCGCAGATAAGCACACACGAATGCATATAAGAACTGACTTCTGGTATCCTCAACTTGCTGATAGAAACAACTATGACACATGGTTGGCAAAGGGTGGAAAAGAGCTGAGAATAAAGGCAGCGGAACGTGCCAAAAAGCTTCTCGCAGAACACAAACCTACGCCCCTTGATCGGGATGTTGACAAGAAAATCGATGAAATACTAAAAGCAGCAAAGAAAGAAGCAGGCCTTTAAATGAGGAAATATACAAAACCTAAAAAGCTTCCAAATAGCTTTCCGAATGTGGTTGAAGCCAGCGGAAAACCATACGATATAGGATACAAAGTGGGCTCTGAGTTAAAGGATATTATAAAAGAGACCGCCAAAAGATGGTTCCATTTTCTTTCTTCAGTTCCTCTGAAATCCACAAAACCAGCCCAGACCGCAGGTGTGGCTCTTTCTAAAGATGATGCGTTGAACATTAGTGGAAAAATGATGCCATTCGCCTTAGAGTATGCTCCAGACTTGGTTGAAGAATGCCGTGGAATAGCAAAAGGCGCGGGTTTGAAATTTGAAGAAATATTCAATATCAACTGCTTCTTAGACATGTATGACTATGTGCTTTTGCCTTCTACAAGATGGAAACCTTGGCTTGGAAGAGTTGGTTGCACTACACTCGCTGTTTCAGGACAAGCGACAGAAGACAAAAATGATGTTATAATAGGGCAAAATTATGATTTAGATCAGCCGGAAACTTTTCAAGAAGCCTCGACAATTCTAAAGCTGTCACCAGACAACGGTCCATCTGTCATCCTATATACGATTGCTGGTGCAGTAGGATGTGCTGGTTTAAACTCTTCTGGAATTGGCATAGTTATAAATAAGCTGTGGCCATCTGATGCCGGACCTGGAGTTCCATGCTGCTTTCTTGTAAGAAAGGCTTTACAGAAGGATTTAATATCAGACGTTTTAGAGAGTGTTGCAACTACTAAAAGAGCTTCTGGCACCCATTTCTTAATAACAAATTCCACAGGCGACATATTTAGCCTCGAAGTTACTGCAACAAAACATGAAATAGTCATTCCCACGGATGGAGTTTATGCGCATACAAATCATTATCTAGTACAGGAGTTGAAACCCTTTGACATTTCTGGTCCTTGGATAGGGAACAGTTTTGTAAGATTAAGTCGTATAAGAAGGCATTTACATGAGAATATGGGCAGGATCACATTGGATAAATGTCAAGAATGGTTGAAAGATCATGTGAACTATCCATACAGCATATGCCGCCATGGTTCCGAAAAAGAACCTATAAAATCGGGTGCAAGAACAATTGCTTCTTTCTTTTTCTTGCCAAAAGAATCAAAAATGTTAGCCACTTATGGAAACCCTTGCATTCAGCCATATGAGAAATATTCGATGCCAAAACTGTAAGCGTACATCATTTTTTATCAACTTGAATCATTTAATGACGATTCTGCCATTGCCATTGCAAAAGGTTTAAATTAAAATGAAAAGAAAAAAGTAATAAAAAAGGTGTCGCTCATGGTTTTTAGTAAGGAATTAATCCAAGAGATTCGCGCTGAATTTCCAAGGGTTGAAGTGGATTGGAGAGGTCGCAAAAGGATATTCTTTGATAATGCTGCAGGGACAATGGTTTTGGAGAGGGTTGCTAGGGCTGAAACATTAGCTCGTATCAACAGAGCAGCAAATGAATGCGATTGCGAAACACCGACAACAGCCTATGATGAATCCAAAGATTTTGATGAGCTTGTTCTTATTGGTAGAAAAGCTGTTCAGGACTTGCTTAATGCTCCAGCCCCAGAGACTATAACAATCGGTCCGTCAACGACTGACTTGCTTTTCAAATTAGCATATGCAATTGGGAAGAAGCTGACTGGAAAAGAAAATGTTGTTACAACTGACAATGAGCATTTGGCAAATGTTGCTCCATGGGAAGAGTTGAAGGAGAGAAAACTCATAACTGAAGTTAGATATGCTCGAATAAACAAGAAAGATGGCACTC
>Ga0315282_10004888_pt1 | contig 23108 bp, 22 predicted proteins | sample YL17G07_20_MG_FD_203693 | JGI IMG/M metagenome (GOLD analysis project Ga0315282, IMG submission 203693) | Sediment microbial communities from Yellowstone Lake, YNP, Wyoming, USA - YL17G07_20 | ecosystem: Environmental > Aquatic > Freshwater > Lake > Sediment | place: USA: Wyoming | collected... | reverse complement strand
CTTCCAATCCAGCCTCCTTTACTCGAAAATCTTCCGCTCCACCCTCACCCCCGCCCTCTCCCGTCAAGGGAGAGGGAGAAGCCCGTTGATGAGGGATGGGAATGAAAAAAACGGGCTTGTTTCGGACGTTCATCCGAAACAAGCCCTGGGTTTACACCCCCCCTTTGCTCTGTCACCCCCACCTTCCCTCCCCCATCGAGGGGGAGGAAAAGAGGTGGCGGGTTTTATCCGATCATGTGTCGAAGGTCGCGCAAAGGTTGAAAGAGACGTTTGAGCGCTATCTTCCTTGTGATTCCGATCATATTTTCTGCGACTGCAAATTTGTGATACTTTTTGGGGTCGTCAACAAGAAGATAGATCGCCCGGACATCATCGGCATTGGCCAACGTCGCCTCTCTGTAAAGGTTCTTTACTTCAGCCAATCTCTTGACTGCCATGTCGACTATAGCCTTTCGATCACCGAAGTTCATTGCTCCAGTCGGGCAAGACTTCGCACAGGCCGGTAACAACCCTTCTTTAATCCGGTCAATGCACATCGTGCATTTAGCCATCCCCTCTGTCTTTTCATTCCATCTTGGAATATCGTAGGGGCAGGATTCCCGAATCGTCTTGAAATCGGCTGATTTGACCTTTATCTTCGGATTAAAAAGGACTGCCCCCGTGGCCTCATCTTTAGCGATGGCCTTAGAACCCAAAGATTCGGCCGTAGCCTTGCAGGGTGGTTCAATGCAGTGTCTGCACTGATCGGCAAAGAAATACCACTTGATTTTCCCATCCTCTTCCAGCTCGCTGAATCTCACCAGTTTATAAGTAAAAGAGGAGAGGTCAGACGGGTTCTGGTGGCTTCCGCGCTGGTAGGTCTTGGTCCCTGGATTCTTATTCCACTGTTTGCAGGCGATTTGACATCCCCGGCAGGCAGTGCATTTGGTTGTATCTATAAAAAAGGATTTATCTGCCATTTAAGTTACCTCCTTTAACTCTTCTTCTTAGCTGGCTGTTGGGTTAATTTAGTCACGTTAGCCATAAAAGCCTTCGATTCCGGGATCATCGTGTTCGGATCTCCAATGGTAGGTGTCAACAAGTTGGCACTATCCCCGCCATCCTTGGGATGGATCCAGCCGAAATGCCATGGCAACCCGATCTGGTGGACAGTATTTCCGGCAATATTGAAGGGCTTAAGACGAGAAGTGACAATGGCCACGGCCCATAACTTACCTCGGGGAGTCGCCACGGTCACTTTGTCACCATTCATGATCCCTCTCAGTTTGGCCAGCTCCAAGCTCATCTCGCAGAACATTTGAGGTTCCGCCTCGATGAGCCATGGCAACCATCGGGTCAGAACACCGGTCTGCCAGTGTTCCGTCACGCGGTAGGTGGTGCATACAAATGGATACCTCGGATCGCAGGTTGCAAAAGTATCCGGGCCTCCCTCGAATATCTTGATAACAGGGTTAATCCTCTGGCCAGACATCAAGTTTTTCTCGATCGGACATTCCAGAGGCTCATAATGTTCGGGGAATGGTCCGTCTTTTAAGCCGGGTCCAAAGAGGAAGGCTAACCCGTCGGGTTTCATGATAAAGGGATAGATCCCATTGGCGCCCATGGGCGGTTGCGGTCCATCTGGAATATCACCCATCCATTTCTTCCCCGCTGCATCCCATTTGAGCAAAGGCCGTTTCGGATCGCGTGGGTTCCCACTCAGATCAACAGAGGCGCGGTTATAGATAATTCGCCGATTGACCGGCCAACACCATGACCACTCGGGATATAAACCTAACCCGGTTGGGTCAGTCTTCTTTCTCCGAGCAGCCATATTCCCAGCCTCGGTGTAACTGGCCGAGTAGAGCCAGTTGCCGCTGGAGGTCCGCCCATCATCGAGCAGGTAGACAAAGCTTGGGACCAAAGTTCCCTTTTTGTATGCTTTCTTGTCTACCGGATGTTCAGGTATATCTTCGAGGAAATAACCATTAATCTCTTTTGCCACCTTGTGAATATCGAAATGGCCGTTGGTCTCATAGTCCCACTTCAGATTTGAGATGGGTTCTGGAAATCTCCCTCTTCCTTTCTCATAAAGGGCGCGAACCTTTTTAAACAACTCATACATGATATCCCCATCGGGTCTGGCCTCTCCAGGTGGATTTGCTGCTTTATAACGCCACTGCATCCAGCGGCCACTGTTGCTGATGCTGCCTTCCTTTTCCATGGACGCTGCGCATGGCAGTACAAAGACCTCCGTCTTGATCTTTTTAGGATCCATACCTGGTCCCATCCAGAATGAACCCGTTTCGCTGTCAAAGACGTTGACGTTGACCAACCAGTCCAGCTTGGTCATGGCCTGACGAACTTTACCTGCATTTGCACCCGAGCAGGCAGGATTCATGCCCCATGCAAGGAATCCTGTGAAGGTCCCCTTATACATCTCGTCAAAGAGGTTGAGCCAAGAAGCATCCTGCGTTGGGTCCAATTTAGGCAACCATGCATACCCGAAATCCCTTTCCTTAGTGGCCTTGTCCCCGTACATCGACTTTAATAGGCTGGCTACATACTTGGGCCGGTTCTTCCACCAGTTCAGGCTTCGTGGATCTTTGGAAACCGGAGTGGTCTTGTTATAGTCCGCAAGGGTTTCCCATTGAACCCGGGGCGCGGGTAGATATCCAGGAAGAATGTGGAAAAGGAGAGCCTGGTCCGTTGAGCCTTGTACATTGGATTCTCCTCGCAAGGCATTGACCCCGCCGCCGGCAATCCCCATGTTCCCGAGAAGTAACTGGATGATACACATGGCACGGATATTCTGGACGCCCACGGTATGCTGGGTCCAACCCATGGCATATAATTCCGTACCCGCTTTGCCCGGGGCCCCGGTTGACCCGTAGGTTTTATAAACCTTTTCCAAGTCGTCTGTAGGGGTCCCGGTGATTTGAGAAACCTTCTCCAGCGTATAACGGGAATAATGTTTCTTCATAAGTTGGAGGACACACCGGGGGTTTTGCAGGGTCATATCTCCTTTTGGAATCCCCTGCTCGTCCTTTTCGAAAGCCCAGGTTGAAACATCATAGGCCCTCTTGTTTGGGTCATAGCCTGAAAAAAGACCATCATCAAAGCCATACCTGGGATTCACAATAGATGAAGCATTGGTGTAATTTTTAACATAAAATTCATCATAGAGGTTATTGTCCAGGATGTATTTAATCATCCCGCCGAGGAAGGCGATATCTGTTCCAGAACGGAGCCGCACAAAGATGTCAGCCTTGGTTGAAGTTCTGGTAAACCTTGGATCCACATGGATGAAGATTGCGCCTCTGTCCTTAGCTGCCTGGACCCATTTAAAGGAGACAGGGTGGTTTTCAGCAACGTTGCCGCCCATATTCAGGATAACATCAGCATTTCGGAAATCGATATAATGATTGGTCATGGCACCGCGTCCGAACGACTCTCCCAGAGCCGCTACAGTAGCGCTGTGTCAGATACGGGCCTGATGTTCCATATAGACAATACCTAAGGATCTCAAAAATTTCTGGTAGAGCCAGCATTCCTCATTATCCATTGCTGCGCTTCCAACCGAAGCGATGCCATTGGTCCGGTTGACCACCTGGCCTTTAGCATTCTTTTCGATGAAGCTCGCATCCCGGCTCTTTTTGATATTCGCCGCGATCTTATTCAAGGTCCATTCCCAGCTCACTTCTTTCCATGTATTGCTGTAAGGGGCGCGATAGCGAACCTTTTTCAATCGGTTATCGTTAACGGCAATCTGATAGAGGGAGGCTCCTTTAGCGCAGAGAGCCCCTTCGTTGATGGGATGGTCTGGATCTCCCTCGGAATTGATTACTTTTCCTTTGGCATCAGTGCTGACGATTATCCCGCAGCCGACAGAACAGTAACAACAAATCGTGGTGGTCTCTTTAGCCCCCTTAGTTCGGAGTTCTTGGGCATAGACCTCAGCAGGTGACAGATCGAATCCTAGTCCACCGATTACCGTCCCTGCGGCTGTTGCTCCCGAAATCTTCAAAAATGTTCTTCTGGTGATTTTCATGAGAATTTATTCCCCCTTTTTGCGGAATTTTGGATGAAAGTCAAATTCCCCCCTTTCCCTTGATTGATTAAAAGAAACCGTTTGACCTCGAGGATCTTTAAGGTCTCCCCCTCTTTATTTAAAAACCATAAAGGGTACACAAGATTGTGATCGTGGTGGATGGCGCTTTGAGTATTGTGAAAGATACCACAAAGAATTTTTTTGTCAAGAGAAAAATTTTTCTCATTAAGTATTTGCTTTTAGACGAATTTTCGTTATAATTTTGTGCACTTACCATTACATCGGGGAATGGAGGAGAATAATGAAAATTGTCAAATCAAAAGGGCCTGAGATATTCGATATTGAATTGGAGAAAGACCTTTTGGCCAAAAACAAAAGTCTGGCCAAAGAAAATAGAAAGAGGTTTGATCGTTCGAATATATTGACCATTGACATCATGGGCTCGATCGGATCTGGGAAGACCTCTTTGATTAAAGCGATCTTAAAGAGACTTGGGATGGGTGAGAAGGTGGCGGTCATTGCAGGAGACCTCACGACAACCATCGATGCAGAAAGAATCGAAGCAGAGGGAGCTCGTGTTCTTCAGGTCAACACCGGGAAGGAATGTCATCTGGATGCCCACCTGATTCAACAGGCAGTGAAAAGAATGAAACTGGATGGTGTCAAAATCCTCTTCATCGAGAATGTGGGGAACCTCATCTGTCCCGGGGAGTTCCCATTAGGTGCCCATAAAAGGCTGGTGGTTACATCCGTCACAGAAGGACCCTATACCATTGTAAAACATCCCTATATCTTTAGGGAGGCGGACATGATCGTTCTCAACAAAATTGATTTGGCAAAACCCATGAAGGTGAACACTTCTCAATTGGAAAGGGATGCTCGGCAGATCAACCCCCATGTTCCCTTTATTAAGACGAATGCCGCCAAGGGGATTGGGATACCAAGAGTGATCGATGCTCTAGGATTGAAAACGTAACCATGCACGAATTGTCCATATCTTCCGAAATCGTACGAAACGTTCTCGATACGGCCAAAACAAACGATGGGAAAAAGGTTGTCTCCGTCCAACTGGAGATCGGCGAGTTAGCCCTCCTCAACGTGGAGCAGGTCACTTTTTGGATTCATGAATTATTCAAGGGATCAGTGGCTGAAGGAGCGAAGATTAAGGTAAAAACGATTAAGGCTCGCATCCAATGTGAATCCTGTGGATACAAAGGGGGAATGAACCCTGACCGACAGGATTCTTTCCGGCATGTGATCCTTTACTCCTGTCCGAAATGTAGTTCGTTCCAAATTAAGGTGGAAAAGGGACGGGAGTGCACTCTCCGAAGGATTCAGGTAGTGAGATAGCTTTGGGTGAGCCAATACTAGGGGTGGATCTCCCCGCCCTGTGGCCCAGGATCTTCACTTCAGTGTGAAAGCGGGTCATTCCTTTTCTTTCTCAGATCTTGATCGAGTCTCTCTTCGGCCAGGTATACTTTTCCATCCTCCTGCTCAAGAACAAAGCCTCTTTTTACGAGAATCTGAAGAGCGTACTGCTTGTAATCGCGGGGTCTCGTTATCCTTTGGAAAAAATCGGGGGGCTCAAGTCCAAGCTCATGCAGTGTCTTGGCGCCATCGATCCCTACTGCATTGTGTCGATAAAAGATCTCTATTACTTTGAAAATAGCTCTCCTGGTAAACAAAGCGCGGATATATAAAACTCCGGCGAAGGCGAGAACCATAACAACGAAGAACAGAAAAACGCTTGCGCTATCTCCTATCACGGAAGATTACTCCTTCCTTTCCGAATGATCAATGTAACTCGTGGGCAGTCCTAATGGCAATAGAAGACTTGTAATGCCTCACTAAAGCGGGGGTGAAATCCGACAATCCGGCAAGGATGCCTCCGAAAATCTTATAAGCCGAACATTTAATGAGGTAACATTCAGGACCGTTTTTGCACGGGAGAGTGAGGCAATACGAAGACTTTACTCCATGGGTTGACTTTCCAGGCCCGTTCCAATATCCTCTCCTTCATGAACATTTCCGTCGTCAATGATCGAGAAGGATTTCGGATTCAAGTCGCCGAGGCCCTCGCACGGGAGCCCGTGGACTATCTGGCCGAGTTTGATTTCATCGATAGGCAGAAGAAGAGCCGGCGGACCTGGGCCTGGGGAGGGGTTCTCCTGCCGCTCTATTTCCGTGAAGACCGAGACCCGAAAGGGAATACTATCGGGCATTACGTCTTTCTCCTCAGTAAAAGATCCAAGAACGTCCAACAACCCGGCGACCTCTGTGCTCCAGGCGGTGGAATTCATCCGTTTTTAGATTCTCTGTCAGGAAGGCTCCTTCGGTTCGGACTCTTAACCGGAATCCGCGGACCCGGTTTCACGCTGGCCAAACGCAAAGGAAAATCGGTCTACGGGAAGATTCTTTTCTTATTAGGCAATGCCCTGCGGGAGAGCTGGGAGGAATTGCGCCTGAGCCCTTTCAATGTGGAATTTCTGGGCCCCTTGCCGACGTATCGTCTCCGTCACCGCCCGTGGATCATCTTCCCGCTGGTTGGCACGGTGAAGCATTGCTGGAAACCCAAGCTCAGCTGGGAAGTGGACAAGATCGTTTCCATCCCTTTAGAAAAATTTCTTGACCCGACAAACTATGCGGTTTATTCCCTGGAGGTATCTGAAAACCTTACTACTCAGGGAATTCCCAACCCTTGGGAGTTTCCGTGTTTAGTCCATCAGGAGGATGGAGAGGAAGAAATCCTCTGGGGAGCCACTTTTGAAATCATTCGAACCTTCTTTAAAATTGTTTTCGATTTTTCCTTCCCCGTCCCGGACAAGCGGAAGGTCGTCCGCAGGCCTCTTCCTTTAAATTATCTTTCGGGAAGGGAGGAAACGTCTGATCCATTCCACCTATAATACGGCCTTGTTATACCGATCCGAACATTTTCTTTAATTCCTGCTTCAGAATTTTTCCGGTCGGGTTGCGAGGAAAACTCTTCATGAACTCCACGAACTCGGGGAGCTTGTATTTGGCGAGCTTGTCCTGCAGATATTCTTTGACTTCATCTTCGGTCATGGTGCAGGTGTCTTTCAGGATGATACATGCCCGTACACGTTCACCCAGCGCCGCGTCCGGCGCTCCGATGACGGCGACTTCCGCGATCTTCGGATGATTTTCCAGGGGAATCTCGATTTCCCGTGGATAAATGTTTTCTCCGCCACGGTTAATCATCTCTTTTTTACGACCCGAAATGAAGAGACATCCATTTTCATTCATATAACCCATATCACCGGTGTGGAGCCAACCGTCCTTGATGGCCTCGGCTGTGGCCTCCGGTTTGTTCAGGTAGCCAATCATCACGGCATCACCCTTGATGCAGATCTCGCCCCGCTCGCCATAAGACATGATATGATTGTTATCGTCCATGATCTCGACCTGCAAACTTGGGTAAGCGATGCCGATCGATGCCCGGTTCTCCGGGACGCCCAGGCTCGATGTCGTGACCCCGCAGGCCTCGGTGAGGCCATAACCGTCAATTACCTGAACATTGAATTTTTTTTTGAAGCCGTCAATCAACTCCGGTGGCATGGGGGCAGCGCCGGAAAAGGCAAACCTCAGTTTCAGCTTGTCATACTCGATGGCCTGGGGGTCGGCGGCATTATAGATATAGGCGTACATGGCGGGAACGCCCTGGACGATGGTGACCCCGTACCTAATGATGGATGGCCAGAAGTCGGCCGGGGAGAAGGTTTTTCGGATACAGAGCGTCAGACCTTGGTAGCTGAGCGGGTACGTGTACACGCACAGGGGATTCGTGTGGAACATGGGGAGAATGATCATCATGACGTCTCCGGGTCTATTAACGTTCATGGATGCTCTGTCTTTGCAGATGGTTAATTGGTTCTTGTTGGAAAGAAGGATGCCTTTTGGTGTACCTGTGGTGCCCGAGGAATACAGCAGAAGGAAAGGATCCTCAGGCGCCTGTGGCACCAGACATTCTGCGGTCGGATACTTGTCGATGATCTCCTTCAGTGTCCCCGTGGCGATGTCAGCCCCGTGATCTATTCCCGTTACAACCTCCACGACGATTGGCTTGTGGGACGATCGCTTCCAACCTTTGACGAACTCCTCCATGTATTCGCTGCCCACGAATGCTACCTTCGGTTTGGAGTCTTCCAGGACATAGGCAATTTCGGGGCCCTTCAACATGTAGTTGATGGCGCCGGCGATGGCTCCCAGCTTATGTACTCCAAACATGGTATAGTAGATTTCGGGAGAGTTCAGAACCATCACCGATACAATGTCTCCCTTAACCACGCCTTTCTCCCTGAGGTAATGGGCAACCTTGTTGGCACGTTCGTTGGTCTGGGCGTAGGTAATGACCTCGTCGTAGAAAAGGACGTGGACAGCATCCTGCATCTCCCGGGCACGAACCGTCAGCATCTCGGCGACGCTGTCGAACGTCAGCCGCTTGCCCTTCAGGGTGACAATATTTTCCAATGCCAATTGTGGTCTGACGTACCGCTTGCTTCTGTCGATCATCTCTATTCTCCTGCGCCGGGTAGATCTCGTCTGTTTACCATGAATTGAGTGTTAGCAGATTCTTGGGTACTGTCCCCCAGTTAACATATCCAGAATTCGGTGGCCAGCGATCCATGTATGGAGAGTCACCCTCTTTCGATTTTCCTCAGTCACTTTTCCAATGATTTCCGCGTTTCTACCGAGGGGGTGGTTTTTCATTACCTCCAATAGTCTCTCTGTATCGCTGGGCGGGCAGGTGGCGATCAATTTTCCTTCGTTAGCAAGATAGAGCGGGTCCAAACCCAAGAGCTCAGAGATTCCCTTGACCGATTCTCGTACAGGAATCTTTTCTTCTTCAATCACCATCCCCACATCGGACATCGACGCAATCTCGTTGAGGGTTGTGGCCAGACCGCCGCGTGTCGGACCTCCTGAACAAAATTAAATTGATCGGTATCGGTGCGGGGAATTCGCGTTACGAAGTTGAGGTATTTAAGAAAACATATCATACACCTTTTCCCCTCTTTCCGGACAACGAGTTCGCCATACATGAAGTCCTGGGAGATGTCAGATCCCCTTACTTCATTGCCATTAAAATCAATAAAGATGGGACTCATGAGGTGGTTCATTCAGAACTGGATAGCTTCAAAGAGGCGCAGACATTTCTGGAGTCTATCATGAGCGCTTCGGGACTTAATCAATGAGAGGATTCGCTACCGGTTTAGGAAAAGGGGTTGAAAGAGCGGCAAGAGAGCCGAGGAAGGGCTTTTATGGCAGATTCTTGGATAGGGCGATGGGGTCGATCTGAGTAGAGAAGTATTTCCCAATGGTCGTGCCGTCTCCTAATTGTCCATACTCGTTCAGCCCCCAGGTCCATAACGTCCCATTCGATTTCAGAGCGGTGGTATGAAAATATCCTGCCGCCACTTTAGTCCAATTACTTTCTATGTTAGTTTGAACCGGGGAGTGTCTTTCAGTAGAAGTCCCGTCTCCTAACTGTCCCACCTCGTTTGCCCCCCAAGCCCACAAGGTACCGTCGGATTTGAGGGCGGCGGTGTGAAAATAGCCTGCCGAAATTGAAGACCAATTATTATCCATTCCGATCTGAACCGGGGAGTGTCTCTCGATGGTTGAGCCGTCTCCCAATTGTCCGTAGGCGTTTCCTCCCCAAGCCCAGAGCGTTCCGTCTGCCCTTAAAGCGATGGTATGAAAGCCTCCGGCGGCAACAGAAATCCATTTTTCCCTACCGATCGGAACGGGGGAAGACCGTTTGGTGGTTGTGTGGTCTCCCAGTTGGCCATTTTCATTATTGCCCCAGGCCCATAAGGTTCCGTCTAATTTCAAAGCAACGGTGTGATAAGTGCCTGCCGCGATGGCAGCCCATTTATCCGTACCGACCTGAACCGGGGAGTGCTTTACCGTCGTTGAGCCGTCTCCTAATTGGCCATATCCATTATTACCCCAGGCCCACAGCGTCCCGTCGGATTTCAAAGCGATAGTATGATAGCGTCCTCCAGCCATAGAAATCCAGTTGTTATCTCCCCGGACCCGAACCGGCGAGTGTCTCTCCGTCGTTGTGCCGTCTCCTATTTGTCCGTATTTGTTTCCTCCCCAAGCCCACAGAGTACCATCGGATTTCAGGGCTAATGAATGAACAAATCTTGCTAACACAGAAATCCATTTATCTCTGCTGATCTGGAAAGGAATATGTTTTTCAATAGTGGTTCCGTTCCCTAATTGGCCAACCCCATTGCCTCCCCATGCCCATAAAGTTCCATCCGATTGAATACCGAGGCTGTGACTTTTGCCTGCCGCGATGGCAGCCCACTTATTATCAGGGGCCTGATCTGCCCCTCTTGAAATCTTCGGGGCCAGGACAAAGGTTGTAATGATCATACCAAATAGTACTAGTAGAAGAGCCCTGTATGAAGATAGATCAATGGATATAACCCTGCTTTTCATCGTCCCTTGCCTCTTTTCTTTCAAGAAAGAAAAGAGCAATTTCCGTTCCAAATTTTTCTTATTTCTCATGATAAAGACACTTTCGTGATTGCTAAAAAATCCTTAAATTCTAACCGGTTCTATGAGATGGGTGATTTTCTCAAGTCTTCAGTTTCCCGCTGTACGGAAACGGAGGGGCTTTTCAGCGAGAAATATCTCACCTTTGCGGAATTTTACGCAGTGGACGATTCCTGCTGTACTTCTTGGGATGAGGACAAAAAAAGATTGATATTCAAATGAGTCTGTGGTATTCAGATTTTCATCAAAAAGAATTCGGGGGATCAGAATGGACAAAGAGACAAAAGAATATTTGGACAGAATATTGCTGGGCCTAATTGCTAAGGAGGATTTGGAGAAGCTGAGGCAGGAGACGAAGTCGAGCTTCCGTCAACTAAAAGAGGAAAACAAGAACCAGATTCTTGAATGGAAACAGGAGATCAAGGCCGATTTGGAGCAGTTGAAAAAAGAAGGCAAGGTGGAAATCGATCCGACAATGCAAGAATTCAGAGATGGAATTCGGGAACTTAAAGTCGAGAACCGCTCTACCTTCGACCAGTTGATTCAGAGGGCAGAGCTACTATTTCAGAAAATCAAAGAGGAGGCAGAAACCCATTGGGTCCATTCCAAGGAGGGGACCGGTACTGATGCAGTTGGGTTGAAGGATGGGATGGAGAGCCTTGGAGACTCAATGAAAAGGGTGGCAGAAGAGGTTGCCTCCGTCAGGGAGAAGATGAAGGAAGGTTTTGCTGAAGTCAAAGAGGAACTGGGTTCGATGATAAAATTCTCGTATGCGGACTTGGAGAAGAAATTCAGCGCCTTAGAGGCGAGAATCAAGGCCCTCGAAAAAATGGTTTTTCCTTGATTATCTATTTCCTGCTTTCCTCCTTGTATCCCCCTGCAAAGGTAATCACACAAACAGTCCTGTAAGTAGGGTGGGGACCGCAGGCCACTCCGATAACACGAAAATCTGGGTTGAAGATATTTTTTCTATGTCCGCGGCTGGGAACCCCATCGTCTACAATCAAACCAATCACCATATTTCGAGCTTTGTCGCTGCCATAGGATATATTCTCGCCTATGCTTTTCTCCCAAGTCCCATAGCGATTTACTCTATCCCAGGGCTGACTTCCATCACTGCCCTTGTGTTGCCTGGAGCCTGAGGACCCTTGGTCTTTCACATGATCCCTTGCTCCCCAAGACATACCTCTCGATGGGTTAAGCCGAGGGACTGGATTCATGGAGTGAACAAAGCCAATCGCTTCATTCACTGCAGTTACTCCCTCCTCAGTCATGATGATCCTTTCTCCGGGAATTTTAAGCAGCTTTCCATCATAATACCTCTTCCATTCCTCAAGAAAAGAGGCGTAGCCTTTGGGATTCGTCCTGGCCATATTGATCTCATAGACGATCTCATTTTCTAGAGACGAAAGATAGGCGGCATGTTCGATTGTGCCGGACTGAGCCCATCCCGTTGTGGGGATGAAAATGAAGAGAAAGTAAAATAGAAACGAAATCTTAATTCGTATATTCATTTTTCTCGATGGTTTTATTTCGGCGGCGGCTTTCTCTCTTGTTCGACTAATCCCCTTGGTAAAGGGGGATTTAGCTAAGGGGGGGATTCAAGACCTTAGTTCTTCTGGCTCCCTGGCAAGACGGTCCTTGAAAGATGAGCCTTGTCGCTATGCGAAATCTCTTCAAAAGATTTTGGGTCCGAGACGGTTCTCTTTACGATCCGTTTCTCCCAAACAAATTATTCTAACATGTTTTACGGAAATCTTGGACCTCATCTTCGTGTCCCCTCTCCCCCTATGAGACTGTGTCACAATAGTGACAATGGTGAAAAATGTCATGCTGAACTTGTTTCAGCATTTAATAGAATCAATAACTTACGAGACCCTGAAACGAGTTCAGGGTGACAAAAAATGAATTACGACACAGTCTCGATGGGGGAGAAGGCGGGGTGAGGGGGAGATCAGGGGCATAGGAAAGAGAATTACTGCATTTGTATTAGAGAGAGTTGCTTTCTCCTTGGTGAGGTCATCGCAGGATTATTTGGAAATAGGTGATAGCTTGGAAGCACGCGTGGCGATCCGGGGTGGGACATACACCGTCTGTTTAAGGCGGCGGAAGGCCAGCACGCGCTTGGGTGACTGGGTATAGAGGACCCGGGTCAGATGGTCCGGAAGGAAGAAAGACTTGGGAACGGTCAGGGTCTTCCCCGCAAAACGATGCAAGAAATCGCTCACCGCCACCGTGCAAAAGAACCCCATCGTCGTCGTCGTGAACCGACCCGCAGGGTGATTTTTGTCAGTCCCGTTGACGAGGACACCGTATAACTCGGCGGCGTCTTCGGGTTTCAGATCCCATTCGAAAACCTCCACCTCCAGGCTGCTGAAATGCCAGATATGCCGTAAGTACGTTTCAAGGTCGGGCGGGTTGATCCGTATCAAATCTTTGCTTCTCACATCCTCCGGAAGATCAACGCCATACCCACCCCCGGGGTCCCAAAACAGAACCGGCCGACCGGGACAGAGCAATCGTAAAGCCGAGTGGTGATCCCATGCCGGCCCGTAAACGATGATTACCTGGAGCAGGGGTTGGTCTGGGGGATCAGCAACCGATTTCATATCAATCGGAGTATGAACCCAACTGTTTGGGCGAGAGGGTGCCGGGGCATGGACACAACCCACCAGCAGACAGATAATTAGGAGTAAAGCCGGAATGAAATATGATTTGATATGTTTCTTTTTTCCGGCGAATTCTGATCGGGTTTCCATATGATCACCCGTCACCATGGCTCTATGCAATCAAGGCGAAAATGAGCCTTCTGCCGCAGAAAATAGGCCCTTCAATGCAAACTTATGAAAGTTTTTCGACGGAATGAATAGGGTGGAAGCAGTATTTTTTGGTAAAAAGAGATGTATTTTGAAATTGACGAGCTCGGGTGCCTTTATCTTTGCCTATCGATTTTGTCAAGAACTCGAAAGACGAATTTCTCAAAATAAAGCCTGGACAAATTCGGTAGCGTCAAATTCCTTCAGGTCATCGATCCCTTCTCCCACGCCGATGTATCGAATCGGAATTTTCAGCTCCTCCGTGATCCCGACAATGATTCCTCCCTTGGCCGTTCCATCCAATTTAGTAAGAGCGATGCCTGTCACACCGATGGCCTCGTTGAAGAGCTTCGCCTGAGAGATGGCGTTCTGGCCTGTCGTGGCGTCAAGGACGAGGAGGATCTCATGAGGAGCCCCGGGGTATTCTCGGCCGACAATCCGTTTCACCTTTTTTAACTCTTCCATGAGATTGACTTTGGTGTGAAGCCTACCCGCTGTATCGATGAAGACAAGATCGATATCTCTAGCCCTGGCGGCATGGATGGAATCGAAGGCCACAGCGGAAGGATCCGATCCTTTGGATTGTTTGATCAGATCGGCTCCGACTCGATTTGCCCAGATCTCAAGCTGCTCGACCGCAGCAGCCCTGAAGGTATCCGCAGCGCCGACCAGAACCTTTTTCCCTTGGGATGAATATTGGTAGGCAATCTTTCCGATGGTGGTCGTCTTTCCACCACCATTGACTCCGACCACCATAAAGACGAATGGTTTCGTCCGGGAGAAGTCGACGGAAAGAGGCTTCTCTCCTGATTTTAGGATCCGAAGGATCTCTTGTTTAATATACTCTTTTACCTTTTCAGGTTCCTGCAGCGCCCCTCTTTTGAGCCCCTGGTTTACCCCTTCTATTAATTGATGAGACGTCTTTACGCCCAAATCCGCTTCGAAAAGAAGACCTTCCAGTTCGTCCAAGAGTTCCTGATCGATCGTCTTTTTCCCCAGAAAGAGCTGATCGATCTTTTCGACAAACCCTTGATGGGTTTTAGAAAGACCCGTTCTTAATTTTTCAAGAAATGTCCACATCTCATCCGCTCTCAAGGCTCTTATGCTTTTTAATATCTACCACCATCAAGGGATAAAATCAAATTTGCCTGTTTACTTCATCGATTCTGTCAATCCAGTGTAAACAGGAACCCATGAGGAATGACAAACCATAAAGGGATGACAAATAAAATAGGGGATGTGAAACAAAAAAGGCGAGGCTTTTCACCCCGCCCTTTTTAAGAAAAATGTTACGAGGGATTACTTCTTCCCCACATCCTCAAAATCCGCATCGACCACATCTTCTTGGGCTTTGGGGCGGGGTCCTTCCTGGGGGCTGGCTTCGCCCCCCGCTCCCGGCCCAGCCGCTCCTTTTTGGGAAGCTTTCGCATACATGGCCTCTGCCAATTTATGCGAGGAACGGGTGAGTTCTTCCTGGGCGGATTTGATGGCGCTCAGATCGTTCAATTCCATCGCCTTTTTCGCTTTGGCAACCGCCTCTTCGATATTCTGTTTCTCTCCGGAATCGACCTTATCGCCGTATTCCTTCAAGGATTTTTCGGTCGAATAGATAAGAGTATCCAGTTGGTTTCTCGCTTCGGCCAACTCACGTCTCTTCTTATCTTCTGACGCATGGGCCTCGGCATCTTTGACCATCTTTTTGATATCGTCTTCGTTGAGACCGCTGGAAGCAGTAATTTTTATGGATTGTTCTTTACCCGTTCCGAGGTCCTTTGCCGAGACATGAACGATTCCGTTGGCATCGATATCAAAAGTGACCTCGATCTGAGGAATGCCTCGAGGGGCAGGTGGAATCCCTACCAGTTCAAATTGGCCGAGAGTTTTATTATCCGCGGCCATCTCCCGTTCGCCCTGGAGGACATGAATCGTCACAGCGGGTTGGCTATCCGATGCGGTTGAAAAGATCTGACTCTTCTTCGATGGAATGGTAGTGTTTCTTTCAATCAATTTGGTAAAGACTCCACCGAGTGTTTCGATCCCAAGGGAGAGCGGGGTGACATCCAGGAGGAGCACATCCTTTACCTCACCCTTCAGGACTCCAGCTTGAATCGCCGCACCAATCCCTACCGCCTCGTCAGGGTTCACGCTCTTATTGGGTTCTTTTCCAAAGATTTGCTTTACTTTCTCCTGAACTTTAGGCATCCGGGTCATCCCGCCAACGAGAATGACCTCATTGATATCCCTGGCTGAAATTCCAGAATCGGCAACGGCCTGGCGGCATGGCCCTTCAACCATTTCAATGAGATCCTCCGTCAATTTCTCTAATGTAGCCCGGGTCAATTTCATGTTCAGATGCTTCGGTCCCGAGGCGTCAGCAGTGATGAAAGGTAGATTGATATCTGTCTCCATCATGTTGGAGAGTTCGATCTTTGCCTTTTCGGCAGCCTCCTTCAATCTTTGAAGGGCCATTCGATCTTTTCTCAGATCGATCCCCTGATCTTTTCTGAATTCATCCGCTAAATAGTCTATGACACGTTGATCGAAGTCATCCCCACCCAGGTGGGTATTCCCATTGGTCGATTTGACCTCAAAGACCCCCTCGCCCAACTCGAGAATCGAAATATCAAAAGTTCCGCCCCCCAGGTCAAAGACGGCAATCTTTTCATCCTTCTTTTTTTCGAGACCATAGGCGAGGGAAGCGGCCGTGGGTTCATTGATGATTCGGATGACATTCAGACCTGCTATTCGTCCTGCATCCTTCGTCGCCTGACGCTGACTATCGTTAAAATAAGCCGGAACGGTAATCACAGCGTCGGTCACCTTCTCACCGAGATAGGCCTCGGCTGTCTCCTTCATCTTCTGAAGGACGAAAGCAGAGATTTCAGGGGGGCTATACTCCTTATCCCTCACCCTGACCCATGCATCCCCACTCTTATTTTCCACAATTTTATAGGGAAGGATCTTCAGGTCTTTCTGAACCTCAGGGTCAGTAAATTTTCTTCCCATCAGTCGTTTGATCGAGAAGATGGTATTTTCAGAATTGGTAATTGCCTGGCGTTTAGCAATTTGCCCCACGACCCTTTCGCCTTTATCGGTAAACGCCACAACGGAAGGAGTGGTTCGGCTCCCTTCCTGATTGGCGATAACGACGGGATCCCCTCCCTCCATGATGGCCACCACAGAGTTTGTCGTTCCTAAGTCAATTCCTATTGTCTTTGCCATTTTAATTTCCCCTCCTTAAAATTTATTCAAAATCATTCTGATGTCTGAACCTCTTTCTCCGGAGTTTTTGACACGGAAACGGTTGCCGGCCTTAAGAGTCGGTCATTCAAGAGGTAGCCCTTCTGGAACTCCTCCACGACTTGATTGGGTTCCTGTTTGTCTGTTTCCACGACCAACATCGCTTCGTGCACGGCCGGATCGAAGGGCTTCCCAACAGATTGAAAAGAAGAAAGTCCAAATTTGTTAAGGGCTTGAAGAAGTTGCTGAATGGTCAATCGAACGCCTTCGATTAAAACCCCAGTATCCGCTACCTTTTCAGCGTGATTGACTGCCCTCTCCAGATTATCGATGAAAGGGAGGATGGCCCTGATCAAATCTTCATTGGCAAATTTGGCCCAATCCTCTTTTTCTCTGGCCGCCCTCTTTTTATAGTTCTCAAAATCGGCTGCGAGCCTGAGGAGACGGTCATGATGTTCCGTGAACTCTTTCTCCTTTTCCTCCAACTTCTTTTTGAGTTCCTCAATCTCCTTTTCTTTCTCTTCTCTTTCTTCGTCTAGATGGAGATGTATTTCTTCACCAATGGTTCCGAAGAGATCTTCCTCTTCTTTCTTCTCCGGCCCCTTTTGGCTATGATTCTTTTTTTTGATCTCTTTTTTGTCCATTCCTTCTACTCCCGCATTTTCTCCGACCCAGAATCCCGTTTCTTTTAAGAAATCATTCTCCCGGCAAAAGATAGGGCTTAACGGCGAAGGAGATCTATTGGGTCTCCAGGATCTCAGTGAGAAGTTTTGCGGTATACCCTACCAGAGGGATCACTTTTGAATAGTTCATCCTCCGGGGCCCGATGACCCCTAAAACGCCCAGGACCTCTCCGCTGCAACTATAGGTAGAGGTGACGACACTGCAAGTCTCCATCTCCTGGACCTGGCTCTCTGAGCCGATGGCAATTTGAACCCCCTTCGGATCCATAAATTTATCCAAGAGCTTCAACATGGTGACTTTTTCCTCAAACGTTCGAAAAAGATCGCTCATTCTGGAAACATTGCTGAATTCAGGTTCATTCAAAATATTTGTCCTTCCCTCAATAAAAACATCGGTGTCATCGATGGAGGAAAAGGCTTTCTCTCCCAATTTGAGTGCCTGCTCAAGCAGGCGATCGTAAGCATTCTTCGCCACCCTCATCTGCTCCAAGAGTTTCTCCCTGACCTGAGAGAGGGCGAGGCCTGCCAGGAAACTATTCAAGTAATCTGAGAGATGGTCTAGTTCGGATTGTGAAAAATCATCCTCCACTTCGATAATCCGGTTGTGAACCAAGCCGGCTGTGCTCACCAAAATAGCCAAAACCAAATGTCTCCTTAATTTCACAAACTCAGTATGTTGAAGCACGACCGAGCTCATCCGGGGCGTCCAGACAATTCCTAAATAATGGGAGGATAAAGATAGGATTCGAGAAGTCTCCCGGAAGAGGTCCGGTCCTTCAATGAGATGCCCCAGGTATTTGGATCGTATCTCCTGTTGTTCCTCACCACTGAGCTCATGGACATCGATGATAGTATCGACGTAAAATCGAAGCCCCCTCTCCGTGGGAACCCTCCCTGCCGAGGTGTAAGGTTGGGACAGTAAACCGAGCTCTTCCAAATCCGACATGATATTCCGTATGGTAGCGGGGCTTACGTTAAGATCCGATTTCTTAGAAATCTTCCTCGAACCTACGGGTTCTGCCGTAAGAATGTAATCTTCAATGACAACCTCCAAAACCCGTCTCATTCTTTCGGAAAGGGATAAATCCATCTAATCCTTCTCCTTTTCTCAGTTGCCGCCGTGAACGACGAATTGCCCAAAAATGCATTGCTTTCCGCCCATTAAGTTAATTACGGATGGCCGGTTTGTCAAGAAAATAGTAGATTTATTCATTCCTCTTCCGATGGATCTTTCTCAATCTTATCGGGTAGTTCCACCTTCTCAAAAAGAGGGGGCACATAAAAGTGTTGGTCAAACATACGATGGTAAGCGGTCCACCTGGACCCTTCCGGGATATATCTCTTCAAAAATTGTTGAATTCCATTGATTTTTGCATCCATATCATCTAAGAAATGGAGCATCACTGCTTCCACGGTCATCGGCCTTTTTGGGGAGCCCCAAATATATTGACCATGGTGGCTGATGAGAAAGTGTTTTAGCAGTGTGGAAAGGTCCGCTGGAAAATCAGACAGTTGTCGGATTTTATCCTCCACCCTTTCTATCCCGAGGATAATGTGGCCGAGGAGGCGGCCTTCATCTGAATAGTCGAACGACCGGTAGTAACAAAGCTCGTCCACTTTGCCCAGATCGTGGAGGATGGAGGCTGTGAGCAAAAGGTCCAAGTCCAGCCCGGTGTAATGGCAGGCGTTTTTTAATACCAGTTGTGCCAGGGATAGAGTGTGTTCCAAGAGGCCGCCTAAATAATTGTGATGGAGCCATTTGGACGCAGGGGCCATTTTAAAAAGCTTGATAAAGGATTCGTCCTCCCAGAAGAGTTGCAGAAGTTGGCTGAGGTGAGGGTTTTTAATCTGTCGGCCGACTTCCAGGAGGGATTGGAACATTTCCTCAATATCTCTTTCTGTCGTGGGGAAAAAATCTGAAAAAAGAATTTCTTCTTCGCCTATTTTTTCAATATGGGTGATGTTCAATTGAAGATGCTCCTGAAAGGAGACTGCCTTTCCCGTCACACGGACGAAGTCATCCTTCTCAAAGGATGCGGCAAAGTTTTCCGCAAATGTCCAAACCCTGCCTTCGATGTCTCCAGAGCGGTCCACCAGTTTCAATTTCAAGTAAGTGCTTCCGGTTTTGGTGATCCCGGATGATTTCTCCTTCACCAGAAAGAACGATTCCACACTTTCATTTTCTCTTATCTCGTTGATGTAGGTCTTCATCCGTTGACCTCGCTCTAAAATGCCAATTTAGAAGGCTACTCAATAATGCCCACCCGTTCGGCATCCTGCAGGAAAATTTTCATTCTTTGTCTCACCCGCTGCAGGGAACGCAAATAGGCGTTCACTACGAAGGATTTCGGTCCGGCTTTTGGTAGGATGGCCCTTTTCGGCAGTCCGGGGAAAATCACCTTTTCAACAATCTCGGTCCTTTCGGATTCGACCCAGTCCACCTATCTTAAATACCTTGGCGCTATGTGCTCTACGCCTTGCGTTTTTTCCTCGGGCGGTTCTTATTCGAAAGGGCAATGCGTAATATCTCATCCATATGCTTCACCGGGATAAAGTTGATTTTCTTTCGGACGTATAGGGGAAGATCGATGAGGTCCTTCTTGTTCAGATAGGGGATGATGACATCTTTGATTTTGTATCGGAGGGCGGCAAGGGCTTTTTCCTTCAAGCCTCCGACCGGCAGGACTCTCCCTCTCAGCGTGATCTCACCGGTCATCGCCACATCCTTTTTCACAGGGATACCTGTAAGGGCAGAGAAGATGGCGACCGCCATGGTAATGCCAGCAGAAGGTCCATCCTTCGGGATGGCGCCCGCCGGGACATGGATATGAATCTCTTTATTGTTAAGGACATTGGGATTGATCTGATAAGACTTTCCTTTGGATCGGGCATAGGTGAGCGCTGCCTGGGCAGATTCTTTCATCACGTCTCCGAGATGACCGGTAAGGATGAGCGAGCCTTTGCCCGGAGTCGTGGAAGCTTCTACATGGAGAATTTCTCCGCCAGTCTCTGTCCACGCCAGGCCTGTGACCACACCGACTTCGTTACGTTTCTGTTCCTCATCTGGCAGGTAAGGGGGAGGTCCCAGGAATTGGTGGAGGTTCTTGGTATTAATTTTGGTCTTCTCCTTCTTTCCTTCTGCCACTTTTCGGGCAATTTTTCTACAAATGGAAGCCAATTCCCTCTCGAGGTTGCGAAGGCCTGCCTCCTGAGTATACTGGGAGATGATCTGAAGAATGGCCTTGTCAGAAATTTCAAGCATCTTTGGACTGATCCCGTTTTCTTCCATCTGCCGGGGGAGGAGGAAGGTTTGTTCGATCTTCAGTTTCTCCAGGTCGGTGTACCCAGGAAGGTTGATCACTTCCATCCGATCTTTGAGGGCAGAGGGGATGGGGTCGGTCAGATTCCCTGTGGTGATGAACATCACACGAGAAAGGTCGAAGGGGACGTTGAGATAGTGGTCGCTAAAAGCGTTGTTCTGTTCTGGGTCGAGAACCTCTAAGAGCGCAGAGGCCGGATCTCCCCGGAAGTCGATGCCGATTTTATCCACCTCATCCATCATGAATACCGGATTGTTACTTCCGGCCTGTTTAATCGACTGGATGATCCGGCCCGGCAAAGCACCGACGTAGGTCCTGCGGTGGCCGCGAATCTCAGCCTCATCTCTTATCCCTCCCAGAGAGATTCTGACAAATTTTCTTCCGAGAGCCCTGGCGATCGATCTGCCGAGGGAGGTTTTTCCGACCCCGGGAGGTCCGGTGAAGCAGAGGATAGGCCCCTTCATCTTTTTTTTCAATTTGTGGACACTCAGATATTCTAAGATACGTTCTTTTACTTTTTCTAAATCGTAATGGTCTTCGTCCAGGACTTTTTTGGCCTTATGAAGGTCGAGGTTGTCCGTAGTCGCCTTGGACCAAGGCATGTCAATCAACCAGTCAAGGTAGGTGCGAACCATGGAGGCCTCTGCCGCATCCGGGTGCATCTGCTCCAATCGCTCCAGTTCTCGCCGGGCCTCTTTTTCAACCTCTCGGGGCATCTTCGCCTTTTTGATCTTCTGCTGGAGGGCCTTGAATTCGTCCGTGCGCTCATCCGCTTCACCCAGTTCGCTTCGAATGGCCCTCATCTGCTCTCGGAGAAAATATTCCCGCTGCGTCTTGGTAATCTCTTCCTTAGCCTGAGACTGAATCTTGGCCTGCATGGTGAGGACCTGGACCTCTTTTCCGAGGAGCTCGTTCAACGTCTTCAGCCTTTCCACGGGGTCGAGGATTTCTAAGATCTCTTGCGCTTTTTCAACGGTGAGATCCAAGTTGGAGGCCACCAAGTCGGCCAACCTCCCTGGGTCGTCGACACTTTCGAGGACGAACATCATATCCGGAGAGAGAAATTTGCCGTAGGAGACAATCCTCTCCAATTGTTCTCTGACATTTCTCATCAGAGCTTCTGTCTCAAGAGTAATCTGCGTGATGAAAGGATCTTTAATATTTTCTACTCTCACGAAGAGATAGGGCGCCGTCTGGAGGGTTTCTTTGATGGAAGCCTTGGAGAGTCCCTGGACAAGGATCTTGACCTTTCCGTCGGGCAGCTTGAGCATCTTCATGACGACGGCAACCGTACCCACCCGGTACAGGTCCTTGGGAGAGGGGTCTTCTTCGGAGAGTTTTTTCTGAGCGACCAGGAAGATCAGCCGGTCTTTCGAAAGGGCTTCTTCTAAAGACTTGATCGATTTCTCCCTGCTGACAAAAAGAGGAAGGACCATGTAGGGAAAAACGACGATGTCCCTGACGGGAAGCAGGGGGAGAGTTTCCGGAAGTGATAATAGATCTCTTTCAGGTCCTTTTTTCATATTTTTCCAAGATGGTTTCGATAAGGTTTGAGGTAGAAGCTCCTTTGACAAAAGGAACAATGACCACTTCTCCCCCTGACCTTTCTACCACTTCCTTTCCCACGGTTTGCTCTTTCGTCCAATCCCCTCCCTTAACAAGCACGTCTGGCCGAAGGGAGGTGATAAGTTTCAACGGGTCTATTTCACGAAAGATGGTAATATAGTCCACACAGCCGAGACCTGAAAGAATTCCTGCCCTCTCTTCTTCGGGGAGAATAGGCCTCTTGGGTCCTTTCAGCTTGCGGACTGAGGAGTCGCTGTTAACCCCCACTACCAACACATCTCCAAGGGCTCTGGCTTTTTCAAGATAGCGGACATGACCGATGTGCAGAAGGTCAAAACAACCATTGGTGAAGACAATCCGTTTTCCCTTTGCCTTGAGGTCTTTAATGATTCTGAGAAGCTCTTTTCTTGTCTTGATTTTTTGTTTCATTCCCTGTCCTTTCTATTTAAGTATCAGATTTGAACTTTAGAGTCAACCTCACCGTATCGCCTCACTATACCAAGGATCTTTCCCTTCCCCTTTGCGGATAAGCCTGTTATAATCCCGTCGGATAAAGTGGCCGTTCCCCTTAGGGAGACTGGGAATCCGAGATGTACGACTTCCGGCCCTCCATCCCTGTCTCCCCCAGATAAGTGAAGCTCGACGCCCTAAAGGGCGGGGTTTGCGGGGCACATACCGGTCGGAAAGGAGACATCGATGACTCAGAAGATTAAGAAAGTGGCTGTGATTGGCACCGGTCTCTTGGGTACACAGATTTCCATGCTGTGTGCCTACGCGGGTTATAAAGTCAGCGTCTACGACACCATCGCTGGCGCCTTTGACGACACCTACAAGAAGCTTTTCGCAGACTTCAAGGCAAAAGGAATCAATCCTTTTATTCCATGGGAACATTGGGAGAAATGTAAGGCGGCCATAGAATTTACGA
>Ga0315282_10004887_pt1 | contig 23108 bp, 18 predicted proteins | sample YL17G07_20_MG_FD_203693 | JGI IMG/M metagenome (GOLD analysis project Ga0315282, IMG submission 203693) | Sediment microbial communities from Yellowstone Lake, YNP, Wyoming, USA - YL17G07_20 | ecosystem: Environmental > Aquatic > Freshwater > Lake > Sediment | place: USA: Wyoming | collected... | reverse complement strand
TCCGCCAGAGGATGATCATGAAATTCTGCAGGAGGATGAAAAGTCCCAGGGAACTCAGCAGGATCTCCATGGACGAAGCCCCGACCCCGCGCAGGGGCCGGTAGATCAAGCCCTCGATCCCGATCCCCAAAAGGATCGCCCCCAGGAGGGAAAGGGCAATCGAGAGGGCCAGGGGAAGATGCCAGAATACATGGAACTGAAAGGCCAGGTAGCCGGCCATGCTATAAACCGCCCCATGGGCAAAGTGGAAAGTTCGGGTGGCAGAATAGATAATCCCAAAACCCAACCCCAGGAGAGCGTAAACGCTTCCCGCAATAATCCCGTTGGCCAATAATTGTAAGAACAACATGGATCCGGTTCCTTCTATTGCGCGGCCGCAGGGATTCCGCCACCCGCTTTCACTTCATTACTTGTACGGGACAAAATTCCCCCCTTTAACCATGAGGAACCGGCAGGGAAGATCGACCATTCCATCTTTGTCAATACTGATCCTCCCGATGATGGTGTCCCAGTCCTTGACGGTGAATAGGAATTGCGAGATCTCCGGGCCCGTTTTCGCACCGCTGGCAATCGCTCTCGCAAAGAGCATTCCTGCGATGTAGGAATTGGCCGAATAGATCGTGGGCATGACCCCAAAGGCATTCTTGAACCTCTGGCCAAACTCCTGCATCTTGGCAGATCCGCCCACCGGATCATACGGGAAAGCGGCCGAATACAAACCCTCGGCGGCATCTCCCGCGATCTGCAGGGTCTCCGGGGCGGCCGTGGCAATCGTTCCGACCCATGGGGTCTTGATGCCAAATTCCCGCGCCTGCTTGATGGCCCGCCCGACCTCGTTGGCATGGCCGCCGAAATAGATCACTTCGGGCCTCTCCGCCCGAATCTTGGTCAACTGGGTGCGGTAATCCGTGGCTCCCAGGTCATAGATCTCTTTCCCCTCGACCTTTCCCCCGAGTTCCGCGAAGACTTTTTCAAAGATATCCCGGGCTCCATGGCCGTATTCATTGTTGACATAAAGAATGGAGGCTTTTTTCGCCTTGAGCTCATTCCAGGCAAACTGGGCCGCTCCTTTACTCTCCGTTGCCGTTCCCGGGATTACGCTGAAGACATAGGGCTTCCCTACCTCGCGAATCTTGGGGTGGGTCGCGGCCGTATTCATCAAGACCACTTTATTCTGCGCGGCAATGGGCGCCAGGGCCAGCACGACACTGGATCCCACCGTCTCAAAATACTGGACTTTATCGATGTTAATCAATTTGTTCAGCGCAGCCAGAGCCACTCGGGGGACATTTTGCCCATCCTCGGCCACCAATTCAATTTTTCCCCCCTTGAGCATCCCGCCCTTTTCTACATCCTCCAGGGCGAGCTTGAACCCTCGCAGGGTGTATTCCCCGTGTTGCGGAATCCCCCCGGTGATGCAAGCGACCGTGCCGAGTTTATAGACCTCAGCCCCCCGGGAAATATTGCCCGCGACGAAGATGCCCGCAAATAAAAATGCCATCGCCCAAGTCCATCGTTTCATGTTTCTTCCCTCCCTCATGAAAAATTCGCCAGGCGCAAATAGCCGGGCGCTTTGCGTAAATTTTCTTAGCTCAGGTAGCTTTTGGTCAAATTCTCATCCTTCAGCAATTCCAGGGGACAGTGATTCTCCAGGACGATTCTCCCCACTTTCAGAACGTACGCCTTGTGGGCGATTTGAAAAGTTTCCCGGACATTCTGCTCGACAACGAAAATACTCGTGCCCATCTCCCTACTGATCTGGGACAAGGTCTTCATGATTTCCTTCACCAAAAGGGGAGCCAACCCGATGGAGGGCTCATCCAGGAGTAATAGGTCTGGAGTCAGCATGAGGGCCCTGGAAATGGCCAGCATCTGCCTTTCTCCTCCGCTAAGAGAATTGGCTCTTTGTTTCTTTCTTTGTTCCAGAATGGGGAAGAGATTGCCCACGTACCGGAGACGCTCATTTCTTTTTGGGGGAGTCAGAAGGTATCCTCCCAGCTCCAGGTTCTCCAGGACCGATAGATCGGGGAAAACTCTTCCCCCCTGGGGAACGAGGGAAATCCCCCTGCGGACATTCTGCGAGGCTTTTTGCCGGGCAATGTTCATCCCCTTGAAAAGGATCTCGCCTTTTCGGGGATGTAATAGGCCGATGATCGTATTGAGGGTCGTCGTTTTCCCGGCCCCGTTGGGCCCCACCAAGGAAACGATTTTGCCTTCCTCTACAGCCAGGGAGATTCCAAAAATGACCTGCTTTTTATGGTAACTCACCTCGAGGTTGGATATTTGGAGGAGCATCTTCTTAATTTTATCTCCCCTTGAAATGGGGGTTTTTCCCCGGCCCGTAGGGGCGACCGGCCGGTCGCCCCCACATGTGTGCCACCTCTTTGCCCGTCAACTGATTTGGAGATGTTCCAATAATATAAAATCTCTTTTGGCAGAGGCTAACCAATCCATATTTTGCGCCGCTTATATTGCTTCATATCCCGGTAACTCATTCTCTCGCCCGCTTGGCTAAACCCCAGATAGAATTCTCGCACTTCCTCATTATCCCTCAATTTTTCCGGAGACCCAGCAAGAACGATCCTGCCGTTTTCCATGATATACCCAAAATTGGCAATCGAGAGCCCGGCTAAGGCATTTTGCTCTACCAAGAGGACGGAGGTGCCTTCCGTGGTGTTGATCTCCTTGATGATCCGAAAGATTTCTTTGGTCATCAGCGGGCTAAGGCCCAACGAGGGTTCGTCCAGGAGAAGGAGCTTAGGATGGGCCATCAAGGCCCGGCCGGTAACTAACATTTGCTGCTCCCCGCCGGAAAGGTAGCCGCTCGTTTGATCCCGGTAATCCTTCAGTTTGGGGAAGTAAGAATAAACCAAATCCACCTCCCGCTGGGTATCGGATTTGCCCTTCACCGCGGACGCCCCCACCAGCAGGTTCTCGGCAACGGTCAAATGTTCAAAAATCCTCCGTCTCTCCATCACCTGGACAACCCCTGCTTCCACGATATCCTCCGGCCCCTCCCGGTCGATCCTCTTCCCATCAAATACAATATTCCCTTTAGTGACTTTCCCCAGCTCGGTGTGAAGTAAACCCGATATGGCTTTGAGGGCGGTGGATTTGCCCGCTCCATTGCCCCCGAGGAGGGTGGTGATACTCCGATCCTTGGCCTCCAGGGAAACTCCTTTTAATACCAGGATCACGTTACTATAGATGACCTCAATATTATTCACCTGTAGCATCTTTTACCCCTGGGGGCTGAAATTCCTTTTCTAGCTAAACGGCCAGGGAAAAAATTCCCTGGCAGGGAACCCGCTACCCTGAACAGATTCCCTGCCGGACGTTATCCCTAGCGGAAGGAAAGACCGGGGCAATGGACATACTTGATGACCTTTAATTTCCCCTTTTCCGCCACGAGAAGAGCTGCATCGTGGAGCATCGCATTGTCTTGAGGATTGCTGGTCAGGTCATAATTCCCCGGGATCAGGCCCCCGGGCGACTTCCATACTCCTTGGCCATCGGCACTGAAAAAAGCATCGGCCACATTCTCCCCCGTGAGGGGAAATCCAAATTTATTCAGGGCCGCCGTAATCCCCGCCTCTATGAGCCTGCCGTAGTTGACCCCGTTACCATGCTGGTAAAAAAGGTTCGTATTGGGATAGTACCGTTTGATGATCTCCCGCATCTTATTATTATAGGGGTCGGAATCCAGGATGTGGCCGGTAAACCCGATGCCGATGGTCCCTTCCGCATACTCCCCCGCCTGCTGGATAAAAACGTCATCAAAACAGGCCTGGTTGAGGAAAAGATTAACCTTCCCCTGCAATCCCAGACGGCCGATGGATTTCGCCAGGTTCGAGGCAAAAGGAGCGGTGTGATTGCAGGCAATCCAGTTGGCCCCCTTGTCCACCATCGATTTGACCTGAGGGGTCATGTCGATATCCCCCACGCCAGCGAAGAGCATCCCTAAGTACTCAACGCCTTTTTCTTTCATATAGGCCTCGGTACTGGGTTCCAGGAGGGCCTTGCCGAAGGCCGTATCCGAGGTTATGATCCCCAGCCTGACTTTTCCCCCGGCCGGAAGATTTTTAGGGGTCCATTCTTTGCTGATCCAATCGATTCCGGCGCCAAAGCTATCGGTATAGGCCGCACTCGAAGTCACCATCCATTTATGCTTGGGATACATTAAAGCCTTTATGTTCCCCGCATGGATCTGGGCGATCTTGTCCCTTTTCGAAAGTTCCAGGCAAGCGAGGCTTCCTCCCACGCTTCCATTAATGAAGAAAACGATCCCCTCGCCCTTCATGCGGGTGAAGTTGGCCACGCATTTGCTGACGACATATCCATCATCGGCCCAGATATGGTCGATCTTCGCTTTCTCCGCTTTCCCCGTCTTGGGATTGGTAAATCCAATTCCCCCCCGTTCATTCAGATCCTTGAAGTACGCGATCATAGCCTCCATATAAGCAGTATGGGCCACAGAGACAGCCCCGGTGAGACCATGTGAATTTCCGATCTTCACCAGACGCACTTCTTGGGACAGGGCGGGTGAATCGGCCCCCAACCACAGCCCAAAGGTCAGGAAAATCATCATTCCCCAAAGTATGAATTTACCCCTGGTTGCATGTTTCATAGACAATCCCTCCTCCTTTTTTGATCTTTTTTCCCAAACGGGAAACGCCCTAACCTCGGCTTTAAGAAAGCACCACCTCCCTTCAGTAGGCAAACGGCCAGAGCCGGATGGATGATTTCAGGCGTTCCCAGGCGTGGTGTAATCCCCTGGGTTCAAAAATAAGGAAAACCATGATCACCAATCCGTAAACCATAGGTCCTATGGCCGGGGCAATATTGGCCCCTAGGGTAGGAAACAAATCCGCTAATGCCGGCGTGGCGATGCGAATGGCTTCGTCAAACCCACGCATCACGATGGCGCCGGTGATCGCCCCAAACAAAGTCCCGATCCCGCCCACAATGATCGCCCCTAGGTACAGGATAGAGTTGTATAGGGGAAATTGATCGGGATGGACAGAAGTCAGATAATGAGCCCACAGCGACCCGGCAATTCCAGTGAAGAAGCAGCCGATGAAGAAAGCAAGGAGTTTATAATAAACCACATCGACCCCCAGCACCTCTGCGGCGAGGTCATTGTCTCTTACCGCAATCAGGGCTCTCCCGACCCTCGTCCGGGACAGATTGAGGGTAAAAAAAATCATGACCCCAGTCACCGCCATGGTGAGCCAGTAGATCTTGGCCGGGGTATCCAAGACCAAAGGTCCGATGGAGGCAAAGGGGCAGGTCATTCCATTCGTTCCCCCGGTGATCTCCAAATGTTCGAAGACATATACCAGAATGAATTGAGCCCCCAGGGTAACGAGCGCCAAATAGAACCCCTTCACCCGTACGGAAGGGAAGCCAAAGATGAGTCCCACCAACCCGGTTACGATGCCCGCAAGAGGAAGGGCGACCAGAAAAGGGATCCCAGCCTTGGCCGTTAGGATGGCCGAGGTATAAGCGCCAACGCCCATGAAGGCCGAGTGGCCCAGAGAAATCTGCCCGGCGCAGCCCAAGAGGATATGGAGTCCCAGGGTATTGATGACGAAAATACACATAAAAATCATCAAGGTCAGCCAGTAATAGGTAGCAAAAGAGGGGAAGAAGGCCAATAAGAGGAGCAAAAAGATCAATATACCCCACTGGAAGGGAGTGCGCACGATGGCCATATCTTCGGCGTAATTACGGCTGTAAACTCCGCAAGGCGGCATCTTATATCCTCTCTATTTTTTTCAATCCAAACAGGCCGTAGGGCCTGAAGATCAAGAAGATAATCATAATGATGTAGGCAATGGCGGTCTCAATGCCCCCGCCCACCAGAGGGTTAATGTACCCGCTGCCCAGCTTTTCTAATACTCCGATGATCAAACCGCCGGCAATCGCCCCGGGGATAGACTCGAGACCGCCTACCAGCACGGCCGGGACGACTTTCAGGCCGAACTCGGGGAGGTACATGTCTACGCCGCGGATGGTTCCCAAAAATAGGCCACCGACCGCACAAACGACACCCGCCACAATCCAGACCAAGGTGGAGATTTTTTTCACTCGAACCCCTGCGGCCTGAGCGACCTGGTGATCCTCAGCGGCGGCCCTCATCGGAATGCTCCCTTTCGCTCTTTCGAAGTAGAAACCAATGGCCGCTCCGATGACCAGGGTGCCTACAAAACAGAACATAATATCTTTCCCCACGGACGCCCCGGCGACCTCGAAAGACCCCTTGGGGAGATAGGCGGGATAACTCGCGGGCATGGAGCCCCACACGAGAATCGCGGCCCCGTTGAGAAAGAAGGACAAGGCCAGGGTCATGATGATAATCGATAGGATGGGCTGCCCAATCATCGGCCGCACACACAGACGTTCGCACAAAAAGCCCAAGAATCCCCCCCCCAAGATACCGATCAAGATACCCACCGGCAAGGGGAGGCGAAATTGAACCGTGCAGCTATAAATGATAAAAGCCCCAATGCAGAGGAATTCGCCGACCGCAAAATTGAACACCTTGGTGGCTTTGAAGATGAGCGTAAATCCTAGGGCGACCACTGCATAGATGCCCCCCACGGCCAAGCCGTTGGCCAGGAGATGGAAAAAGGTGCTCATTCTTGTCCTCCAGGGTTCTCTTGATAAGAGATCTTATGATCTTTCTTCCCACCGAGGCAATATTTCTCGACAATAAAATCCCTTCTCAGCTTCCCCGAACGAGTGAGTTCAGACTCGTCCGCACTGAAGGGTTTATCCAGTAGGAAGTACCCGGCCACTTTCGCTTCCGCCGGAAGGGTTTGATTGACCTCCTGGATGGCTTGGCCGATGAGCTCATAAACCTGGGACTTTTGCGATAAATCAGAAAAGGTCATATAAGGGATATGGTTCCGCTCCGCCCATTTGCTTACGGTCTCGAAGTCTAACTGGACGAGGGCCCTGAGGGAATTTTCCCAGACCACCACCACATCCTTGATATACCTATTGAACCGTAGCTGGTCTTCCACGCTGGCAGGAAAAAACTTTTCCCCCTTTGGGAGGGAGATCATATCGGTCAGCCTACCCCAGCAAAGGAGATTCCCATCTTTATCCAAGGTTCCCGCATCACCGGTGTGAAGCCAGCCATCCCGGAGGGTCGCCCGAGTGGCCCCTGGATTCTTGTAGTAGCCCTGAAGCATTTGGTCCCCTTTGGCCAGGATCTCCCCTTCTTCCGATATTTTTATTTCTGTATCGGCGACCCCTTTCCCAACGCTTTGGCTTTTGAGATCCCCGGCCCCTTGCCAGCTAATGGGGTTCATCTCCACCAACCCATAGGTTTGTTTCAAGTGGATCCCCAAGGCATTGAGAAAGCGAAAACTCTCCGGGCTAATCGATGCTCCTCCGGTTAGAGCAGACTTTACCCGAAGCAGGCCCAAATTATCTTTCAAAGGCCTAAAGAGAAGTCCAGAGCCCATAAAAAACAAGAATTTGGAAAATAGGTTGACTTGCCCTCCCTTCTCAAATCTTTCATAACCGATGGGTAGGAAGAGACGGTAACAGAGGCGCTTCAAAAACCCGGCGTTCCCTACCCGGATCTGGATCTGCCTCACCAGGCTTTCCCACTGCCTGGGAGTAAACATCACAAAATGAGGACCGATCTCCCTCAGGTCGGCCAAGACCGTCTCAGGCCCCTCGGGAAAATTGACCGTTAGCCCATGCACCAAATGGACTCCAAGCTCTAAAGTGAATGCCGCAAACCAGGCGATCGGCAGGTGGCTGAAGATCTCGAAATCTTCTTTTAAAGATGCACTGGAGATGCTCTTCCTGGCGCTGCTGATGGTTGCTTTATGGGTGAGGAGAACCCCTTTCGGATCGCCTTTGACCCCCGACGTATATAATAAAAGGGCGATATCTTCTGCTCGAGACTGCCCGATTAATTGTTCAAAGAATCCGGAGTGGTTGGTCTCGAATTCCTCTCCCTTTTGGAGCAACTGCTGAAAGCTTAATAAGAGAGGGTCTGGGGTGCCCAACATCCCTTTGGGATTCCAATAAATGATCTTTGCTAATTTGCTCAAATCCCCCTTCATCTCCAGGAGCTTTTCCACCTGCTCCTGGTCTTGGACGATGGCGAAGGTAGAATCGGACTGCCGCAGGATATATTTCGTCTCCTCCGGGGTAGCATCGGGGGGAAAACAGGTGGCCACCCCTTGGCCGGCGATCACTCCCAGGAGCGCCCAGTAAAAGTGTGGATCATTGTATCCCAAAATCATCACTTTATCTCCGGGCTGGAGACCGAGGCCGATCAAGCCTAGGCTTACTTCTTTAACCCGGTCGTAATAGTCTTTCCAGGTGTACTCTTTCCAGACCCCAAATTCCTTATGCCGCAAGGCGATCTTTTTCCGGCCATACTCCGCCGCCTTCTCTTGCAATAATTTGGACCAGGTCTTCTCCCCCACAGTCATCCCTCTATACCGTTCACGCCTCTGTCCCTAAATAGGCATCTCTCACCCTTTTATCGGTCCGAATTTCAACGGGAGCGCCTTCAGCAATTTTATCGCCGAAATCAAGAACGATGACTCGATCGGCGATATCCATGATGATCCCCATATCATGCTCGATCATGACGATGCTCTGGATCCCTTCCCTCAAAATTTTACTTTCGGGATAGGCCGCTCCCTGCCCTCTATGGATGCCCAGGATGAACCGGACAATCTCCCCTTTTTCCTCTACATTCATCCCGGCCATCGGTTCATCGAGAAGGAGCAATCTAGGCTCCATGGCCAGGGCTCTCCCCAGATCTACTCTCTTTTGCAAGCCATAAGGAAGGGAACCTACATTTTCCTTTCTCCATCTCCCGACCTCGAGAAAATCGATAATATACTCGACTTCTTGGCGCTCTCGAATTTCCTCCCCCTGGGCTTTTCCATAGTAGAAACCGCAAGCCAAAGCCCCGGCCTTAGAAATAACGTGCCTTCCGGACATGATATTATCGATCACGCTCATCCCCGGGTAGAGGGTGATATTCTGAAAGGTCCTGGCGATTTTCATCTTGGCGATTTGGTGGGGAGGAAGCTTCGTGAGATCCTTGCCTTCGTAGTATATCGCCCCCCCCTGGGGTTTGTAGAATCCACTGATACAATTCAGCGCGCACGTTTTCCCGGCCCCATTGGGCCCGATGATGGCCAAAATCTCCCCTTCCCGAATCGTAAAGTTTACGTGATTCAAGGCGGTAACTCTCCCGAAGTTTAAAGTGATCTCTTCAAAGGTAATCACCGTCTTATGGCTATTTTCTGAAACCTGGGATACCACAGCAACTTCCTCCCTATCCGTTCCCCTTAGGAGTAAAAACCAATAAGGCCCGCATATCCAATTTCCCCCGGGATCCGGAATGCGCCGTGATTATAACAAGATTCCCCAAAACATTTCAACTCCCATCATGTAAGAATTTTATTGGCCGGAAAAAGTTCTCTGTGCTATATGTACTGGACGAAATGGCCTTCTTATTGGATAATCGTTTTTAGTGGGGGGCCATCACCCGGGTTCATTCAAAATGAGTTTTCCTTTTCGGGTTGGCCCTTGATGCCCAACCAGAGAGATGGGGATCGCGTCTATGGAAAATTTCGAGTATTTCGAGCCGAAAACGGTTCGGGAAGCGGTTCGCCTGCTTGTGAAATACAAGCGTGCGGCCAAGCTCCTTGCCGGGGGAACGGACCTGATGCTGGGAATGAAGGAGGGGTTTGTCAAACCTAAATACCTGATCAATCTGAAGACGATCAAGGGGCTCGACAAAATCGCCTACAGCAAAAAGGATGGGTTACGCATCGGTTCCCTAACGACGTGGGCGGATATCCTCGCCTCCGGAGCCATCCTTGAACATTATCCGATTCTGCGGGAGGCGGCCTCTCTAATTGGGGGCCATCAGATTCGCAACCGGGGAACGATTGGGGGAAACATATGCCATGCGTCTCCTTCGGCAGATTCCGCTCCAGCCCTTATGGTATATGGCGCTCAATGTATCATCTCCGGGCCCCGTCGGGAGCGGGTGATTCCCATCGAAGAGATCTTCAGCGGCGTCCAGAAGACCTCGCTCAAGCCGGGGGAAATCCTGACGGGTTTTCGGATTCCCCCACCCGACCCCAAAGCAAAGGGGTGCTACCTCAAATTTTCTCCCCGGAAAGCGATGGATCTGCCCATCGTGGGGGTTGGGGCCATGGTCCGGACGTCGAACGGAACCTTTGAGGAAGTAAAGATTGCCCTGGGGGCCGTGGCCCCCACACCCATCCGGGCAAGAAGGGCGGAAAGGTTTCTGGTCGGCAAACCCGTAAGCGACCAATCGATCCGCCAGGCGGCAGAGGAGGCGGTGAACGAATCCAACCCCATCACCGATTTGCGGGCCTCTCGAGAATATCGGCTGGGGCTGGTTAGGGAACTGACCTGCCAGGCAATCACCCGGAGCCTTTAGAGATACTCCCGAAGCTTGGGAGCAAATCCCAGGAGTCAACGATGAAGACCTCTAAAATCAGAATCAAAGTCAACGGTGAATGGCATGAACTCACGGTCCCCAACCAAAAGACACTCTTGGACGTGATCCGGGGGGATGTACACCTTACCGGAACGAAGAGAATGTGCGATTCGGGAGAGTGCGGCAGTTGCACGGTGATCATGGATGGAAAAGCCGTGAATTCCTGCATCGTCCTCGCGGTGGAGGCGAATGGAAAAGAGATCAACACCATCGAGGGGCTGTCCCAGATTGGGAAACTCCATCCCATTCAGGAGGAGTTTGTGGCCAAGGGGGCAATCCAATGTGGCTTCTGCACGCCCGGAATGATTCTGACGGCCAAAGCCCTCCTCGACCAGAAGCCGGACCCCACCGCCCAGGAAGTGAAGACCGCCATCGCCGGAAATCTGTGCCGTTGTACCGGATATGTTCGCATTGTAAACGCTATCCTCTCTGCGGCTGAGAGGCTGAGGAGTATTCAACCATGAAAGAATTTGAATTTCTCCGGAAGGACATACCCAGGGTGGACGCCGGCGACAAGGCAACGGGCAGTGCCCTCTTCACCTCGGACCTCACCTTTCCCAATATGCTCCATGCCAAACTCCTGCGCAGCCCTCACCCCCATGCCAAGATACTCAACATTGACACCCGCAGGGCGGAGAAACTGCCCGGCGTAAAGGGGGTGATTACCGGAAAGGATACCCCCTACGTCTTTGGTGTCTCCCATTTTGATCAGACCCCGCTCCAGACCGAGAAGGTGCGTCACGTAGGCGATGCGGTGGCTGCTGTGGCGGCGATCGACGTCGATACCGCCGAGGAGGCCCTGCGGCTGATCAAGGTGGACTACGAGCCTCTGCCGGCGGTCTTTGACCCCCTCGAGGCCATGAAACCGGGAGCGCCCATCATCCACCAGGGGAAAGAGCGAAATATCGCGGCTCATTCAAAATACGATGTGGGCAACGTGGAGGAGGCCTTTCGCAAGTCGGACTATGTCTTCGAAGACCGTTTCATAACCCAGCGGGTCGGCCACGTATGCCCCGAACCCCACAACTGCATCGCGGTCTGGGACTCTTCCGGCAAGCTTACTTTTTACTACTGCACCCAGGCCCCGGACCTCACGCGAATGCAGCTGGCGAAGGCCCTGGGGATTCCGGAGAGCAAGGTTCGCGTGATCACCCATAATGTGGGGGGAGGCTTCGGGAGCCGGGCCACGAGCAAGTTCAGCATGGACTTTGCGGCGATCGTGTTGGCCAGAAAAACCGGCAAACCTGTTAAGATTGAATACACCCGGGCTGAAGAGTCCGTCTATTCCACCTTCCGGCACAAATTCATCATGGACATCAAGACGGGGGTGACCCGGGATGGGATGATCCTGGGGCGCCAGGCCACCACGTACTCCGATACCGGTGCCTACTGCGACTACGGCCCGGTTTGTACCAATGTGGCCGGGGCGATGGGGGGGATGCTCTACCGTTTCATGAATTACAAATTTGACGGCTACTCCGTCTATACCAATCTCCCTTACGGCGGGGCCATGCGGGGCCTCGGAAATCCGGCCATCACCTATGCCATGGAGACGCAACTCAGCATGATTGCCGAACGGCTGAAGATCGATCCCCTGGAGGTCCGCCTTAAAAACGCGGTTCGCACCGGAGACGAAACCGCTTCCGGCGCTGTCCTCCGCAGCTGCGGCCTTGCGGAGTGCCTGGAGGAAGTTGCGAAAAAGATCGACTGGCACGAAAAGAAGGCCAATCCGAAACCCAACCGGGGTCTCGGGATTGCCTGCGGGGTCCACTTTACCGGGGTCCGGCTCTCTCCCGGGATCGATGCGGACTTCGCCGGGGCCGAGCTCATCGTGAACGATGACGGGTCGGTCAACCTCGCGACCTCATGTACCGAGATCGGGAGCGGGTCGAATACGGTGTTCGCCCAAATGACCGCAGAGGTTCTCGGCATCGAGCCGGAGAAAATCCACATCGTATTCGGCGATACGGAGAATTGTCCGATGGGGTGGGGCTCAAGGGCGAGCCGGAATACGGCTGTGGGGGGTATGGCGGTGAAGCTGGCCGCAGAGGACGCCAGAAATCAGCTGCTCAATGTGGTTGCCGAAAAGATGGAAATCCATCCGAATGATCTGGAGGTCAAGAAAGGGAAGATCTACGTCAAGGGGACGCCCAGCCGGGCCATGACGATTGCGGAGGCGGTAAGACTGAACCGCTATCGCAAGAATGGGCAGGCCATCATGGCCAAGGCCCATTGGGATGCCCCGAGCGAGTTGGCGGACAAGGTTACGGGCCGCGGGAATTTTTCCTTCGCCTTCTCCTTCGGGGCCAAAGCCATTGAGGTCGAGGTCGATCCCCGAACCGGAAAGGTCGAAGTGGTCCAGGTGGTGGCCGCTCAGGATGTGGGCCTGGCGATCAATCCGCTGGGGATCGAGTGTCAGATTGAAGGGGGAGTCCACATGGGCCTCGGCTATGCCCTTACAGAAGAGATCATGCTCGACCCAATCGGACGCATGGTCAATGATCATCTGGTCGACTACAAGATCTTGACTTCCCTGGACATGCCCCCGGTCGAATCGATCATCGTGGAGCCGATCGACCCCATTGGCCCATTCGGGGCCAAAGGGGTAGGGGAGATGGCCACCATCGGTACACCCGAGGCGATTTCAGCCGCCATCCACGATGCCGCTCGGGTCTGGATTAAGGACCCACCCTTCACCCCCGAAAAGGTTTGGGCGGCTCTGCAGAAAAAGGAAGAGGGGCCTTTATCTTCTACGGATGAAGCCCCCGGACCGGCTAACAGGCCGTGAACCCCCCATCCACCATCACCACTGCACCGTTCACAAAACTGGCCGAGTCGGAGGCGAGATAGATGGCCGCCCCGACGATTTCATCCGGTTTCCCCATCCGGTGGAAAGGAATTCGGTTGCTGGACCATTCGACAAAATGTTTGTCCTGGATCAAGGGTTCGTTCATGGGCGTCAGGATGAAGGCCGGCCCGATCCCATTCACATTGATCCCGTACTTTCCCCACTCCGTGGCCAGGCACCGGGTGATCATGAGGAGCCCCCCTTTGCTGGCGCAATAGGCGCCGATCCCGGCCTCGGCGACAAAGCTGCAATTGGAGAGGATGTTGATGATCTTCCCCTTCTTCTGCTGGATCATCACATTTCCCACGGCCTGGGCACAAAAGAACGCCCCCTTGAGGTTGATATCCATGGTCTCGTCCCACACCTTTTCCGTGATCTTTTCCATCGGCTGGCCAATGGCCACGGCGGCATTGTTCACCAGGATGTCAATCTTTCCGAACTCACGGACGGTATCCCGGACAACTCTCTGGACATAGGAAAGCTTTCGAATATCCACAGAATGGCACAGGACCTTCCGTCCCATGGCCTGGGCCTCTTTGGCGACCTCCTTCAAAGGCTTGATCCTCCTGCCGAATAAAACGAGGTCAGCCCCGGCCTGGGCCATTCCCAGGGCAATCGCTTTCCCAATCCCGGTTCCGCCCCCAGTGATGATGGCCACTCGACCCGATAAATCAAAACCCGCGTACTGAAACTTGCTCATCTCCATCTCCTTTCTCAAACCCTAGGAACCGTATGTTCAAATCTCCATAAGAGAATATCTGATGGAATCGCAAAAAGTCGTCACTCCGGTGGAAACCGGAGTCTAGAGAATTTTTAAGTGTTTGAAATAACTGGATTCCGGCTTTCGCCGGAATGACGGAAATACGTCTTTTCAGACTTTTTGCGAGATCATCATATCTGGTGTTTCATGAGGTCCAAAAATCTCGCCTGCCGGGTTCGTCTGGAAACATCTAGACCCCCTCCAATTTTTCGGTCCCGGCGTCCACTCCAGTACTCCGCCTCCCCCGACAATCCCATTATTCTTGGGGCAGGTGTCTCCAGCTCGCCAGGCGCCCAGAGATCCGCTAGTCTTTGCCGGTTACATCACGCACCAGCCATCATCGACGATGAGGTCCAGGCCGTGGACGGCCTTCGCCTCTTCCGAGGCCAGAAAGACGGCGGCCCCGGCAATTTCCTCTGTAGTAATGTAGGCGCGGCCGGTCGGGGTGTAGCTCGCCATGAGCTTAACAAACTCGGGGTCGTTCTGCAGGTGCTGGTTTAGCGGGGTCGCCGTGTTGCCGGGAGAGATGCAATTCACGTTGATCCCGAACTTGGCAACCTCCGCCGCCAGGGCTTTGGTAACCATTACGACTCCCCCTTTACTGGCGCAATAAGGCACAGCGTTGGGGAAGGCGTGCGTCCCCGCAATGGATGCAGTCAAAATGATCTTGCCGGATCGTTTCCCCTTCATGATGGGCACCACCGCCTGGCTCATCAGAAAGCTGCCCTTTAGATTCACGTCGATGATGGAGTCCCACTCCTGCTCGGAATAGTCCTCGACCCTTTTGTTGATCATGATGCCGGCGACGTTCATGAGAATGTCCACCGTTCCGAACACCTGGGTCACATCTCGGACCAGCCTCTGGCATTCATCCCGTTTGGATACGTCACACCGGAAAGCCTTCGCCGTGCCTCCGGCGTCGGTGATTTTTTTGGCAACCGCCTGGCCTAAGTCCGGCTTCCGGCTGTTGACGACCGCGACTTTCGCGCCCTCGCGGGCATAGGCGTAGCTAATGGCTTCCCCGATCCCTTGCGACCCACCGGTTACGATGGCCACTTTGTCCTTGAGCTTCATCATGCATCCTCCTCCTATGAATGAGTCCCTCATCCCGCTATGCCGCCGGCGGCCAGCCACTTCCCGTCAGGCGGGGCGGGGAGAGTCCTCTGAATCCTCAATTCGCCTTTGGGCGAGGGCCTTGCGCCGCTCGACGGTCGCCGATTCGTCGATGTTTCCCCGCTCATCGAAAACGATCCCGTACACATCGCCGGCCCGTTGTCTCGTGATCCAGCCTTCCCCCAGGTCGTGCTTTACCTGCTCGAGGGGACGCTCATAGGGCGGACCGTACCCGCCCCCTCCCGAGCAATAAGAGACGACCGTCTCTCCGGGCTGGAGGATGACGTCGCAGCACGCCGGGAGTTCTTTCAGCTCCCCCCCGGCGGCCCTCAAAAAATTGCGATTCTTTGCCCCATGAAGGCCTCCCTGTGTCCCCTTGGCATGGTTGGTAGACCCATCGGCCACATAGGCCACTTCCAGGGTACAGTTTCCCAGGGGGCCGTATTCACAGAAACCGGAAGGCGCTCCGATCGTCCGCCCCGCCCCTTCCGTGTCGGCCACCAGCCGGCGACCCCTGACGAGAATGGGAAAATGGAGTTCGTCCAGCTCGACGCTGTCGATGAAGCACATCCCCGAATTCCCGGCATGACAGATGGTCAGCCAGGCATCGGTCTTGGCCGCCGCTGCCCCTCCCGTGTCGAGGAGGAAGATCTCATTCACGAAAGGGGCATTATGGTTGCGGGGGTCAAAGCCCGAAATGACCCCCATGGAGGCGGGAAAGATCGGGCCGCATTCGGCCAGTCCGATCCCATCCTGGATCTTCGAGAAAGCCCGCTGGACCGGATTGGTGACCCGATCGGCCAAGTTTGTGGTCGCCACGGACATGCTGGTCGGGTGCTTTCCGCCTCCGGCGATGCAACCTTCCCGGATGTGCACCTGGATACGGCGAAAGCTGCCCGAATTGGTCGGAACGTTGTCCTCGATGCTGTTGAAGATGCCGATCATGGCCGCGGTCCGGGCGCAGGCTTCGCTCAGGTTGAGACCGCACGGCATGGCGTCAGGATTGTCACGCAGGTCGACCTCAATCATGCCGTTTTCGCCGTCCACCTTCACGGCCACGGTGATCTTGATCCCCTCTGGTGGGGTTCCGGGCACCGGGTCATGGGTGCTGGTGGCCGTGGCGCTGCCGCTCGGCATCTTGCGGATCGCTGCGATCATGACCTTTTCGCTGTAATCCAGCCACCGTCGAACAAAGGCGTGGAGGGTCTCCCAGCCGAACTCTTCTCCCATGGCCAATATCTCCCGCTCTCCAATGCGGGCCGCACCGACCATGGCCAAGTAGTCTCCGCGCCACTGCTCCGGAACCCGGATCCGCATCTCACACATGCGGATGATGTCGGGGATGTCTTCATAATTCTCCTGGACCCGGACCGCGGGAAAGATCAAAGCACCTTCCTCGTAGACATCGCGGGCATGGCCCATATAAGTGGTCGGTTGAGCATTCCCGCAATCCGCCTGATGGGCCTTCACCCAGGTCGTAAAATGGTGCACGCCCTTGTCGTCTATGACCGGAACCATAATCGTATGGTCTGCCGGATGGGAGCATCCACGGTACGGCGAATTGTGCAGGAAAGCATCCCCCCGCTTCAGGTCCGGATGCAGCTCCATCATAGAGCGGGCCATGAGATCCGCGCCGCTCAAAAGGTGGATGGGCAAGGATTCCGCCCCGGTGAGGAGCTCGCAGTCCCGGGTGACAATGCTGGTGGAGAAGTCCCGGGCCAGATTGAGCACGCCCGAACGTCCGGTCCGTAACAAGGTGTTGGCCATTTTGGTCGTGACCGCCTCAAATCGCTTGCTCAAGACCGCCAGGGTGATGGGATCGAGTTTGATCGTCTTCTTATGCCTCGACGGCTTACGGGATCTTTTGGGCTTCGCTTGCACGTCCTTCCGCCTTTCTAAATTTAATAGGACGCAGATTTTCGCAGATGAACACAGCGCGGCAGAGCCGCAATCAAACAAAATGCCTAAAATGCCTAAAATTTACAAAAAATCTTTACGAAATTTGAAGAGTTTGCACGTTAGTAGTACAGATCATATTTTTTCCTCTATCTTGATTGTATAAGAAATTCCTTTTTGACCCTATGATCAAAGATTCATTGGGACATCCTGGGGGCAATTGGCTTAAGATCTTTATCCGCCAGTATCTGCGAAAATCTGCGTCCCAATTAATTTAATAATCCGAATTCATCCGGCCCAAAAAGCGATTTTCTATGCAATCAAGTTAAAGAGACCGATCCGTTGATTTTCAAGGAGCGCCCGGCCTCTCAGGGGGTGATCATGAGGCTTCCGCTTCGCTGGCGAACCACCTCAGCACCCGGTTCGATCACCACGGTCGTAAAGGCCGACTCCACAATGGCCGGCCCCTTTAAAGGATGACCGGGCTTCATCGCTTCCAAAAGTTCCACCCTCGTCTTTTCCACCCACCTTCCATTGAAGTAAGCTCGACGCGAAGAAGGGACCTTCGCCCCGTAAGCCTTCTCCCTGCGCAGCTTGCCCAAGGTCTTTCTTCTCAGCCGGCAGCGGACCGTAGCCCGCCATCCCACAAATTGCACGTCCGATCCCGGATCACGGAAGGCAAACACTTCTTCGTGGTAACGATCGAAGTCTTCCCGAACACGGGCGAGGTCCTCGAGATTCTTGAAGCGCGTCACGCGGAGAGGAAGGTCAATCTCCCAGATCTGGTCCCGGTAACGGGCCTCTGCGAAGAAATCGATGGCGTGGTCGATGGCTCCGGCTCCAGGCCCCTCGACGAAGGTTCGACACTTGGCCTGGAGAGCATCCAATGTGGCGTTGGCCCGATCAAAGTCGAATTGCTCGATCGTGGTGTAGAAGAGGGTCCGGTAATCCGCATGGAGGTCGGACATGAGCGCGCCGGCAGCCGACAGGGCGGCCCCCACCTCCGGGATGATAATGATCTTACAACCTAGGCGCCGCGCCACGGTCACCGCGTTCAGACCGGCAGCCCCCCCGCCGCCGATCAGGACCGCGCCCCGGGGATCCATGCCTTGATGGATGGTGATCTCTTCGATCGCCCCCACCATGTTCTCGCTCATGAGGCGAAGGATCGCCAGGGCAGCTTCGGGAAGGCTGAGCCGGAGGGGACGGGCGACTTCCTTCTCGATGGTCTCGACCGCCAGTTCCACCTCCAGTTTCATGGCGCCCCCGAGAAAGAAGGCCGGATCGACATATCCCAGCACCAGGGAGGCATCCGTGACGGTCGGGCGCGTTCCGCCCTTTCCATAGCAGGCCGGCCCGGGAACGGCACCGGCACTGATGGGACCGACATGGAGCAGTCCCCCCTCATCGACCCAGGCGATGCTTCCTCCTCCGGCACCAATGCTCTTGACATCCACGGAGGGAAAGCCAACGATATGGCCGCGGTAGCGCTGGCCGATCCAGGTCTCGGGCGTCATGGGAATGATACCCTTTCGAACCAGGCTGACGTCGTAGGTCGTTCCTCCTGTATCCGCCACGATGGCCGTCGTCGCCTTCACATCGGTCTTGGCGTAGTGCCGGCCAGCGATGGGAGCCATCGAAGGCCCGGACCCGATGGCGTGGATGGGTGCCTCAGCCAGATCCTGAAAGTCCATGACCCCACCCCTGGAGGTGAGCATCAGGAGACGACCCCTGAATCCCTCCTCCCTGAGCCGGTTCGCCAGCCCTCCCAGGTAACGGGACATGAGGGGCTTAAGAGACGCGTCGATACAGGCCGAGGAGGCCCGGCGATACTCCCGCAGAATCGGATTGAGGACATGCGAGAGGGTGTAGGGGACGCCCGGCAGATGCTCCTTGAGAAGCATCCCCACGCGGTTTTCGTGAACCGGATTGACCGTAGACCAGAGCAGGCAGACCCCCACAGACTCCACCTTCAGGGCCCGGAGGCGGTCGATGATTTCGATGATCACCCCTTCATCCAGAGGTTCTATAATCTGGCCATCGGCGCCGATCCGCTCGGGGATCTCAAAGGTCAATGCCCGGGAGATATAGGGCTTGGGAAAGGGAACGGAAAAATTGAACGGTTGAAGCCGGCCCCCTTCCCGGAGGACCAGAATGTCCGGATGGCCTTTCGTGGTGAGAAACGCCGTCTTGGCCGTATTTCCGGTGATGATCGCATTGATGGCATGGGTCGTTCCGTGAATGAAGTGGTCACCGCGCGAGAGCAACGCTTCCGGGGTCATCGACAGGCTCTCCGCCGCCGCCCGGATCGTGTCGAGGATCCCCTCTACCGGATCTTGTGGGGTGGTCGGGGCTTTAAACATATGGAGCGTTCCCGCATCATCTTCGATGACCAAATCCGTAAAAGTGCCGCCCGTATCCACTGCGAAACGCATCGCCCGCCTCTTTTCTTCTTTTTCTAGCAGGTTGCTGAAAAAGTCCTTTTCGGCCTTAAGTTGTCATTCCTGCGGAAGCAGGAATCCAGGTTTTTAAGGGGCTTCTGGACTCCCGCTTTCGTGGGAGTGACGGTGATTTGGAGTTTTTCCGCATCCTGCTAGATTGCTGCCTGCAAGTATTTACCCCCGCTCCATCGATTGGAGCACCTCCTCGAAGATGCTGAGCCCTTGATCCAGAAGTCCCTCCGTGATCACCAAGGGGGGCATAATTCTGGCCAGGTTATTCCACCGCCCCCCTCTCCAGAGGAGGAGCCCCCGTTGAAAACACTTCTTCTGCATTTCATCGATTATTTTCAGGGCCGGTTCCTTCGTCTTCTTGTCCTCCACGAACTCGACACCAATGAACAATCCTTTACCCCGGACATCCCCGATAAATCGACTCCTCTCCGCCATTTCCTTCAGCCGAGCCATCGCCTTCTCACCCAACTGCCGGGCCCTCGAGGCCAGTTCGTTTTTCTCTATGAAGTTTATGGTGGCCAGTCCGGCTGCGCAGGAAAGGAGGTTTCCCCGGAATGTGCCCACGTGAGATCCTGAAGGCCAGGTATCGAACTCTTCCCGAATGAGCAAGCCGGCCAGAGGAAGACTTCCCCCCATCGTCTTAGATATAGTCATGATGTCCGGGGCCACATCCCAATTCTGGCAGGAAAACATTCTACCCGTCCTGGCAAAGCCCGTTTGAATTTCATCCATGATCAGGATCAGTCCATATTTTGTGCAGATTCGGCGGACCTCTTGAAGGTATCCGTCGGGAGGGACCACGACTCCTCCCTCCCCCTGGATGGGTTCAATGAGCACACTTCCCGGGCTCGTAGCCCCTGAGTCCGGATCTCTGATAAGATGCTCGAGGTATTTCGCGCACTGTAAATCACAGGAGGGATAATTCAATCCAAAGGCACATCGGTAGCAGTACGCATAGGGGATGATGTAGACCTCGGGCATGAGAGGAAGAAACTTTTCTTTATAGCCCTTCTTTCCCGTGGCCGCAAGGCCGCTGCCCGAAACCCCATGCCAACCGCCTTCGAATGAGATAACGCCGGGCTTCTGACTATGGTATTTCCCCAGTTTAACGGCCGCCTCAATGGCATCGGCCCCGGTGGGACCACAAAGGAATGTTTTCGCTTTGCCCTGCATCTCTCCCGGAGCGATCTGCACGAGTTTTTCGGAGAGCATAACCCTTGGAAGACCGGGAAAATCCAAGGCATGGATCATTTTCTCAGATTGGGCCTTTATGGCCTCTACTACAGCGGGATGGGAATGGCCAGCATTAATCACTCCCGCTCCTGCCCCAAAATCGATATAATAGTTTCCATCGACATCCATGACCGTGGCCCCCAAGCCTCTCTCCGGGGCCAGAGGGACTTGGAGAGGGTAGACCAAGGCATTGGAGTCCACCTTTTTTTGCCTTTCCAGAAGGCTCCGGGCATTAGGGCCAGGGGGTTGAATGGCGATCTTCGGGGCTTCCGCGAAATTGAGTCTTTCGAAAGAGATTTCCCTCTCCATCGTTTTCATCTTTATGGCTCTCCTCTGGCAGGCTTGAATGGCGGCTCGATAGCCGGGTGACTTCTTGTGATTCTCACCTTCTGAAGGGAATCAGGGAGCCCATATGGATCAAAACAAGATTCGTCACCCCTGTACGATGTTTTCCTCCCGGACGCTCTCCACCGATTTCTTCAGTATCCAACGCGCCTCATCCATGAGGACTTTTTTAAAATGCACGAGATCTTGTATTCTCAATTGGGCCATCCGATCCATATCCGCAGTAATCAAACAGGCGATCTTGACGTAGCCACCCATCGTCACTCCGTCGGGCCCGAGGCAGATGGGCTCCTTTCCCGCAGGAATCTGAATCGCCCCGATGGCATTGCCATCGTCCACTATATTGGATGGATCCAGTCCGGCATCGCGGGACTTGGGCCTCTCATTAAAGAATAGCTGAGGGCCTTCAAATCGATAACCCACTCGATTGGAACGGAGGGAAACCCGGTAGGGGGAATTCAAAAAGACTTCGATGCTATCTGTCTTCACATGGTCATCCTGGGGTCCCAGGATGACTCGCAACTCCTTCTCCGGGCCACCCGGGGGAAGGACATCGCTTTTTGCCTTTCTTCCCTGCAAGCGATCCAAGGGAGATCTCGCAGGCCCCACCTCGAGTCGGTCTCCCTTTTTCAAGGCGCGACCCCGGATTCCTCCCAGTCCCCCCAAAGTATAAGTGGATTTAGACCCAAGAACTTGGGGTACATCGATCCCTCCACTAACGCAAAGGTAGCCTCTCCATCCTTTTTCGGCTTTGCCCAGGGAGAGCAGGTCTCCCTCCCGCAGATAAATCGTTTCCCATAGAGGGATGGAGCTCCCGTTCAATTGGGCTTCAAAGGCCGCGCCGGTAAGAGCGATGACGGTGTCCTGTAAAATTCTCACCTGCATGCCCGTCGCGGTCATCTCGACACCGGCTTCGTTCAAAGGATTCTTCACCAGCAAATTGCCCATCCTCAAGGCAAAACGGTCCATGGCCCCTGAAGGCGGAATGCCACTGGCAAAATAGCCCTTTCTGCCCAGGTCCTGAACCGTCGTGAAGACGCCCGCGTGGATCACTTCAAACGTCACTTGGCCCATGGGACCTCCTATAAAGAATAACTCTCCTCTTTTATCTTATATTGGTAACTGCCCTCCCAGACTTTTTGCCGGATCAAATCAAATTCCCCCTCATCGACCCGAACGAATCGGATCCGATCCCCGATCCGGAGTAAAACGGGTGATTCTTCAAAAATATGGAGGCTCTGAAAAGGATCATAAATAGGGACCGGCGTAAGACCCATCATTTGATAACCACCCGGGCTGACCACCGGATAGATCGCTGTAATGCTCCCGCCCAAAGCCACTGTCCCTTTCGGGGTGTAGATCCGGGGGGAAGTATATTTCGGAACCGAGAGCAGCATGGGGGGATTGAGCTGCATCAACTGCGGCGATCCCGGAGTAAACCCAACCATCCCCACCCAATGAATGGTCTCCGAATGAATCCTCACAACTTCGTCGGGAGAAATGCCGTTGCTTCGGGCGATGAATTCCAAATCGGGCCCCCACCTTCCCCCATATTTCACAGGCAGTTCAATGAGTCTCGACGGAACCTTTTGCACATCGGGAATCTGTTCCCCTAATTTTTGTAGTGCGGATATGAGATCTTCCGTTCGCGTCACCATAGAATCATAATGGAGAAGCAGGGATCTCCAGCCGGGGAAGGTTTCGACGACTCCGGTAATCTGGGCTTGCTTGACGGCCAGGTCCAGACCGATTACCTTGAAATTGGCTTGCAGGGTCATCTCATCGCCGATTTCCACGGTCAGATATTGATCACCGGAAAAGAGATAACGGGGCGACTCATAGATCATGCGGGATACCCTTTCTCAAGAGATCGTATTGTCAAAATTTAACCACAGAGAACCCAGAGAAATTATGCATTTTCAGGAAGTTCAGAGAATT
>Ga0315282_10004886_pt1 | contig 23110 bp, 18 predicted proteins | sample YL17G07_20_MG_FD_203693 | JGI IMG/M metagenome (GOLD analysis project Ga0315282, IMG submission 203693) | Sediment microbial communities from Yellowstone Lake, YNP, Wyoming, USA - YL17G07_20 | ecosystem: Environmental > Aquatic > Freshwater > Lake > Sediment | place: USA: Wyoming | collected... | reverse complement strand
CTGGAGATGGTGGAGGGGGGCGGGGGCGGCATCCGCCACCCCCGCCCCCCTCCTCAAAGGACCTCTCGCCAGTCGCCTACAGCACGACCCGCCTGGCGTCGAGCAGATCGGCCGCGGCCACCACCTGCTCGAGCTGCTCGTCGGAGATCGGTCCGTCGAGCGCCAGGGTCATCACCTCTGGCTGGCCCTTCTTGGCGCGGCCGACCGAGACCTGCGAGATGTTAATGCCGAGATCGCCCATCTTGCTGCCGATCCTGCCGAACGTGCCGGGCACCTGCGCTTTGGCGCGCAGGACGACCATGTTCTCGACCGGCTCGATGTCGATGTCCTGCCCGTAGACCGTGACGATGCGCGGCCGGTGGCGCGGCCCCAGGGTGGTGCCGGCCACCACCAGCTCCTCTCCCCCATCGCGCGTCGAGACGGTGATGAGATTGAGGAAGTCGACCGCCGCCGGCTGCTTGACCTCCTTGGCCGTGAGGCCCCGCTCCTCGGCGATGCCGGCGACGTTGACGAAGTTGACCTCGCCCTCGACCTTGCCGGCCAGCATGCCCTGCATCACGCTCAGGGCGAGGATGCGGGTGTCGTAGCGGCCGATGACGCCCGCGTAGGTGATCTCGATCGACTGGACCGGCCCGTCGGCGACCTGCACCAGCACCTTGCCGAGCGTCTCGCAGACCGGCAGATAGGGCATCATCTCGTCGGCCTCCTCGCCCGCCACGAGGGGGATGTTGACGGCGTTGGGGGCGAACTGGCCCTTGAGCGCCAGGACGACCTGCTCGGCCACCTGCGTGCCGGCCCGCAGCTGGGCCTCCTTGGTCGAGGCGCCGAGGTGCGGCGTGTGCACCACGTTGTCGTACTTGAAGAGGATGTCGTCGGTGGTCGGCTCGGTCGGGTACACGTCCACGGCCGCGGCGGCGACCTTGCCGCTGTCGAGGGCGCGCGCCAGGGCCTCTTCATCGATGATGCCGCCGCGGGCCACGTTGATGACTCGCACGCCGTCCTTCATCTTGGCGAAGGCCTCGTCGTCGACGAAGCCCAGGGTCTCCTTGTTCTTCGGCAGGTGCACGGTGATGAAGTCGGCCACCTTGTAGATCTTGTCGACCTTGGTGGCCCGCTCGAGCCCGAGCTCGTGGAAGCGCTCGGCCGGCACGAACGGATCGTAGGCGACGACATTCATCTTCAGGCCGCGAGCCCGCTCGGCGACCAGGAACCCGATGCGTCCCAGCCCGATGATGCCCAGCGTCTTGTCGGCCAGCTCGACACCGCCGTACTTGGCGCGGTCCCAGCGGCCCTCCTTGAGTGCCATGTGCGCCTGGGGGATGTTGCGCGCGCAGGCCATCATCATGGCGATCGTGTGCTCGGCGGCGGTCAGCACGTTGCTGGCCGGCGCGTTGACGACGATGATGCCGCGCTTGGTCGCCGCGGCGATGTCGACGTTGTCGACGCCGACGCCGGCGCGACCGATCACCTGCAGGTTGGCCGCCGCGTCGATGACGTCGGCGGTGACCTTCGTGGCCGAGCGGATGACGAGGCCCTGGTAGGCGCCGACGCGCTGCATGAACTCGTCGTCGCTCCAGTCCTGCCCCAGGTCGACCTCGAACCCGGCCTTCCTGAGAAGCTCGACCCCCTCCGGTGCGAGCTTCTCCTTGACCAGGACCTTCTTCTTGTCGGGGCTCACAGCGGCACCTCGCTCTTCATGAGGACCTGCTCGGCGGCGCCGACCGAGGCGCCCCATTTGACGTCGTAGCCCAGCTCAGCGAGCACCATCTCGACGACCGAGAGGCCGCAGACGATGTCGAAGGCGCCGAAGTAGCCGCAGTGGCCGAAGCGGAAGATCTGACCCTTGAGCCGGCCCTGTCCGCCGGCCAGCCAGACGCCGTAGCGGTCGCGCGCCAGCTTGGCGATCTTCGTGCCGTCGACCCCCGCGGGCACCTTCACCGCAGTCACGCTGTTGGCCTCGGGGTCGTCGGGGCCGAAGAGCTCCAGGCCCAGCGCCTTGACGCCGGCCTTGCAGGCGGCGCCCAGCACGCGGTGGCGCTGGAAGACGTTCTGCAGGCCTTCCTCACGGATCATCTCGATGGCCTTGTTGAGCATGACCACCATCGACACCGCCGGCGTGTACGGAGTCTGACCGCCGGCCGCCTTGTCGCGCGCCGAGACCCAATCGAAGTAGAAGCGCGGATTCTTGCACCCCTCGACGAGCTTCCAAGCCTTGTCGCTGACCGCCACGGCCGCCAGGCCGGGCGGGATCATGAGCGCCTTCTGCGAGCCGGCGACGCAGACGTCGACCTTCCAGGCGTCGGTCGGCAGATCGCTGGCGCCCAGTCCGGAGATGGCGTCGACGACCAGAACCGCCGGCGTCCTGGCGACGATCTCGCCGATGGTCTTGATGTCGTTGACCACGCCGGTCGAGGTCTCCGAGAACTGCACGAAGACGGCCTTGGCGTCGGGGTTGTCGGCCAGCGCCTTCTCGATGGCGGCCGGGTCGGCCCTGGTCCCCCACTCGAACTCGCGCACCACCAGGTCGGCGCCCCAGGTCTGGTTGAGCTTGATCCAGCGCTGCCCGAAGTTGCCGACCGAGGCGACGATCGTCTTGCCGCCGGGGTTGACGAGATTGACGACCGCCGACTCCATGGCTCCGGTGCCCGAAGAGGCGAAGACGAGCACGTCGTTCTCGGTCTGGAAGACGTACTTCAGCCCGGCGATGCACTCGTTGAGGATCTCGACGAAGCGCGGCGCGCGGTGGTGGACGACAGGTTCGGCGCCGGCCAGCAGCACCTCGGGCGGCACCGGCGTGGGTCCCGGGGTCAGCAGCATCCGCTTCAGCATCCTTGGGTTCCTTTCAGTTCGCGACTCGCCGCGGCGAGGTTGTCAGTCCTCGAGGTCGAAGCCGCCCTCGCTGATCCAGCTCATCATGCCGCGCAGGTCCTTGCCGACCGTCTCGATGAGATGCTCCTTGCCCTGCCGCTGCAGGGCGTTGAACACGGGCCGGCCGGCCTGGTTCTCGAGGATCCACTCGCGCGCGAAGGCACCGGTGCGGATGTCGGCCAGCATGGCGCGCATGCGGTCGCGGGTGCCCTCGTTGACGACCACTGGACCGCGCGTGAGGTCGCCGTACTCGGCCGTGTCGCTGACCGAGTAGCGCATGCCGGTGATGCCCTTCTCCCAGATGAGGTCGACGATGAGCTTGAGCTCGTGCAGGCACTCGAAGTAGGCAATCTCGGGCTGGTAGCCCGCCTCGACCAGGGTGTCGAAGCCGGCCTTGATGAGCTCGGTCACGCCGCCGCAGAGCACCGCCTGCTCGCCGAAGAGGTCGGTCTCGGTCTCTTCGGCGAAGGTCGTCTCGATGACCCCGGCGCGGGTGGCGCCGATGCCCTTCGCGTAGGCGAGCGCGTACTTCTTGGCCTTGCCGCTCGCGTCCTGATGGATGGCGATCAGCGCCGGCACGCCCTTGCCCTCTTCATACTGCCGGCGCACGAGATGGCCGGGGCCCTTGGGAGCGACCATGAACACGTCGACGTCCTTGGGCGGCACGATCTGGTTGAAGTGGATGTTGAAGCCGTGGGCGAACATGAGCGCCATGCCGGCCTTCAGATTGGCTCCGACGTCGCTCTTGTAGAGACGAGCCTGCACGTCGTCGGGGACCAGCATGATGACGATGTCGCCGGCCTTGGTGGCCTCGGCGGCCGTGAGGATGTCGAAGCCCGCCTTCTTGGCGCGCTTGGCGTTGGGCGAGCCGGGCAGGTCGGAGACGACCACCTTCACGCCCGAGTCGCGCAGGTTCTGGGCGTGCGCGTGGCCCTGGCTCCCGAAGCCGATGACGGCCACGGTGCGCGGCTTGATCAGCCTGAGGTCGGCGTCCTTGTCGTAGTACATGGTTTCCTCCTCTGGACGGCCCCGCGGGCCGGGTGCACTCGGAGCGTCCGACTCTACTGCGTCAAATGGATTGCGGCAACGCGTGGAGCGGCCGGTATGGGCGCCTCTGCGGCGACTGCAGTGAGCGCCAACGCGACGGCCGCCTAGTCAAGATGCTCAGAACTGGGTGCCTGCGCCGTTCACAGGCTCATACGGCGCTCGGTCCGCTGCACCCCGAAGGCCGAGCCGCTACCGTTTCGTGGTCGGCGCGACCGACCGCTCCGGCAACAGGCAGTCCCGGGCCGGTTCGAACCGCCTGATCGTGCTCGGACGGATGGATATCAGGGAGTCGGATCGACTGCCCATTCCTGTCTGCCATACAAGCGGGACAATATGGCGGAGTACGCGGCTTCACGCATGAAGTGCTTGTTCCTGGACACCCGGTTCTTCCTCGCCCATCGTGATTCTTGCCGCGTGAAGACCGATATACAGTCGATGAGGCGCCTCGATTCCCAGTTCATGATCTCCTGGCTCGTGCACTGCAGACCGGCATTGTTCGCACATTGCTCGAACCGATGGGCCGTCATGCTGGGCGCCCGCCACTGCCCTTCGAGCGTGTCGAGGAGGTTCCAGTCCGTCAGCAGCTTCTTGAGCCGCCAGGGGACCCTCTCCAGCAGGGCGACATAGTCGGTGTACTCGCCGAGGTTGGAATGGTGGATGACGCCCACTCCGTCCGCAGTAAGCTTGTGGGCGAGCTGGTCGAGATAAGCCGCGATGACGTCGTCCTCAGCATGCACGAGCGAGTCGAAGCTGAAGACCAGATCGATCGACTCGTCGGGGACGAAGTCCAAGCATGCGCCATCGTTCACGTGGTAGCTGATGTGCTCGTAGGCACGGAACCGCTCCTCGCATGCCCGGATGCACCTCTCGGACAGGTCGACAAGAACCAGCTTGGTGCAGTTCTCCGCAAGGAACTGTGTCCATCGTCCGAAGCCGGGAGCAATCTCCAGGATCGTGCCTGTGGGAACGCAGAAATGGATGCGCGGGAGGATCGTGGTATGCCACTGCATCTCTGCGCTGCCCCACCAGCGTGACCATTCGTCTCCGGCATGTGGCCAATCGTATTCACGGTCGAACATGTCCTTGTTCTGGTCGACTGTCGGCATTGTCTTTCTCTCCCGAACTAGATCTTGCCGCTGACAGCGCAAACGCCCTTCGTCAGGCGCGTGAGCCACTGGCACGCGCCCGTTCGTGGCTCATCCTACCTTTCCGAGCCGCACCCCGTGACTCTGCAGGCACGCGCATCGAGCAGCGCCGGTGCTCCCTGCGAGACCGCCTCCAGTGCGGCCCCGATGCGGCCGGCTTTGCGCGACCGGAGGTCGTCGGACCTCGCCCACTGGTCTAGTGCTTCGCCACCCCCGCCGAAATCTCATCGAGCCGCGCCATCTCCTCTTCGGTCAGATGCATATCCATGGCCGCCGCGCCGGCCGTCGCCTGCTCGGGCCGCGAGGCGCCCGGTATGACCACGACCGTGTCGCCGTAGTTCGCCACCAGCCAGGCGAGGGCGACCTGGGCGGCAGTCGCTCCGTGCGCGTCGGCGACGGCGCGCAGCTCGTCGATCAACGTCGCCGTGCGGGCGAGCCCCTTTGGCGTGAGCCCCCAGCTCGCAGGGCTGAGGCGCGACCTGCGCCCGAAGGGCAGCGAACGCACTCTGGCGGGGTCCTCGTGATACTTCCCTGTGAGGATCCCCTGGGCGAGCGGCGAGTAGGCGATCAGCGTCACCCCGAGCCGGCGTGCGGTCTCGAGCACACCGTTGGACTCGATCCGACGATCGAGCATGTTGATGAGCACCTGGTTCGAGGCGAGGGGCAGCCCTTCGGCCTGCAAGGCCGCGCCGGCCCTCGCCATCTGGCTCGCCGAGAAGTTGCTCACGCCGACTGCCCTGATCTTGCCGGAGCGGACCAGCTTCGTCATCTCCCGCATCTGCGCCGGGATCGACGAGACGCTCCACGGCAGGTGCACCTGGAACAGGTCGATGGGATACGGCCGCAGGCAGTCGATCCTGGTGTCGATCGTACGCGGGATGTTGCCGGCCGTTTTGAGGATGGGCAGCCACTTCGTGGCCACCAAGACCTTGCCGGGCTCGACGCCGAGGTGGCTGAGGGCGGCGCTGAGGGCGCGCTCCGACGCACCGTTGCCGTAGGCCTGGGCGGTGTCGAACCACGTGATGCCAGCCCTCAGCGCCGCCCCGACGACCTCGTCGATCGTCGCCTGATCCAAGGTCGCCCACATGCGCCCCGTGAACCCCTGGCCCTGCGAGAACTGCCAGCAACCGAGGCCGATCGGAGAGATCTCGATCTCGGCCAGCCCAAGCCTGCGTGGGGCCATCGACGGCTCCTCAGTCTCCGGTGTCGGTCCTCTCGAGCGTCAGTCAGCAGAGGCCGCTGGATCGAGAGGCGGGACGCCTCCGGCGCCCTCGCCCGTTCCCGCGCCACCGGACGGCGGCGCGACTTTGACTGTCAGCGGGCGTTGGCGGACGTCAAAGGGGGAGCGCCAACGTCAACTTTGCGACCGCCCCAGGTTTGGTCGGAGTTGGCTAGAACGCTCCCCAGCCCTGCTTGCCCGGGACGTAGTAGCTCGGACAGATGAACTTGAACATATGCGCGAAGTGCTGGCTGCGGGCCACCTCGGCGTCAGCCTCGGCCTCCTCCGCCTCGACCTGCTTTCCGAACACCTCGTCGAAGTACTCGGAGGCGGCCTGCTGACGCGCCTCGTCGGTCTCGTGCAGGTCACGGATCTCGCGCAGCTCTCCGGGGTCGAGCCAGAACCCGCCGCACGACGGGCACTCGTCGACGACGACCTTGCGGTCGGTCGAGAAGAAGTGCCGCATCAACACCGTGTCGGTGCACTTGGGGCAGTCGAACCGCCTCGTCATGTCGACCTCGATGTCGGAGGCAGGGACGATGTCGAGCAGCGCCTCGCCCGCGCTGTCGTCGAGCGCCTCGAACTTCTGAAGCTCGAACGCATCGAACCAGATGCCGCCGCAGCCGTCCTTGCACACGTCGACGGCGATGCTCCCGACGGTCATCGAACTCAGCTCGCCATCGCACTCAGGACACTGCATCGTGCGCGCCTCCCTCGATCACGTCACCGGACTGAGCCGGCCGGACCTAGAACGCTCCCCCTGCCTGCTTGCCGGGGATGTAGTAGCTGGGACAGATGAACCGGAACATGTGGGCGAAGTGCTGGGCGCGCTCGAGACGGGCCTGGTCTTCGCCGTGGATGGCCGCCATCTGGGCGCCGAACACGTCGTCGAAGTACTCGCCGGCGGCCTGACGCCGGGCCTCTTCGGAGGGGTATTCGGAGCGAATCTGCCGCAGCTCGCCCGGGTCGAGCCAGAACCCCCCGCATGACGGGCATTCGTCAACCACGACCTGGCGCTTGACGGAGAACAGATGGCGCATGAGCAGCGTGTCGGTGCACCTGGGACAGTGGAAACGCTGAGTCACGTCGACCTCGACGCCGGGCACCCGCGTGTAGTCGAGCAGCGCCTCGCCGGCACCTTCGGACGGCTCGTCGAACTTCTTGAGCTCGAAGGCGTCGAACCAGATGCCGCCGCAGCCGTCCTTGCAGACGTCGACGGTGATGTTCGCGATGGTCACGGGACTGGTCTCTCGACCGCACTCGGGGCACTGCATCGTCTTCGCCTCCCTGGGTTGGTGGGCGGGGGCGCGGCGCTAGCCGCGCCCCCTTCCGATCGCGACTGTGCCGGTGCGCACCAGCTCGACGATGCCGAGCGGCCGCAGCAGGTCGATGAACGAGGCCAGCGTCTCGGGCGTGGCGGCGATCTCCAGAACCAAGGACTTGCGGTCGACGTCGACCACCTCGGCCTTGAACAGCTCGGCGAGCTGCATCGCCTCGGCGCGCTTGTCGGCGGCCTCGGCCGAGAGACGCACCAGGGCCAGCTCGCGGGCGACCATCGACTCGGCATCGAGCTCGCGGATCTTGACTACGTTGATCAGCTTGTGGAGTTGCTTGGTCACCTGGTCGATGGGGTGCTCGGCGCCGTCGATGGTGATCGTCATCCGCGAGAGGCCGGGGTTCTCGCTCTCGCCGACCACGAGACTGTCGATGTTGAACCCGCGACGCGCGAACAGGCCGGCCACGCGCGTGAGCACGCCGGGCTTGTTCTCGACCAGCACGGAGAGTGTGTGCTTCATGACTTCTTCCTCCGCGTGGGGGCGGCCCCGATCATCTCGGTGATCGTGGCGCCAGCCGGCACCATCGGGTAGACGCTCTCCTCCTGCCTCACCTTGAAGTCGATCACCGCCGGCCGCGGGTCGGCGATCGCCGCCCGCAGGACGTCGGCCACCTCGTCCTTGGCCGCCACGGTGGCCCCGAAAGCACCGTACGCCTCGGCCACCTTGGCGAAGTCGGGCTGGTGCTCGAAGTAGGTGTGCGAGTAGCGCCGCTTCCAGAACAGCTCCTGCCACTGCCGGACCATGCCCAGGTAGCGGTTGTTGATGATCGCATAGACGACGGGGATGTCGTAGGCCATCGCCGTGCCCAGCTCCTGCATGGTCATCTGGAAGCTGCCGTCGCCGCCGATGTTGATCACCTGCTTGTCGGGCCGCCCGATCTGGGCGCCGATCGCCGCGGGCACGCCGAAGCCCATCGTCCCCAGACCGCCGGAGCTGATGAACTGGCGCGGGAACGTGTACTTGAAGTACTGGCAGGCCCACATCTGGTGTTGGCCGACATCGGTGGTGATGATGCAGTCGCCGCCCGTCACCTCGCGGATCTGCTCGACCACGTACTGTGGCGGGATCTCGTCGCCCTCCAGGTCGTAGCGCAGCGGGTGCTTGGCGCGCCAGGCGTCGACCTTCTTGAGCCAGTCGGCTGTCAGCCCAGGATTGACCTCGAGCTTGTCGAGCTCGGTGAGGATGTCCTGAAGCACGAGCTTGGCATCGCCCACGACCGGGATGCGCGGCTCGACGTTCTTGCCGATCTCGGCCGGGTCGATGTCGATGTGCATCACTTTCGCCTGCGGCGCGAACGCCGACAGCTTGCCGGTGACGCGGTCGTCGAAGCGCGCCCCGACGGCGACCAGCAGGTCGCACTCGTGCACGGCCCAGTTGGCGTAGGCGGTGCCGTGCATGCCGAGCATGCCCAGCGAGAGCTCGTGCGTCTCGGGGAAGGCGCCCATCGCCATGAGCGTGGTCGTGACCGGGATGCGCAGCTTCTCGGCCAGCGTGCGGACCTCGTCGGTCGCGCCCGCCGAGATGACCCCGCCGCCGATGTAGAGCACGGGCCGTGTCGACTCGGCCAGCGCGCGGGCGGCCGTCCGGACCTGCTTGGCGTTGCCTCTCGTCGTGGGTCGGTAGCCGGGCAGGTCGATGGTCGTCGCCCTCGTGTAGACGAACTCGGCGAACTGGGAGGTCACCGGCACGTCGATCACAACCGGTCCGGGACGTCCGGTCGAGGCGATGTGGAAGGCCTCGTGGATGACCCGCGGCAGGTCCGACGGGTTCGTGACCAGGAAGGAGTGCTTGACGATCGGCAGGGTGATGCCGGTCGTGTCGGCCTCCTGGAAGGCGTCGGTGCCGATCAGGTCGCTCTTGACCTGACCGGTGATGGCCACGATGGGGATCGAGTCGAGATAGGCGTCGGCGATGCCGGTGACGAGGTTGGTCGCCCCGGGCCCGCTGGTCGAGACGCAGACACCGACCTTGCCGGTCGCGCGCGCGTAGCCCTCGGCGGCGTGGGCCGCGCCCTGCTCGTGGCGCACGAGGATGTGACGCAGGTCGCTGTCGAAGAGCGCGTCGTAGAACGGGATCACAACGCCGCCGGGGAAGCCGAACAGCACGTCGACGCCCTCGTCCTTGAGCGCCTCGATGATGGCGTAGGAACCTTTGATCTTGGTCTGTGTCATTGGAGGACCGCTCCCTTCTCCGCTCCTGAAACGAGCTTGACGTACCGGGCCAGGTAGCCGGTAACGCCGGGGCGCGGCGTGATGGGCGGCTGCGCCGCCCGGCGCCGCGCCAGCTCCTCCTCGGGAACCTCGAGGGTGAGGGTGCGTGCGGGTATGTCGATGGCGATGGTGTCGCCCTCCTCGACCAGCGCGATCGGACCGCCGCTGGCCGCTTCGGGGGCGACGTGGCCGATCGCCGCGCCGCGCGTGGCGCCGCTGAAGCGACCGTCGGTGATGAGCGCCACGTCCTTGTCCATGCCGCGGCCGGCCAGGGCCGAGGTCGGCGTGAGCATCTCGGGCATGCCTGGGGCGCCCTTCGGTCCGCAGTTGCGGATCACCACGACGCTGCCGTGACGGATGCGGTCGTCGGCGATCGCCGCGACCGCATCGGCCTCGCTTTCGAAGACCTGAGCGGGGCCGCGGTGGCGCAGCATCTCGTCGGCCACCGCGGCTTCCTTCACCACGGCGCCCAAAGGCGCCAGGTTGCCGAACAGCACGGCCAGGCCGCCCGTGGCGTGATACGGCGCCTCGAGCGGTCGGATGACCTCATCGTCGAGCACCCGTGCGCCGGCCACGGCATCGGCCTGCGTGGCCGCCGCCACCGTCTTGGCGCCGCCGTCGATGAGACCGGCATCGAGGAGCCGCTTCATGAGCGCCTGGATGCCGCCCGCATGGTAGAGGTCCTCCACGTGGTGCTCGCCGTACGGCGCCAGCCGGCAGATGTGCGGCACGCGTGCCGCCACCTCGTTGATGCGCGGCAGGGGAAAGTCGAGCTCCGCCTCGGTCGCGATCGCCGCCAGGTGGAGCACGGTGTTGGTCGAACAGCCCACGCTGCTGTCGACGGCCAGTGCGTTGGCGATCGCGGTGTCGGTGACGATGTCGCGCGGCTTCAGGTCGTCATCGAGCACCTGCATCACGCGCATGCCGGCGTCCTTGGCCAGCCGCAGGCGCTCGGCGTAGACCGCCGGAATCGTGCCGTTGCCCGGCAGCGCCAGGCCCAGCACCTCGGCCAGGCAGTTCATGGAGTTGGCCGTGAACATGCCCGAGCACGACCCGCACGTCGGGCAGGCGGCGCACTCGATCGCCTTGAGGCCCTCGTCGTCGAGATCGCCGGCCATGTGACGGCCGACCCCTTCGAAGACGGTGTTGAGATCGACCGTGCGGCCGTCGAGACGGCCGGCGAGCATCGGTCCGCCGCTGACCATGACGGCCGGCACGTTGAGACGCACGGCTGCCATGAGCATGCCGGGGATGATCTTGTCGCAGCACGGCACCAGCACGAGCGCGTCGAATGCGTGAGCGACGGTCATGGACTCGACGGTGTCGGCCACCAGCTCGCGGCTGGGCAGCGAGTAGAGCATGCCCTCGTGGTTCATCGCGATGCCGTCGCAGATGCCCGGCACGCCGAACTCGAACGGCGTACCGCCGGCCAGACGCACGCCGGCCTTCACGGCCTCGGTGACCTGGCGCAGATGGATGTGGCCGGGGACGACCTCGCTGAACGAGTTGGCGATGCCGATGAACGGGAGCTCCATCTCTGCGTCGCTCACCCCGAGCGCGCGCAGCAGGGAGCGATGTGGGGCGCGGAGCGCGCCACGCTTGATCTCGTCGCTCCTCACGGTGATCGTCGCTCCTTTCGGACGCCGTCGTCCCCTGCAGACGGTGAATCCTGAATGATAGCCGAAATGGTCACACCGGGGGCAGACGGTTTCACCGTGCGCGAAGCATGGGAATGACTGCCCAAGTGCGCGGGCGACGGCTGGCATCGCGGAGCACCGGCGACCGTCTGGTGCGGGAATATACCCTGGCGGGTATAGTGCACAGCGAACCCCCGCGACGAGAAGGGACACCGGCATGGCGACGACGTACGGGATCGGCACGACCGTCGACGGATCGTTCGACGAGACCTTGCGCCGTACCCGCGAGGCGCTGGCGGCCGAGGGTTTCGGCGTCCTGTGCGACATCGACGTCCAGAAGACACTGAAGGACAAGCTCGGCGTCGACCAGCGCCCCTACGTCATCCTCGGGGCCTGCAACCCGCCGCTGGCGCACAAGGCGCTCCGCGCCGAGCGCGAGCTGGGGCTCCTGCTCCCCTGCAACGTGATCGTCTACGAGGTCGACGACGGCATCCGGGTCAGCGCCATCGACCCCCTGGTTCTGCTGGGTATGATCGACAATCCGGTCCTGGTCGAGGTCGCCCGCGAGGTCCGCGAGCGTCTCGAGCGGGTGCTCGCCTCGGTGTGAGCGCCGCCACCGACGTGAGGACGAGAGTGAGCAAGGAGGAAAGTCCGTGGCCGATGCAGTCAAGATCCTGACCGACGCGACCTTCGATGAGGCGATCGCCGGCGCGACGCCGGTGGTGGTCGACTTCTGGGCCCCCTGGTGCGGCCCTTGCCGCACGGTGAGCCCCATCGTCGAAGACCTCGCTGAGGCTCGCGCCGGCGAGATCTCCGTCGGCAAGCTCAACGTCGACGAGAACCCGGCGACGGCCGCGAAGTTCGGCATCCTGAGCATCCCGACGATCATCCTCTTCCGCGACGGCAAGCCGGCGAAGAAGGTCGTCGGCGCGCGGCACACGCGGAGCGACCTGGAGCGCGAGCTCGGGCTGACCTGACGGGCTGACGGCGCAGCGGCGGCGGCCCGAGCGGCGGGTCGCTACGGAGCCGGACTCGGCGTCGGCTGCGACTTGAGTCGCTGGATGGCTTCCTCGACGCCGGGCTGACCCGGCACGAGCGCCTCGACCGCTTCCAGCACGGCGAGCGCCTCCGCCGGACGACCGCTGTTCTCATAGGCCTGCGCGAGCATCAGGGCGGCGTCACCGTCGGACGGGTCGATCTGCAGGCAGTGCTTGAGTTCCTCGATCCCCGCCGCGGTCTTGCCCTGGCTCAGAAGGGCGCGAGCCATCAGCACGCCGGCACCGATACCGTAGGGATTGAGTCTCAGCCCATCGCGAGCAGCGTTGATGGCTTGGTCGTAGTAGCGCGAGTCGATCTCGTCGCCGCCGAGGTTGTAGAGATTGGCGAGGTAGACGAAGTTGTCGTAGTCGTCCGGCGTGTACGCGACGGCGTCCTTCAACGCCGTCTCGCCGGAAACGAAGCTGGCGCCCAGGGCGTCCTTGTACGCGGCCGGGTCCTGACCGGCCTGTTGCGCCTCCCTGACCGCCGCAGCGTAGCCCTGGACCTCGTTCATGTCGGCGATCCCGACCTCGCTGCGGTAGACGCTGCTGAACGGGTCGAGCCGGACCGCCCTGCGCGCCGCCTGGGTGCGGGCCGGGCCGACGCTGTCCTTGCGCGCGATCAGGAACGCGTGGTCGGCCGCCAGAGGCAGGACCTGGTAGCAGATACCGAGCGCGGCCAGCACCACGACGATCGCGCCGGCGACCGTGCCCCACCGCGCCGCCTTCACCTCCACGACCCTCGCGGTCGGAGCCAGCACGGCGCCCAGGGCCGCCCAAAGCAGGAAGCTGGTCCCGGTGACCGAGAGGCCGACGAGAAGCTGCACCAGGTAGCCCGCGGCGGCCGCCCAGAACGCCCCCAGCACGATGCGGCCCGGGTCGTCGCTGCGCCGGAACACCGTGGCGAACGACCTGACTCCCGCCCAGACGAAGATGGCGTACATCATGAGCATGCCGGGGATGCCGACGCTCACGGCGAGTTGCAGCGGGTAGTCATGGGCGTTGTCGACGATGGAGTTCGAGCCGGCGTCGCGTACGTACTCGGCCGGCATGAACCGCGGGGACACGAGCCGGAAGGTGTCGGCGCCCCAGCCCAGGAGCGGCCGTTCCTTGATGGCCGCGAACGCCGCCCGCCAGATCTCCGTCCGCGTCTTGCCGCTGCCGCTGCCGAACTCGAAGATCGAAGCGAGGCGCTTGCCGGCGTTCGTGACCTCACTCGCACTGGAGAGGCTGCGCCAGATGATGCCCGCCCCCAGCGCTGCGGCGACCGCGGCCGGGACCCAGTCGACACGGCGCATGCGGGCGCTGCTCCGCCAGGCGACGACGCCGAGGAGCATCAGGCTGAGCGCCGCGCCGATCCAGGCCCCGCGCGTGAAGGAGACGACCAGGGCCACCCCGTTGATGCCGAAACCGGTCCAGTAGACCAGCCGCCACACCAGCTGCCGCTCGGCGAGGGCAAGAGCCAGGGCGACCGCGACCGAGAAGATGAGGAACCCGCCCAGGAAGTCGGGGTTGCCGTAGGTCGAGAAGGCACGGCCGGCCTCGAACGAAAGCCCCTCCCACTTGATCGGGTCCAGGCCGGCGACCTGCAGTATGCCGTAGCCGGCCACGATCACGCTGGACCAGAAGAGCGACCGCGCCAGGGTGCGCACGCGCGCCGGGCGATCGGCGAACTGGAGCACCAGGAAGTAGATGACGGCGTAGTTCACGAACGACAGCAGGCCCTCGTAGCGCTGGCTCTTGCCGAACAGCGACGTCGGCCAGTGGATCGACGTGACCGTGGTGATCGCTACCCACGCGAGGAAGGCGACGATGAGCCAGTCGACGGGAGTGTGGCGAAGCTTGCCGCCGCGCCGCAGCAGGTCCCACGCGCAGGCACCGAGCGCGACGAGACCGAGCACGCGCAGGAAGAAGACCTTGACGATGTCGTACTGGTCGTAGGTGAACTCCAGGCGAAAGCCGAGGAAGGTGAGGTTGCTCGTCGCGAGCGGCACGACGAAGACCATCGCCAGGAGCGCCCACCAGGCGACGCGGCGGGCGATACTCATCGCCTCGGCGGGCGCCTCGCCGGCCGCGGGCCGGTCCGCGGCCGCCACCGGCGCCCGCTCGGTCCGCGTCTCGGGCGCCCGCTCGGTCGAGGCCTGCTTCCGTGACGCCTGCTTGCGACCCGCCCGCCGAGCAGCGGCGCGGCGGTTCTTCCTGGGACTCGCCAACCGCTCGCTCCCCTACCTGGCTCCGCGGCCGGTCAGAACGACACGGAGTGTCTCGACCACGATCTGGATGTCCATGGCCAGGTTCTGGTGGTACATGTAGATAAGGTCGTACTTGAGCTTGCGCTCGGAGGTCGTGGCATATCCGCCGCTCACCTGGGCGAGCCCGGTGACGCCCGGCTTCACGCGGAAGCGCTCACGGTAGCCGGGGACCGCGGCGAGGTACTGCTCGGCGAAGAACGGTCGCTCGGGCCTGGGGCCGACGAAGCTCATGTCGCCGGCAAGGACGTTGACCAGCTGCGGGAGCTCATCGATGCGGAAGCGACGCAAGGAGCGGCCGACGCGCGTGATGCGGGAGTCGTCCTCGTCGGCGAGGCTCGGACCGCTGGCCTCCTCGGCGTCCTTCACCATGGTGCGCAGCTTGTGGATGCGGAACGGCTTCATGCCCTTGCCGAGGCGTTCCTGCGAGAAGAACACCGGGAGACCGTCGTTGATGGCGACCGCGATGCCCGCCACGAGCAGCAAGGGGCTGGTGACGACCAGCAAGACGAGCGCCCCGATCACGTCAACGACGCGCTTGAGGGCGGCGAAGTACTGCGGCACGGTCGCACGTGTGATCTCGACCAGCGGCACATCGCCGACGATCGCATCGACGGTGCCGATGAAGATCTCGTAGAGCTCGGGCACGACGTCGACACGGACCCGAACCTCGTTGGTCAGCACGAACGACTCCATCAGCTCGCGCAGAGCGATGGGGCTCACGACGATCACGCGGCTGGCGCGCTGCTCGGCGGCGATGCGAGCCACGTCGCGGGCGACACCGAGCACGGGGAAGCCGCCGGCCTCGGCCGGCGGCTCATGGCCCAGGTCGGTGCTCGGGTCGATGAGCCCGGCGAGCGTCCAGCCCCAGCGGTCGCGCCTGGCGACCTCGCGGGCGAGCTCCACCGACGTGGCGCCGACGCCGACGATGAGCACCCGCTGGCGGGGCCAGTTCACGCGCCCGACGCGCATCAGAATCAGGCGCCAGCTGATGAGCAGGATGACGTCGAGGGCCCAGGCGAGCAGGATCGTGGAGCGCGCGAACGATGCCGTCCGCGTGCTGCCGAAGAAGGCGACCGCGGCCGTCATGAGCGTGCCCACCGTGACGACGGCGACCACCCTGCGAGAGACCGCCCAGGCGGTGTCGGAGCGTTCGGGCTGGTAGAGACCGTACGCCCATGCCCCGCCGAGGTAGAACAGGGTGAGCACCGGCGAGAGTAGCAGGTACGCACGGAAGTTGAACGACGGCAGCTGACCCGAGAAACGCAGGAGGAAGGCGAGGACGAAACCGGCGTTGACGACCACCGCGTCGACCACGACCGAGAGCGCGACGAAGCGGTTGCGCGACATCTAGACCCTCCCCCGCTTCCCGCCTGTTTCTCGCGGCGCGGCTGCGGCGCGACCGCGCGACTGCGCCCGCCTGCGGGCGTGACGCTCGATGGCCTCAGCATACACAGCGAGCGTGCGCTCGACCATGCGCGGGATCGTGAACGACGAGAGGGCGCGCGCCTGGGCCTGACGGCCCAGGCGCGCGCGCAGCTCGTCGTCGCCCAACAGTCGGTTCAGGGCTGCGGCCAGCGCGGCCGCGTCGCCCGGCGGCACCGTCAGCCCGGTGACGCCATCCGGGTTGGCGTAGGGGACGCCGGTCGGCAGGTCGGTAGACACGACCGGCGTCCCGGCCGCGTGCGCTTCGATCTGGACCAGGCCGAAGGCCTCGCTGCGAGCCACGCTCGGCAGGCAGAGGACGTCGGCCGCCTGGTACCAGGCGGCGAGCTCGTCGTCGTCCTGCCGGTCGAGGAAGGCGGTGCTCGCGGCGCGGCCCTGCGCCGCCGCGAGTTCACGCAGCTCGCGCTCGAGCGCTCCGCGACCGATCAGCACCAGGTCGGCGTCGACAGAGGCCATGGCGCGAACGAGCACGTCGGCGCCCTTGTAGTACACGAACCGACCGACGAAGAGCACGATGTGACGCCCGCCGTGGGCGGCGCGCAGCTCCGCCGCGCGCCGCCGAACGGCGGGCGTCCCGCTGAGTCGCTCCACCGGCAGGCCGAACGGCACCACGCGGCACTTCTCGGCTCGCGGCGCCAGGAACTTCGAGTTGCGCACCATGTCGGGCGACGAAGCCACGATGAGGTCGACCGCATCGAGGAAGCGCTCCAGGAACGGCCGATAGGCGGCCAGCAGGCGCTGCTGGCGCACGATGTCGCTGTGATACAGCACGACGCTCGGCACGTCGGGGCGGGCCAGCAGAAACGAAAGCTCGCCCCACGGGTAGGGCGAGTGCAGGTTGACCACGTCGGGCGGAGCGGGTCGACACAACTCGTCGCTCAGGGCGAAGGGCAGGGAGACCGCCACCGGCGCCGAGGACAGCGACAGCTGTCTTGAGAGGCGCACGACGTCGACGCCGGCGATGGTCTGCGTCACGCGCTCGCGGCCCTCGTTGCACACGAGCGCGCGGACCTGCGCGTCGGCGTGCTCGATCAGGCCCTCCGAGAGGTGGCGCACGACGGCCTCGATGCCGCCGATGTGCGGTGGCCAGTAGTACTTGTTGACCATCGTGACCCGCAGACGCAGCGCGGACATCAGGCGACACCCTCCGTCCGGTCGAGGAGCCGCTCGTAGAGCGCCAGGTAGCCGGCGACCATGCGCTCGACCGTGAACTCGGTCTCGACGCGACGCAGCCCGGCCTCGCCCAGCGCCCGCGCGCGCGCCGGGTCCGACAGCAGCGCACCGACGGCGCGCGCCAGCGCCATATGGTCGCGTGGCGCGACCAGCAGCCCCGTCTCTCCGTCGACGACGACCTCCGGCAGACCCCCGACCTCGGTAGCGACGACCGGTCTGGCGAGCGCCATCGCCTCGAGCGGGACCAGCGGCAGGCCTTCGGACAACGACGGCATCACGACCACGTCCAGCGCATCGAGTACCGGCGCCGCCGGACTCACCGTGCCGAGCCACGCGATCCTGTCCTCCAGCCGCAGCTCGGCCGCCAGATCGCGCAGGGTGCGCTCCTGGGGGCCCGACCCGACCACCACGGACCGCGCTTCGGGATGGTCGACGGCCAGCTCCGCGATCGCGCGCACGAACTGCGCCACACCCTTCACCGGCTCGAGCCGCGCCACGACACCGACGAGCGGCCGTTCGCGCGGCATGGACGCCGGCGCCGGCTCTGCGGCCGCGTCCCGCAGCGCATCGACGTCGACGCCGTTGTAGATGACCGTCACATCGCCCGTCGGCACGCCGCCCGCGACCAGCGCGTCGCGCACGGCGACCGAAACCGCCACGTAGGCATCGACGTCGTCACGGCCGGCGCAATCCACGGCCCCGCGCACCCGCAGCCCGAGGCGCGATCCGCCGTCGTGCAGGGATGCCTCAGGCTCGACGTGCACGGCGTTGACCACGAGCGTCGACGACCCGCGGCCGGCGCGCCGGCTCAGCATGTTCGTGGCGTAACCGGTCCCCTGGACGATGGCGGCGTTCGATCTCGTCACATACGACCGCAGCCAGCGCGCGGCGGCGACCAGGCGGACGGGCTCGAGCCGCCGCCGCACCACGACCGCCCCCGCACGACTGGCCTCGAGCTCGAGCTCGTCGTTGGCGACGCATACGAGACGGACGTCAAGGCCCGCGGCGACGCAGCCCCGGATGAGCTGCACCAGCTGGACCTCTCCCCCACCGAGACCCGGCCCGGGGAAGTTGTTGACGAAGACGATCGTCGCGGCCGGGAGCTCACCCATGGCGCCGCCCTCCCGCGGGAGCACGCCGCGGCGCACGCCCCTCGCACATCGCAAGCGCCTCGTCGAAAGCTGCGAGCATGCCCTCCGCCGTCCGCCGCCACGTGAAACCGGCGGTGCGCTCGATGCCGGCGGCCGCCAGTCGCGTGCGCTCGTCGGGGTCGGTCGCCAGCAGAGCGATCGCGTCGGCGAGTGCGGCGCTGCTCGTCGGATCGACGAGCAGCGCCGCATCCCCCGCCACCTCGGGCAGCGACGAGCGGTCGGCAGTGATCACCGGACAGCCGCAGGCCATGGCCTCGAGTACCGGCATGCCGAAGCCTTCGTAGACACTCGGGTACACGAGCGCCAGCGCGCCCGAGTAGAGCGCCACGAGATCCCCGGTGTCGACGTCGTCGAGGATGCGTACACGTGCGTCCAGCCCCAGCGCCCGCGCCTTCTCGCGGGGATCGGCGCCGATCGCCGTCGCGCGCCGCCGGCCGATGCCGACCAGCGTCAGCGGCCGGCGGATGTCCTCCGACAGCCGCGACACGGCCGCGAGCACCACCGGGTAGTTCTTGCGCGGGTTGAAGACGTCGAGGGACAGCAGGTACGGCCCTTCGACGCCGAGCCGTGCGAGCACCGCGCCGCCCTCTTCGGTCGGAAGGGACCGGAAGACGGCGGGATCCACCCCCCAGGGGACCACCCGCGCGCTCCCGGAAGCCAAGCCGCAGAGCCGTTCGGCGTCGCGAGCCGTCGTCGCCGACGGAGCGACGACGACGTCGGCATGGCGGACGACCCGGGCGATCAGGAACCGGTTGGCCATCCGGTCCCTCCAGGGCTGCTGTCGGGGGTAGTAGCGATCCCAGAAGTCGTGCACTGTCGCGACCTTCCCGAGGCCGCGAGCCCGCAGCGGCAGGAGGTGGCGTGGACCCCAGAAGACGTCGATCCCGTCGTCGACGAGCAGCCGGTTCACGCCCGTCTGCATCCAGACGATGTTGCTGCGCGCCGACAGGCCGCCGCCCAGGCGCAGCAGCCACGGCAGATCGAGCGGCCGCCGTGAGAACGGGACGACCGGCGGCGTCGCCGCGTACATGACGAAACAGTGGGACGAGTCGAGATCGCTCAGGGCGCGCATCGTGCGGTACTGCGCGGTGCCCATGCCGCCCGAGTCGGGTGTGGAGAGGGCAGTGACGTCTATGCCGATCGTGGCCACCTGACGGATCTCCTCCGGATCGAACCGCGACGCGACAGCGGCAACCTTACCATTCGCTCTCAGGCGCAGGACTCCCGTGCGTGGCGGCAGCGTCCCAGTTGCCTCGCGAGCCTGAACCGTGGGAGTCTTGCGGCGTGAGGGGTGGGGGCGGCCGCCCCCGGCGACGAACCGATGGGAGACCAGGAGTGACCGAGGCGGAGCAAGAGCAGGAGCTGGTCTGCATCATCCTGGTGAACTGGAACGGCTGGCGCGACACGGTCAGGTGCCTCGAGTCGTGTGCGGAGCTCGACCACGCGCGTCACGAGGTCACCGTCGTCGACAACGGCTCGACCGACGACTCGGTCACACGGCTGCGCGAGCGGTTCCCCGACCTGCGCCTCATCGAGACCGGCGCCAACCTGGGCTTCGCCGGCGGCAACAACGTCGGCCTCCACGACGCCATCGCGCGGGACGCCGCATACGTGTGGCTGCTCAACAATGACACGGTCGTCGACCCGACGGCGCTCACCGCGCTGGTGCAGGTCATGCGCAGCGACTCCTCTGTCGGTCTGGCGGCATCGAAGGTCTACTACCGGGACAGGCCCCACACGCTGTGGTACGCGGGCGGCTCCTTCTCGCCGATCTGGGGCTGGACGCTCCACCGCGGCGCCGACGAGATCGACACAGGGCGGTACGACGAGGTGGCCGACGTCGACTTTGCCACCGGCTGCAGCCTGCTCGTGCGCGCCGACACGCTGGCGGCGATCGGCCCGCTGGACGAGGACTACTTCCTCTACTGGGAGGACGTCGACTGGAGCACCCGTGCGCGGCGGGCCGGCTGGCGTGTCGTCTACGCCCCCGCGTCGCGCGTCTGGCACAGCTTCGGCCGGGCGATCCCCGACGGCGGAGGCCACCTCAGGTGGCGCTACGAGGGCCGCAACCGCCTCCTCTACTACTCCAGACAGCACCCGTCGGCGCAGGTCAGGATCGCGCTGTGCACGGTGCTGAACGCCGGCTATCTCACACTCCGCGGCCGCTCCAGAGACGGTCTGGCGCTGGCCCACGGCCTGCTCGACGCGGCCCGCGGACGGACCGGCGCCATAGCCTCCTAGCGACGTCTTCGAGGTTCGGGCCAGGGCGTTCCGGCCCAGGGCGCGTCCGCACGGGCCGCCCCTGTCCCCTGCGGTACACTGGGCGCGCAGGCCTCGATCGCAGTGTGGTGGAACGACTATGGGGAGCTCGCCCACGAAGCAGGAGATCGTCGCCGTGGTGGTGCTCTACCACCCGGCGGCGGACGTGCTCGACAACATCGACTCGTTCCTGTCCCAGGTGGACAAGGTGATCGGCGTCGACAACACCGAGGAGCCGGACGAACGCTTCGTCGGGGAGCTCGCGACCCGAGGTGTCGACTACCTGCCGATGGGCGGCAACAAGGGCATCGCCGTGGCTCTCAACGCCGGCTGTCGTCGCGCCGTCGATCTCGGCTACGGCTGGGTGCTGACCATGGACCAGGACAGCACGGCCACGCCGCTGATGGTCGAACGCCTCGGCGAGTGCCTCGCCACGGCCGGCACCGGGGCGGTCGGCGCCGGGCCGATAGCGATCGTCACCCCCGTCTGGCAGCACGTGGGAGGACTGCCCGAGAAGACCCGCCCCGGCTGCGTCGACCTCGACCTCGCCATGACCAGCGGCAACCTCCTGCGGCTGGCGGCATTCGAGGCGCTCGGTGGGTTCCGCGAGGACTTCTTCATCGACCGCGTCGACAACGAGTTCTGCCTGCGGGCGCGCCGCCACGGCTGGCGCATCGTCCAGCGCCAGGACGTGCTGCTGCTCCACCGCATGGGCACGCTGCGGCGGGTCACTTTCCCTGTGCCCTGCTTCGTCACCGACTACAGCCCCGTGCGCCGCTATTACATGATCCGCAATCTCTTCGAGCTCAGACGACAGTTCGGCGCGCAGTTCCCCGAGATGCTGGCGATCGAGAACCACTACTGGCGCAAGGAGATCGTGAAGGTCGTCCTCGCCGAGCCACAGCGACTGAAGAAGGTGAAGATGATGCTGCTGGGCTGGTGGGACTACCGCCGCCGCAAGTTCGGTCGCTACCAGGACCTGCACTAGGGCGATGGGCTCATCGGCTACTATGACCCCATGAAGAATCCCATCGTTCCCGCTCGCCACCTCCTGCGCTCGCCGCGAGCCTACCTCGATGCCGCGCGCGACGTGACCGCACGGCTGGAGCGCGAGCGGCAGCTTGCGTCCGGCTCCGTCGCGGCGCTGCCGGTCAGCGACGACCTGCCCAACGTGGAGTACCGCAACGTGACGGTCGTAGAGGCCCAGCCGACGCTCGACGTCCTGATCCCGGGGCTACAGACGCGCCACCTCTCGGGCGGTCCCAACACGGCTCTCAACCTCACCTACCGCATGGCCGCCGCCGGCGTGCCGGTCCGTTACTTCTCGACCAACCTGCCGCCCGACGACGAGCCGACGCTGCGCCGGCACTGCGCCGAGCTCACCGGCGTCGTCGACCGCCTCGACAACGTGAGCTTCGCCGACCTGCACGACCGCACCAGGGCCGCCCCGATCGGCCGCGACGACATGCTCTTCTGCACGGCCTGGTGGACGGCCCACTACGCGCGCCGCATACAGACGGACATGCGGCGCGACACCTTCCTCTACCTGATCCAGGACTACGAGCCCGGCTTCTACAAGTGGTCCTGCGAGCACGTGCTGGCTCTGGAGACGTACGCCATGCCGATGCGCGCCGTCATCTGTGGCCAGCTCCTGGCCGAGTATCTGCGCCAGCAGGCCGTGGGCCGGTTCGCCGACCCCAAGTTCGTCGACTCCTGTCTGGTGTTCGAGCCAGCCGTCGACCGCACCCGCTTCTACCCCGACGAGGCGCGGCTGGCCGGCCGCGCGGAGCCGGCAGGCGGCGCGGAGCCGGCAGGCGGCGCGGAGCCGGCAGGCGGCGCGGGGCGGCCTGCGGCCGCCCCGCGCCGCCTGCTCTTCTACGCGCGCCCCGACGCGCCGCGCAACCTCTTCGAGATCGGCCTCCTGGCTTTGCGCCGCGCCGTCGAACGCGGCGCCTTCCCCGCCGACGGCTGGGAGCTGTGGTTCATCGGCGGCGACGTGCCGCCGCGCAATCTGGGCCGCGGCGTCGTGATCCGCCAGCACCCCTGGCTCGACTACGACGGCTACGCGGCGCTGCTGCGCTCGTGCGACGTCGGCCTCTCGCTGACGCTCTCGCCGCACACCAGCTACCCGCCGCTCGAGATGGCCGCCTGCGGCACGTCCGTGGTCACGAACACCTTCGCCAACAAGACCGCCGAGCGCCTGCGGGCCTACTCGGGCAACATCCTGCCCGCTGCACCGGTGGTGGACGCGATCTCCGACGGCCTGCTCGCCGCCTACGAGCGCACGGACGACGCCGACGCGCGGCGAGACGGCTCCGCCGTCGCCGCACCG
>Ga0315282_10004885_pt1 | contig 23110 bp, 19 predicted proteins | sample YL17G07_20_MG_FD_203693 | JGI IMG/M metagenome (GOLD analysis project Ga0315282, IMG submission 203693) | Sediment microbial communities from Yellowstone Lake, YNP, Wyoming, USA - YL17G07_20 | ecosystem: Environmental > Aquatic > Freshwater > Lake > Sediment | place: USA: Wyoming | collected... | reverse complement strand
GGTGGTGGGTGGAGCTCCAGTGCCTGCTCGTGGTCGCGCGGGCCAGCCAGGAAAGGCGGGGCCTCGCCGAGGTGAAAAAGCCGGAGGCGGGACAGTTGTCCTTGGTGGCAGAGTACTTCGGCTCGCCCGCGGGGGAGGTGGAGTGGCTGCTCCCACTGTATGAGGTGGAAGAAGTGGACCCAGCGCTCCTCAGGCTGCGCTGGCAGGCGGCCCTGGAAGGGGTGTTAGGTGGGGCCTTGGCCGCGCGGGTTGAGGGGGCCGGCCTGGCGGAAGAGCGGGTGCCCGCCGAAGGCGGGGGCAGGGGAGCTCGAGTGGACGAGGTAGCGCGTCAAGGCGACGAGGTGCTGATGGGATGGGTGCGGGGGCTCCGCTGGGTGGCCTTCGGTCCGGAACCCGTCTTCGGCTACCTGTGGGGCCTGCGGGCGGAAGCCGACAACCTGAAGGCGGTGGTGGGCGGTACGTCGGCGGGGGTTTCGCCGAGCTTGATTGGTGAGCAGTTGAGGCCTGCCTATGGGTAAGGTGGTGGCGCTCGGGGAACCGGATGAGTTGGTTGCCCTCCTGGCGGCGGGGATCGAGGTTCGTCCCTGCCGGTCGGCCCGGGAGTTGGAGGAGCACCTGGAGGGGCTGACCGCCCGGCGGGACGTGGCCCTCCTCCTCATGACGGAGCGCGCTGTGGCCCTCAGCCCCGAGGCTGTGGAACGCTCGCGGCGGGAGGGCCTGGCGCTCCTGGTGGTGCCGACACTGGCGAGCCACCGGCACCTTTCCGAGGAGGCCCTGAGCCGACTCTTGGAGGAGGCTGCGGGAGCGGACCTCCTCGGGCGCGGGGGCGAAGCGAGTGAGGCTGGCGACCGGACACGGCGTGTCCCGGGCGCCTCCGGCCCCTTCGAGTCTCCGCCCCTGCCGGAGGTCAGCTGAAGCGGACCTCGTCGCGCGGCGACGGCGGAGAGGCGGTGAGAGCCGTTCCGGCAGGCGTCGTCACGCCCGAGGATGCAGGCGTGGCGGTGGGCACGGCAAAGGCAGCATGGCCTCGGAGGAGACGCGTGGCGTCGATGGTGGAGACGAGCACGGAGAGGAAGGAGCGAGGGGTGGCACACACGGGCACCGTCGTTCGCATTTCCGGGCCCCTTGTCGTGGCCCGGGCGCTCGTGGGGGCGAAGATGTACGAGATGGTGCGCGTGGGCGAGGAGCGGCTGTTCGGCGAGATTATCGAAATCCACCGCGACCTCTACAGCATCCAGGTGTACGAGCCTACGGAAGGGCTTCAGCCGGGCGACCCGGTGGAGGCCACGGGGATGCCCCTCAGTGTGGAACTGGGGCCGGGGCTCATCGGCCGCATCTTCGATGGCGTCCAGCGACCACTGGAAGACCTGCTCTCCACTCAGGGGGTGTACGTCCGCCGAGGGGCGGCGCTCCCTGCTCTCCCCCGGCTCCGGCGTTGGGCCTTCCGGCCGCGGGCCCGGGTGGGTGGGACGTACCAGGGGGGTGATATCCTGGGGGTGGTCCAGGAGAGCCATGTGGTGGAGCACCGAGTGCTCGTCCCGCCCGGGGTCGAAGGGGAACTGCTCGAACTGAAGGAGGGCGAGTTCACCGTCGAGGAGAGCATCGGCCGGCTGCAGACGAAAGCGGGTGAGGTGTCCCTCCAACTGATGCATCGCTGGCCGGTGAGGCGGCCCCGACCGGTCGTCCGCCGGGTCGCGCCGGCGGAGATGCTCGTCACCGGTCAGCGGGTCGTCGACATGCTCTTCCCCATCGTCAAGGGTGGCACCGCGTGCATCCCCGGTCCCTTCGGCAGCGGGAAGACGGTCATGCAGCACCAGTTCGCCAAGTGGGCCGACGCCGACATCGTCGTCTACGTCGGCTGTGGCGAACGGGGAAACGAGATGACCGACGTGCTCATGGAGTTCCCCCGGCTGAAGGACCCGCGTACGGGGAGGTCGCTCATGGAGCGGACCGTCCTGGTGGCGAACACCTCCAACATGCCCGTGGCCGCCCGGGAGGCCTCCGTCTTCACCGGCATCACCCTGGCCGAGTACTACCGGGACCAGGGTTACGACGTCGCCCTGATGGCCGACTCCACCAGCCGATGGGCCGAGGCGATGCGCGAGATTTCCGGCCGGCTGGAGGAGATGCCCGGAGAGGAGGGGTTCCCCGCATACCTGGCCAGCCGGATTGCCGGGTTCTACGAGCGGGCGGGGCGGGTCATCGCCATCGGCGGTGACGGGCGGGAAGGCACCCTCAGCCTCATCGGTGCCGTCTCCCCGCCCGGGGGTGACTTTTCCGAGCCGGTGGTGCAGGCGACGCTCCGGGTCGTCAAAGTCTTCTGGGGCCTGGATGACCTCCTGGCCGCCCAGCGGCATTTCCCGGCCATCAACTGGCTCACCAGTTACTCGCTCTACCAGTCGGTGGGCGATGAGTTCGCGGGGAAGGCGGTCTCACCCGACTGGCCGTCCTACCGGGTGGAGGCCTCGACCCTCCTGGCCCGGGAGGCCGAGTTAGAGGAGTTGGTCAGGCTGGTGGGGGTGGAGACGCTCCCCCCGCTGGAGCGGCTGGTGCTCCAGGCGGCGCGGATGGTGCGGGAGGACTTCCTGCACCAGAACGCCAACATCCCCGCCGACACCTACACGAGCCTCAAGAAGCAGTTCCTCATTCTCAAACTCATCGTCGATTTCTACCGTCAGGCCCGCCCGGTGGTGGAGGCGGGGGCTGACCTCGCGCGGATCGCCGGGCTCCGCGTGCTCGAGGAGATTGCCCGGGCCAAGTACATCCCCGAAGACCAGTCCGAGCGTTTCCAGAGCATCGCCCGCCACGTGACCGAGCAGCTGCTGGCGCTCCGGCCCGAGGAGGCTCCGTCCCTGTCCGCGCGTGGCGGGGAAGCGAAGCAGGGGTCGGCATCTCTGGTGGAAGTGGAACGCGAGGAGGGGCCGGCAGAGCCCGGCGCTTAGCAAGGCAAGGCCGATGCGCAAAGAGTTCAAGACCGTCAGACACGTGACCGGCCCGCTCATCGTGGTGGAAGCGGTGGAGGGGGTGGCCTACGGCGACCTGGCCGAGGTGAAGTTGGCCGATGGGTCGGTTCGGCGGGGGCGGGTGCTGGAGGTCGACACGGAAAAGGCCCTGGTGCAGGTCTTCGAGGGGACATGGGACCTGGAGCCCGCGGCGGCGCGGGTGACCTTCCTGGCCAAGGGCATCGAGATGGACCTCTCCCCCGACATCCTGGGAGGGACCTTCGACGGTCTGGGTCGGCCGCTGGGGGACCGCCCGCCCGTCATCCCCGAGGAAAGCCGGGACATCAACGGGAGCCCCATCAACCCCTGCGCCCGTGACTACCCCATCGAGTTCATTCAGACGGGCATCTCGGCCATCGACGGGATGAACGCCCTGGTGCGGGGGCAGAAGTTGCCCATCTTCAGTGGCTCGGGGCTTCCCCACGCCCAACTCGCGGCCCAGATCGGCCGTCAGGCGCGGGTGCTGGGAAGCGAGGAGCCTTTTGCCGTCGTCTTCGCCGCCATGGGCGTGACCTTCGAGGAGGCCAGTTTCTTCATCGAGGATTTCCGGCGGACCGGCGCCCTGACGCGGGCCGCCCTCTTCATCAACCTGGCCGATGACCCGGGGAGCGAGCGTATCGCTCTCCCGCGCACGGCGCTGACCGCGGCCGAGTACCTGGCGTTCGAGTTGGGGATGCACGTCCTCGTCATCCTCACCGACATGATCAACTACTGCGACGCGCTCCGGGAGATTTCTGCGGCGCGGCGGGAGGTCCCCGGCCGACGGGGCTACCCCGGCTACCTGTACACCGACCTGGCGACCATCTACGAACGGGCCGGGCGCATCCAGGGGAAGAAGGGCTCCATCACCCAGATCCCCATCCTCACCATGCCCGACGACGACAAGACCCACCCGGTTCCCGACCTCACCGGCTACATCACCGAGGGGCAGATATACCTGAGCCGGACGCTTCATTCCCGCGGCATCTACCCGCCCATCGACGTCCTCCCCTCCCTCTCCCGCCTCAAGGACAAGGGCATCGGCGAGGGGCGCACCCGCGAGGACCACGCCGATGTCCTCAACCAACTCTACGCCGCCTACGCCCGAGGCAAGCGGGCCGAGGAGTTGGCCGTCGTCCTGGGGGAGTCGGCCCTGACGGAAGCCGACCGCCTGTTCGTCCGCTTCGCCGAAGGCTTTGAGCATGAGTTCGTGGCCCAGGGCGCCTACGAGAACCGGGGCGTGGCGGAAACGCTCGACATCGGCTGGTCGTTGCTCCGCAACCTGCCCCGGGCCGAACTCAAGCGCGTCCGGGACGAACTTCTGGACAAGTACTACGACCGGAAGCCGGGCGGCGAAGGCGAGGCGAAGCCGGAGGCCCCCGCTTCGGCTGAGGCGGAAAGCGACGCTTCGGAAAGGGTCGCTCGCCGATGAAGGTCCGTATCAGCCCCACGCGGATGGCCCTCCTGGCTCTGCGCAAGCGACTCGACCTTGCCCGCCGGGGACACAAGTTGCTCAAGGACAAGTTGGAGGCCCTGGTGCGCGAACTCACGGGGATGTTGGCGTCTTACCTGGAACTGCGCCACACCGTCGACGAAGAACTCCTCGCCATCTTCGGCCTGGCCACGTTGGGCGGGCTGCTTTCTTCCACGGGAGACCTCCTTTCCGCTCTCCAACAGACCGCGGCGGGGATGGAGCTAGCGGTCCGCCGAAGGCGCCTCATGGGGGTCGAACTGGTCGGACTGCGGGTGGCCCGGGAGCCGGAGGCCGCCAGGTACAGTTTCCTCGACGTGGCCCCGGCGGTGGACCTCGCGGCCGAGCGGCTCCGCCGACTCATCCCTGACCTCATCCGCCTGGCCGAAGTCGAGGACAGCATCCGCCGGCTGGCCCTGGAGATTCAGAGGACCCGTCGGCGCACCAACGCGCTGGAATACGTGGTCATCCCCGAACTGGCGAGCGTCCGCAAGTCCATCACCGAGAAACTCGCCGAACAGGAGCGCGGCGACATCACCCGCCTGATGCGCGTCAAGGCCATGCTCGAAAAACGGGGGGCTGGTTGAGCCACCGGCCGTAAGGAAAGTTAGGTTGTCGCGTCGTCGGCCACGAGGTCTTTCGGCTTGTGGGCCTCGTTTCCCCTTGTCGGCGCCGAGGCTGGAAGAAGGTACACAGCGTGGCAGAACCCGTGGAGGCCGTGGGACAGAGACTGAAGGCCGACGTGGGAACCCTTGAGGCCGTGGGCACACGCCTCTACCGGGAGCCCGGTAACGCCGAGGCACAGGCCTTCCTCGTCGGCCGGCTCGAGTCCCTGGGGTATCGTCCAGTTCTGGACGAGTTCCAGTGTGACGCAGGCGTGTGTGCCAATGTCCTCACGCGCAAGCCCGAGCACTGTGCCGGTTGGCTGCTCGGGGCCCATTTCGACTCCAAAGCCTACAGCGCCAACGGCGAGCTCGTGAGCCCGGCTCCCGGCGCCGACGACAACGCCTCAGGGGTGGCCGTCGTCCTGGAGGTGGCCCGCGCGCTGGCAAGCGAGAGACGCCCCGACGAGGTGGCTTTCGTCTTCTTCAACGTCGAGGAAGTGAATCAGCAGGGGAGCGCTCATCTCGCCCCCCGCTCCGCGAAGACCGTGAGACTCATCAACTTGGATACGGTGGGCACCTGGCCCACTTCCCTGGGGGAAAGCGCTCCTCTGGATTGGGTGGCCGACGAGCGCTCCCTTCCTCTGATCGATGAACTCGCATCTTCCTTCCCCTTTACCATGGCCAAGGCTGAGACTCAGTGGGAGGACGACCAGGCGCAGTTCTGGGCCGCCGGCCGACGAGCCGTGGAACTCACCGAGCACGGGTGCAGCCCCCGCCTCCACACCCCCCAGGATACCAGTCGCCACCTGCACTGGCAGAGCCTGGCCCGCCTGGCCTCGGCCCTGGGCGAGTTCTTGAGCCGCTGACGCCGATGCTCGACGAGGGGCGTCATGGTGACATGCCGAGCGCCCGACGTGCCATGTGCGAGTCCGGGTGCTTGGAGTGTTGACATCTCTTGGCTGCGGGGGTAGTGTGCCTGCGCGATGTTTCGGTGGTACACGGGTTCCTTGTCCGCGGAAAGAGAGGGAAGAGGGATGATTCGCATCGGGATTCTGGGGACGGATAACTCGCACAGCATCGCCTTCTCCCGCCTCTTCAACGTGAAGGGGGAGGAGCACCACATCCCGGGCGCGAAGGTGGTGGCCATCTTCGGCCTGGAGAAGGCGCGGAACAAGGAAGTCGCCGAGCAGGGCGAGGTGCCCACCATCGTAAGACGGCCCACGGAGATGCTGGGGATGATCGACGCGGCCATCGTCGATTTTCGCCACGGCGGGCTCCACTACAAGTACGCGGCGCCCTTCCTCGCCGCCGGCCTCCCCACCTTCGTCGACAAGCCTTTTTCCGTGAGCGTGGCCCACGCGAAGAAGATGGTGGCGCTGGCGAAAAGAAAGCGCGCCCCCCTCACCAGTTTCTCCACCGTCCGCCTGGGGCCGCCCGTGGACAACATGAAGAAGGCCATGGCGGACATCGGGAAGGTCCGGGCGGGCATCGTCACCGGCCCGGGGAGCAGTCACAGCGAGTATGCAGGCGTGTTCTTCTATGGCGTCCACTGCGTGGAACTGATGCTCGAGGTCTTCGGCACCAAGGTGCAGTCGGTGCGCGGAGCGGAGTACGACGGCTCCGTCATTGCCACGGTGGGCTACGGGGACGGGTCGGTGGTCACCCTGAACATCGTCGACAAGGCCAGAGTGCCCTTCGACGCGGTGGCCTACGGAAGCAGCGGCCAGGCCCAGTACGACCGGGGGAAGGGCTTCGCCGGCTACTACTACGGGATGAAACTCTTCCTCAAGATGGTCAAGACCCGGAAGCCTCCCATCCCGGCGAGCGACCTCGTGCTCTCCGTCCGGGTGATGGACGCCATCCAGAAATCGATGGACGCGGGTGGCCGGGAGATAGTGCTCAGGTAGCGGGCGACAAGGCGCCGGTCGTGGCCGGCGGTCCGGGGCGCTCCTGCTACGTAGCGAAGTCACGGACTGTAGCGAACCCGCGGACAGGGCTAAAGCCCTGTCCCTACCGTAGGGACAGACCTTCAGGTCTGTCCGCGCTACAGCCTGGAGCAGCAAAGGAGGGGGAGAGATGGGCAGGTTCGAGAAGACGCTGGTCGCGGTTTTCGTGGCCGTTTTCGCCGGTGTGATGCTGATAGTCTTCCTCACCTGGCCCACGGACTACATGAAGAAGGTCTCCATTGATGTCCGACTGGTGCGGGGGGCGCCCGGCGCTGAGGGGGATGAAGGCGAAGACAGGCTGGTGGGCGTCATCAGGAACTCAGGGCCCCTGACGGTCCGCTACATGAATGTCACCTTCAGCCTGCTCGACGAGAGGGGCGTCCAGGTGGCCGGTCGCAGCGAACTCATCGCCCACGAACTGCCCTTCGGTGAGAACAACACCCCCGTCCTCCCCAACTCGGACAAGGAGTTCCGCTGCCCCATCAGCGGGGTGCCGAAGGACTGGACCGGGAAGATCACCTACAAAGTCGACGAAGTCACCCTGGAGTAGGGGTGGCGCACTCCATCGGCTGAGTTCGCCCGGTTCTGTGCGTCCAGGTTGCTCGGCCCTCCCGGAGCGGGGAGGGCCCACCTCCCTTGGCGTGGTGCGCCACGGCCGGCCTTGCGCGGCCGTGCCCCGGGGCCAAAGCCCGCCACCCGGCGGGCCGAGATGACCACACGAGAGCGGGGAAGGCTGTTGACCCCGGCCCCTCACTGCGGTACGATGCCGCCACATTGGCGAAGGAAAGTCGGTAGAGGTTCTGGTCGAGGAGGTCCCCCATGGCTGACATCAAGATAAAGTCCCCAGCCGAGTGTCGCTGCGACGCCCTGGCCTTGGGTGAGGTGATGATGCGCATTGACCCCGGGGATGTGCCCACCCACCGGGCCCGCCTGGCCCGCATCTGGCACGGCGGCGGCGAGACGAACGTGGCCGAGGGGCTCGCGGCGTGCTTCGGCCTGCGGACGGCTGTCGTCACCGCCCTGGTGGACGACGGCATCGGCCGAAACATCGAGAACCAGATGCGCGAGGCCGGGGTGGACACCTCCCACATCATCTGGTTCTCGCCCGACGGCAAGGGCACGTACGCGACCGACGGCAAGGGCACCCTTCACAATGGCATCAACTTCACTTGGGCGGGCAAAGGCGTGCTCCCCTCCGTCACCGAGTACTACCGGGCCCACACCCCCGTGCGCGAACTCAAGCCCGGCGACGTGGACTGGGACGCACTCTTCGGCGGCGGCGTCCGCTGGTTCCACACCGGAGGCATCTACAGCCTCATCAGCCCGACCTCCTGCGAACTGGCCCTGGAAGCCATGAAGAAGGCCGGGCAGTACGGGACCTTCCGCTCCTCCGACCTCAACTACCGCTCGAAGGTCGAGCCGAACAAGGAGCGGGCCCGCAGCATCAACAAGCACCTCGTCCCCCAGGTGGACTTCCTGGTCGGAAACCAGAGCGATTTCTTCGACGCCCTGGGCTACGAAAGCAAGAAGGTCTCTGACGCCGACCCCTTCGACGTGTGGCTCGGTGCCTATTCCGAGATGCTTCGGCGGGTGGCCAAGGACTACCCGAACCTGAAGCTCATCGGCACCCAACTCCGGGGCGCCCTCAGCGCCGACCGCATCAACTGGGGCGCGGTGCTCTACGATGTGGCCGAGGACAAGGTCTATCAGGCTGCGGTGCGGGAGAGTATCGAGATCGCCGACCGCACCGGTGGCGGCGACTCCTTCGTCTCGGGCGTGGCTGCGGCGCTGATGAAGGGGAAAAGCCTCCAGGACGCAGTGGACTGGGGTGCCGCTCACGGCATCCTGGTGCAGGAGACCCCGGGCGACACCACCATGGTCACCCAGGCCGAGGTGGAGAAGGAAGTGGCCCGGGCCCGCAAGGGCGGCGGCGTCAGCGCCCTCAGGTAGAGACGCAAAGCAGGACCAAACAGGCTGAAGGAGAGGTAGCCAGATGGCCAAGTACCAGCGGGACAGAAGGAGGGTGGACGGCGCACTCCGGCGGAGCGGCATCGTGGTCGTCATGAACCGGGACCACGTCAAGAAGCCGGCGGACATGGTCGTCACCATGCAGGAGGTCTACCAGGCGGGCTTCGTCGCTGAGTGCACCTTCCGCATCGACGAGGGCATCCTCCGGGAGGGGATGACGGAGTTGGTGAAACTCCGGGCCCAGAGCCCGGCCGAGAACCCCTTCATCCTGGGTGTCGGGAGCGTCATCAACCCCAAGGAGTTGGAGTCGGCCATCCAGATGGGCTTCGACATGGTGGTGGCCCCGGCCAACGTGATGGGGGGCTATGGCGAGGGCGTCCATTTCGTGCGCATCTGCCGGGAGGCCAACGTGTTTTCGGCGCCGGCCGCCTTCACCCCCACCGAGTTCCAGTACTTCATCGAGCGGGAGGACGGCCTGGAGCCGGATGCGGTCAAGTTCTTCCCGGCCCGCGTCCTGGGGCCGAAGGGTCTGGGCGACCTCCTGGCACCGTTCGTCCGTGACCGCCACAAGGGCCGCATCATTATGCCCACTGGGGCGGTGGACTTCGAGACCGGCCCGCAGTACCAGGAGGCCATCACCTCCCGCGGTTACTTCCCGGTGTTAGGGATGTCGGCGCCACTGGAACTGGTGGGCAAGCGAAAGAAGCCGGGCGACCTTGGTACCGTCCGTGAGTCCCTGGCCGAGTTCAAGAGCAAGTTCAAACCTTACCGGCCCGGGTAGGGCCAGCTGCGATCGAACATGGCGCTCGGTAAGAAGCGTGGAGGCCGGGGGGCGCGGAAGGTGAACCTCTACTTGGACAGGAGAGGGGCTCGTCTCTACGACATCGCCTTCAGTTGGCGGCGGGACAGGGAAGCCGAGTTCACCGAAAAGTGCGTCAGGAAGCTCGGGGGGAAGGTGCCGGGAAGGCTCCTGGACATCGCCTGCGGCACAGGCACCTTCCTGGAGGAAATGCGCAGCCGAGGCTGGCAGGTTGCAGGGGTTGATGCCAGCGGACCCATGCTGGCGCTGGCACGGAAGCGGCTCGGGCCCGATGTGCCTCTGGTTCAGGAGCTGATGACCGAGTTCCGGGCGCCGGGGCGGTTCGACCTGGCTACCTGTTGGCTTGACTCTCTCAACTACCTGCTCACGAACGAGGACATCATCGAGCATTTCCGCTGTGTGGCCAAGGCGCTCACGAGGGGCGGCTTCTACCTGCTGGACCTGTCTTTCGGGAGTTGGTGTGCTGAGTTCTGGCACCAGAGGGGTGAGGATGCGAAGCCGGAGCTCGAGTGGGGTTGGTCCGGAACCCGAGATGGTGTGGTGGTCTACCACGATGGCTGTTACGGGCCGCCCTGCGACCCGCTTCGCCACCTCACCACGGAGCACATGCATTTCCTGGTGAGGAGAGCGGGGTCTGACGCAGGCGAAGAGCACCGGTACCAGTGCTGGAAACGGGCGTTACATCCCCAGGAGTTCGCCGCGCTCGTCTCTGCGTCTGGGGTGTTCGAACCGGTAGCGTGGTTCACAGGCGACTTGGACGTCAGCACGACCTTGGCCGCAGCTGAGGGCAAGGGGCGGGGGCTCGTCCTGCTGCGCAAAGTCGGTCGCTGAGCGAGTCCGTAGATTGCGCGGCCCTATGCGATGGCGGCTCACGGCTGGAGGATGAAGACGGTGAACCCTGACGTTGCCTCACTGTTCAGTGTGAAGGACAAGGTGGTGGCCATCACCGGCGCTGCGGGCGTCATCTACAGCACCGTCGCGCGGGCCCTGGCTGCCAACGGGGCCAAGGTGGCCGTGATGGACCTCTTGGGCGACAAGGCCGAGGAAGTGGCAGCGGGCATCCGCCGAGCGGGTGGCCGGGCGGCCGGCGTCGCCTGCGACGTCCTCGATGCAGCGAGCATCGAGGCAGCGCTCAAGAAGGTTCTTGCCACCTTTGGCACCGTGGACGCCCTCATCAACGGGGCCGGCGGCAACCGCCCGGGGGCGACGGTCAAGCCGGATGGCCGGTTCACCGACCTCTCGACCGACGAACTGGACAAGGTCTTCGCCCTCAACTACAAAGGCACGGTCCTTCCCACCCAGGTCTTCTGCAAGTACTTTGCGGGGAAGGGGAAAGGGGTGGTCATCAACACCTCCAGCATGTCGGCCATCCTCCCCCTGACCAACGTCCCCGGCTACAGTAACGCCAAGGCCGCGGTCACCAACTTCACCCGCTGGCTGGCGGTGCAGGTGCGGGTGGACTACCCCGACGCCACCATCCGGGTGAACGAGATCGCCCCGGGCTTTCTCGATACCACCCAGAACCACCGCCTGCTCTTCCAGGAGGACGACAAGACCTTGACGCCCCGGGGCGAGTCCATCATTCGCCATACGCCCATGGGCCGCTTCGGCGACCCGACGGAGTTGGTGGGGGCCATCATGCTGCTTTTGAGCGACGCCGGGAGTTTCATCAACGGGGCGACCATCCCGGTGGACGGGGGCTTCGCCGCCTACTCGGGCGTCGGCCCCCTGGAAGAGAAGTGGGCTCGCTTCAAGAAGGGCGGGTAGGGGAGCCTGGGCTATTCGAGGGACGGGTTTTCAGACCCGCCCGTGGTGGGTGCTGATGGACAAGGTGCGGATGGGCATCGTCGGCGTCCAGCATTTTCACGTCTTCAGTTTCCTGGAGACCTTCTCCGACCGGGCGGACGTGGAACTGGTGGGCGTGGTGGAGGCGGAGCCGCAGCGGCACGCCCGGCTTCGGCGGGCCTGCGACCTCCCGCTCTTCCAGACTTTCGGTGAACTTGTGGACCGGACCCGCCCGGAGGCGGTGGCCCTCTACAACAGGCCGACGGAGCGGGCCGCGCTCATCTCCGAGTGTGCCCGCCTGGGCATCCACGTCTGGGCCGATAAGCCCGTCGCGACGACCCTGGAGGATGTGAGCCGGGTCAAGCGGGCGCTCGCGCAGAACCCCGTGGCCCTGATGGTGACGGTGGCGGGCGGCTATGGCGCCCGCTCCGCTCGACTCAAACAGATGCTCGACGGCGGAGAGTTGGGGGAACTGGCACAGTTCGTGACCATGGCTTCCCATCGGTTTCACCTGCCCGCGGCGTTCGACTGGGAGAGGCCGGCGTGGGCGAGCGACTGGCGCGAGGCGGGCGGCCTCATCGTGGAGATGGCCATCCACGGCATCAGCGAGTTCCGCTGGCTCGCGGGCTCGCCCATCGTGCGGGCCAGCGCCGCGCACGGGAACAAACGGTTCCCGGAGTTCCCTCACTTCCAGGACCACTGCGCCGTTCTGCTGGAGGCAGCGAGCGGCGCCCAGGGGCTGATTCAGTCGAGCTGGCTGACGCCGACGTGCGAGCCTTCGCACGGCCGCAACGCGACCTTTGTTTTTGGAAGCAAAGGCTCGGTGGAGATGGTCAGTGGTGGCATCGCCCACGGGCTCCAGGCGCGCGGAGGCGAGGGGGTGGCCACGGTCGTTACTGATGACGCCCCACCTCGGCCCTTTCGGCCCGAGGGCGTGCCCGCCCGGCGAGCGGCCGACGACTTCCTGGCGCAGGTCCGGACCGGCGAGCGGCCACTGGTGGACGCGGATTTCCACCTGGAGACGATGCGGTTGGCGCTCCTGGCTCGGGAGGCCGCGGACACCGGGAAGACCATTCACCTGAACCTGGAGTGTTAGTGGCCATGCCTTGACGGAGCCGGCGTCCTCCTGTTACAGTCCCGCGGAACGGGCCGGCGTGCTTTCTCGAAACCGGGAGGCGGAGCACCGACCGGCGAGGTTTCGCGTCACTCTGCTGAAGGGGTTCTCATGGACAAGCTGCGTATGGGCATCATCGGTGTGGGCGGCCGGGGCGGGCTTGCCCGCCACTGGCAGGAATCGGGTCGGGCGGAGGTCGTCGCCGGCTGCGACGTGAGCGACAAGCAGCTCGCCGAGTTCAAGGAGCAGTTCGGGTCGCACGTCTTCGTCACCAAGGACTACCGGCAACTCCTCGCCCGCGACGGCGTGGACGCCGTCGCCATCACTTCCCCAGACTTCACCCACGAGGAGTACGCGACCGCAGCCCTCGGGGCCGGCAAGCACGTCTTCTGCGAGAAGCCCCTGGCCATCACCACCAGGGGCTGCGACCGCATCCTGAGGGCCTGGCGGGCCAGCGGGAAGAAACTCATGGTCGGCTTCAACATGCGCTACATGCGCGACATACGGACCATGAAGGACATAGTGGAGTCCGGAGTCATCGGCGAGGTGAAAGCGGGCGACTTCTACTACCACGACTGGCACGCGACCCGCAAGAACACGACCGGCCTCCTTCTTCAGAAGGCCAGCCATGACATCGACGTCCTGCACTGGATCTGCGGCGGCTACGCCACGAAGGTGGTGGCCTTCGGCAAACTGATGTACTACGGGGGCGATAAGCCCAACGACCTCACCTGTGACGACTGCGCCGAGTGGGACACCTGCGTCGAGGCCCAGCCCAAGGGGCACCCCCGACCCCTGTGCGCCTTCCGCAAGGAGGTGGACGTGGAAGACCACAGCATGGTGCTCATGGAGTTGGACAACGGCATCCAGGCCGCCTACCTCCAGTGCCACTTTACCCCCGACTACCAGCGAAACTACACCTTCATCGGCACCGAAGGTCGCATGGAGAACCTCCCGCACGAGGACGTCGTCCGGGTCTGGATGCGGGACACCAACGCCTGGAAGTCCTACGCCAACCGCACCTACACCATCAAGCCACACCGCGGCGGTCACGGCGGCGCCGACGCCGTCATCTGCGTGGACTTCCTGGACATGGTCCAGTTGGACAAGGAGCCCATCGCCACGGCGCTGGCCGGCCGGATGAGCGTTGCCGCCGGCGTCGCCGCCAGCCAGTCCCTCCGCAAGGGCGGCGTCCCCGTCGAGATACCGCCACCCCCGGCCTGGCTGCGCTGACTACCGGGCTGTGGCGGCTTCTTCCCAGTTGTGGGTGATGCGGAGCTGGCGGTCGCCTTGCGTCTCATCCCAGTAGCGGAAGGAGTTTTCCCCCGGATTCAGCGCGGGGATGGACAGTGGGGCGACCTGGATTTCGGTGGTGAGCACCAGGTCGCTCATCCCCACGGGGAACTGGGCCGGGTCGGACGCGGAAAAGCGGAAGCGGATGTCGTACTCGTAGAGCCCCTGCTTGTCCCGGTCGGCCGTGTTGAAGAGGTCGGTGAAATCGGCCACCGTGGGAAGGTCGCCGACGTCGTTGGTCCAAGCCGCGCCGTAGACGAGCACCCAGCCTTCCTTGGCGTCCTCCCGCGCGGGGGTCCAGGCGTTGCGGACGTCCACGGCGATCCAGTCCTCGCCGCCGCGGCCGCTACGGGCGCGGAAGAAGTCTGCCTCCAGTTTCGCCCCCACGATGACGTAGGGGCTCGCGACGTGGTAGATGACCTGGCCGGCCCGGCTGGTCTTTTCCGCGGCGGCGGGGGCCGGTTCGACGCGGAGGGCCGGACCCGTGCTTCCTTCGGCCTTGGCCGCCAGGGCCTCGTGGGCGAGGGCGTCCCGGTCCAGGGCCTCGGCGGTGAGCTGCGGGCGGAAGACGAGCTCGCCACTGGCGTAGCGGCTGTAGGGGAGCCACCAGCCGCTGTTCGGCTTATACTGGCTGCGGGCCCAGTAGTTGTAGAACTTGCCTGACTGTTTCCAGGTGCGGACGAGCGTTTCCCCCGGCCGGAGCGTCAGGGCCATGGTGTGGTTGCTCAGGGCCGACGTGTCGTAGCCGTGCTCTTCGTACCCCCGGTTGTCCTTCTTGAAGACGCGCCAGAGTTCACGGTCCTGAATCTCTTCCACCGAGAGGATGTGCTTGTCGTCGGGGTCGCGGAACATCCGCCCGGTGTCGGCGTCCATCATGTGCCAGCGACCGTCGAAGAAGACCTCACAGACGGTGTGGCCGCTCAGTTCCCAGACCCGCGCCTGGTAGCCCGCTTTCTGGGCCAGGACCATGAGCGCCGGGGAGATGCAGCCACAGTTGCCGTAGCCATAGACGTTGAACATGACCACGGGGTCGGCCACCAACGGGTCGCCCGGCGGGGTCATCCGCTGGTGCTGGGTGCGGGCGAACTCCCACAGGGCGACGACCTTCTCTTCGTCCGTCTTGGCTTGCCCCAGGGCTTCCCGGACGATGGCGTCGGCGTCGAACCAGTCCAGCCGGCCGGCGAGCGTGAGCCGGGGGTTCACCACCGGCACCGAGCCGGTGTTCTCGATGGCGACGGAAAGGTTCCTGACCGTCACCTCCTTGGGGATGGTCACCACGTAGGCAGCAGGTGACTGGCGGACGGTTTCGGTGTGCGAGCCGGCGTGGGCACGTCGTGGAGCAGCGGTCACCAGCAAAAGCCCTCCTACAAGAAGAACGGTCTGTCTTCGCCTGACTGGGAAAAACATCCCTCTCCCTCCAGCCCGCCGCGGCGGCAAAAGCGGCCGAGGCACGTGGCCGCACGGAGCTTCCACTCTCCCCCAGCAGCCAGTAGACGACATCTGTCCACGAGGAGCAAGCAGAAATTGGTGACGCGCGGGAGGCTTGCACGCTCCTTGCCTTCTGGTATAATGGACGCTTTGAAGTGGCCTGAGAGTGTGCGCCGGTCTTCGGCGGGAACGGTGTCTTTGCCACGAAGGCAGGTTTGGCTGCGAGCGGGACGGGGGAGGAAGGGATGTCCACGGAGAAGGTGTCGGTCCGGGAACTGTTGCTTACGGGTGAGGGGCTGTCGGTCGCGTCGGTGAACGAGATCCGCCAGCGCGTCCAGGGTGATCCAGCAGCGTACGAGGAGGTCCGGGACCTTGTCCGAGAGGCGGCCGACTCTGCGGAGTCGACCCGGAAGTCCCGCGCCGACGGCAAGGTCGCCTACGCTCAGGGGATGGCGCTCTGGCTTCTGGGTCGCTACGAGGAGGCCGCGGAGGCGTTGGGGTCGCTGGAGGGGCGGGCGGACGTGAAGTACTACCTCGGTTCTGCCCTGGCGGAAGCGGGTCGCTGGGAGGAGGCGGCGAAGGTCCTGGGGGCGGTGCCCAAGAAGAGCGACTGGTACCTCGATGCCCAGGTGCTCCTGGCGGAGGTGAGTGCCAAGTTGGGCAAGACCGATGAGGCCCAGGCGCTCCTGGAGGCCCTCCCGGCGGAGACGCACGAGTCCGCGGAGTACTGGGCGACGCGGGGGCTCACGGCCGAACTGGCTGGCGAGGTGGCGGTGGCCCGGGAACTCTACCATCGGGCCCTGGAACTCGACCCCGACCACCCCAAGAGCCTCTTTCGCCTGGCCTACTCTCTGGACCTGAGCGGGAGCGACGACCAGGCCGTCGAACTCTACGAGCGCTGTGTCAACCTCGAGCGCACCCACATCAACGCCCTGGTCAACCTGGGCGTCCTCTACGAGGACCGGGGCGATACCCGGAGGGCCATCCAGTGCTACGAACGGGTGCTCGCCGCGGTCCCCACCCATGGGCGCGCGCGCCTCTACCTCAAGGATGCGCAGGCGACGCTCAGCGAGGTGGTGGACGAGGTGGAACTCAAGCGGAGGGACCAGCTCGAGCGGGTGCTCGGCACCCCCATCAGCGACTTCGAACTCTCCGTGCGCTCACAGAAGTGCCTGGAGCAGATGAACATCCACACCCTGGGTGACCTGACCCGGGTGACGGAGGTGGACCTCCTGGCCAGGAAGAACTTCGGCGAGACCTCGCTGGCGGAGATCAAGGCCGTCATGTCCCAGAAGAGCCTGCGGCTGGGTCAGGCACTCGAGGAATCGGAAGTGGCCCGGGCCACGGCCTCCACCACCCGGAGTCGCAAGGAGGCGGAACTCGCCAGCAAACTGGCTGCGCCCCTCGGTGAACTTGAACTCAGCGTCAGGAGCCGACGGTGCATGGAGGAACTGAAACTGAAGACCGTCGGTGAGCTGACCCAGAAGACGGAAGATGACCTGTTGGCCTGCGGCAACTTCGGTCAGGTCTCTCTCGCTGAGGTCAAGGAGAGGCTCGCCGAACTCGGCCTCAAGTTGAAATCCGGTGCATGAAGGCAGCCTCCCGCCGGGATGAGTGCCCATGAAGTTACTGGCCCATGTCTGCTGCGCCTCGTGCTGGCTGGCCTGTGCGCCGGAGTGGGGCACAGCCGTCGGCCCGGGCGGACGGTGGGAAGGTTTCTTTTCGAATCCCAACATCCATCCCCTCATCGAGTTTCGCCGACGGCTCAAGGCCGTGCGTACGGTTGCCGATGACTGTGGCTGGCCGATCGTTGTCGAGGAGGGCTACGGCCTGCGGGAGTTCCTGGAGCAGGTGGATTGGCGGGGCGACGGGCGCTGCGCCGATTGCTACCGGCTGCGCCTGCGGGCGACGGCGGCAGAGGCGCGCCGGCGTGGTTTTGACCACTTCACCACCACCCTCCTGGCCAGTACCCAGCAGGAGCATGAGCGTGTTCGTTTGGTCGGTGAGGAGGTGGCGCGAAGCGTTGGTGTGGCCTTCTTCGCCGGGGATTGGCGCCCGGCGGCTGAGCGCGGCCACGCCGAGGCGCGTCGGCGGAGCCTCTACCGCCAGCAGTACTGTGGCTGCGTCTTCAGCGAGTACGAACGGTACCGGGACACGGGCCTCCACCTGTACCACGGTCCGGGTGCGGGCGGAAGGTAGCCCCTTCCTCGGCGTGGAGGTCTTGGTGGCTGTGCCCCTGGACGAGGTGCCAGCATCGCGGAGAGGGGCGAGGTGAGGCGAGGGAAAGGCTTGGTTGCGGGATGACGGTACTGGAGAAGATGAAGCCTTCGCGTCCGTCGGCGTCTCCGGCTTCTCTCGTTCGGCGGGCGGCGCGCGTGCTCCTTGTTGTGGGGACGGTGTGCGTGCTCAGCGGCGTGTGCCTGGTTTCCTGTCGGGGGGGGTTGGAGCGCGGGCCCCAGGTGCTCGATGCGCTCATGTATCCCGCGCCGCCGCTGGTGCGGGTGGCGCTGGTGGTGGGGTCGGCGGCGCAGAACCTCGTGGTGGCCATGGACGGACCGTGCGACGTGGTTGACACTGGGACCGGGCGGGTGTACGCGTCGGCCCCGCGGCTCCCCCTGGCGGGCATCGCCGTCGGTGAGCGCGGCCTTCGGCTGGGCGAGCAGAGCTTCCCCGCCACCGCCCTTCGGCTTCGACCCCGCAGCAGCGAGCCATTTCGGCTGAACGGGGACCCGTACGCCGGGGACCTCCTCTGCTTTCGGGCGGGCGACGCCCTGACGCTGGTCAACGAGTTAGACGTGGAGAGTTACCTGGCGGGGGTCCTGGGGGCCGAGATGCCCCTGAAGTTTGCCGACGAGGCCCTGAAGGCCCAGGCCGTGGCCGCCCGTACCTACGTCCTCTATGAGGCCAAGACCGCCCCTACCTCCCTCCTCTACGACGTGGTGGCCACGGAGGCTTCCCAGGTCTACAAGGGACTGTCGGTGGCGAGCGGTCGGGCCCGCGGATTGGTCGAGGCGACGACGGGCGTCATCGTGACCCTTGACGGACGGGTTTTCCCCACCTACTTCCACTCGACCTGTGGTGGCCACACGACGGATGTGAGCTCCGTCTGGCCCAGTGCCCGGCTGGGGCCGCTCAGTGGCGTACCGTGTGGCTTCTGCACCGCATCACCCCATTACCGGTGGACGGTGGAGGTCACGGCCGACGAGGTAGCGCGGGCGCTGGCTGAGCGCGGCCTTTTTTCCGGTGCGGTGACCAATGTCACGGTGACCCGCCGGGGGGTCGCCGGCTTCGCCACGGAAGTGGAGGTGACTGGGCCGGGGAGGCGGACGCGCGTCGGTGGCTATGCCTTCCGGCTGGCTGTGGGTGCATACCGGCTCAAGAGCACAAACTTTGAGGTCACCCCCACCGCGAGTGGGTTCCTGTTTCAGGGCCGGGGGTTCGGCCATGGTGTGGGGCTGTGCCAGTGGGGGGCCCAGGGGATGGCCCAGGCCGGATGGAACTACCGCGAGATACTCGTCCACTACTACCCCGGCTCGCGCCTGGTTCGCATCTACCGATGAACGGACGCACGTCCGGCAGCAGTGGCCAGGGGTCCGTCTCCTTTGAAGTGCTGGCTCGGGACCCGGACTCCCGGGCGCGGGTCGGCCGGCTGGTCACCCCTCACGGTGCGGTGGAGACGCCCCTTTTTCTCCCCGTGGGCACGCAGGGGGTGGCGAAGGCCCTCACCCCCGCCGAGCTGCTCGGGGCCGGGGTGGAAATGCTCCTGATGAACGGTTTCCACCTGCATCTTCGGCCCGGGGCCGAGGTGATCGCCCAGTTGGGCGGGTTGCACCGGTTCGCGAACTGGGTGCGTCCCATTCTCACCGACAGCGGCGGCTATCAGGTTTTCTCGCTGGCCGAGCTGCGGGAGGTGAGCGACCAGGGTGTCGTCTTCGCTTCACCGGTTGACGGGCAACGGCTCGCCCTGACGCCCGAAGAGGTGATTAGGGTTGAAACACTCCTGGGGGCGGATATTATTATGCCTCTGGACGAGTGTGTGCCGTACCCGGTGGAAGAGGCGGTGGCCCGACGGGCAGCGGAGCGGACGGTGCGCTGGGCGGAGCGGAGTCGCCAGGCCCAGCGCGGGCGTGACCAGGCCCTTTTCGGCATCGTGCAGGGAAGCGTGTTCCTCCCGGTGCGCAAGTGGTGCACCGAGGCGCTCATCGCTCTGGACTTCCCCGGCTACGCCGTGGGCGGGGTCAGCGTGGGGGAAGGTCCGGAGCGGCTCCGCGAGGTTACCGAGTACTGCCTGGGGCAGCTCCCGGAGGAGAAGCCCCGCTATGTCATGGGCATCGGTCCCCCGGCGGACTTGCTCTGGGCGGTGGGGGCGGGGGCGGACATGTTCGATTGCGTCCTCCCGACCCGCAACGGCCGCACCGGCTACGCCTTCACCAGCCGAGGGGTGGTGCGGATCCGGAACCGTGGACACGCGGTGTCGTCGGCCCCGCTGGATGTGGAGTGTGACTGCTACACGTGTAGGAACTTCAGTCGGGGGTACCTCAGACACCTCTTTCAGGCTGGGGAGATGGTGGGGCTGACGCTGGTGAGTTTACACAACGTGCGCTATTTCTGCAGGTTGATGGTCCAGGCCCGGGAGGCGATTCGTCGGGGAGAGTTCCCGGCGTTCGCCCGGCAGGTACTCGAGACCGCAGCGGCAACGGAGGAAGAATGAAAGGCATGAGCCTCGGCATTCTGCAGGGCGAGACGGGGGGGGCGGCGCAGGCCTGGATGGTGCAGGTCGGCTTCCTGGCGCTCATCTTCTTTATCTTCTGGTTTCTTCTCATCCGGCCGCAGCGCAAACGGGACCGCGAGCGTCGGGAGATGCTGGAGGCGCTCGGCAAGAACGACAAGGTCGTCACCGTGGGGGGCATCCACGGTACCATCCGCTGGATCAAGGGGGACGAGGTGATGCTCCTGGTGGATGAGTCTACAAACACCAAGCTCCGGGTCAGCCGGAGCGCCATCGCGCAGGTCGTGAGCGAGACCAAGGAAGAGGGCGAGCTCTCGGAGCCGGCGGAGAAGGAGTGAGGGAGCACGGGGAGCAGGCCGAAGGCCGGAAGGAAAACAAGAGAATCAAGAAGAGCTTCGACGCAGAGGACTCGAGAGGGAAGAGAGAGGATGGAGAGCGTGCGGTGAGTTTCTCGCGCCCGCGCGAGCGGGCACCCGGTGGTTCACTGGTTCCTCTCTGCGTCTTTGCGTCTCGGCGTTGAAGCACACAGGCGGTCGGCTTTACGGGAAAGGGTGACGATGGTTCGCGGGATGGAATGGAAGATACCGCTCATAGTGGTCCTGATTGTCCTGGCCGTGCTCTCCGCCTGGCCGCTCCAGAAGAAGATCGCCCTGGGCATGGACCTGGAGGGTGGGGTGGAACTGCGGTACATGCTGGACGTCTCCGCTGTACCAGCCGACCAGTTGGCGGGAATCGGGCAGCAGGCCATCAGCGTCGTCTCCAAGCGTCTGGACCCGGACGGGGTCATGGCGCTCGACATCCGGCCGCTGGCCGAGCAGGAGATCCTCATCCGCCTGCCCGGGCTGGACCCGGCCCGGGTGGAGACTATTCGCCGCGGGGCCGAGACCATCAGCCCCCTGGAGTTCCGCCTCATCTGTAACGAGCAGTGGGAGCCTCAGGTTCTCGCCGAGGCCCAGAAGCGGTCAAAGGACGACCCCCCGGAAGGCTACCGGTGGATGGAACTGAAAGAAGCGGAGGAAAAGGCACCGCGCGACTACCTGGTCAAAATCAAGGACGACTACAACGTCACCGGCAAGTACCTGAGCCGCGCGGGCATGGGTTCCGATGAAAGGCAGCTCCCCGGCATCAGCTTCGAACTGAACTCCGAGGGAAGTGTCGTCTTCGGTCGGCTGACCGGGGAGAACATCGGTCGGCCCATGGGCATCATCCTCGCCGGGCGTCTCGTCAGTGTGGCCACCATCAAGGACAGGATCACGCGTAACGGCATCATCAGCCGACCGGGCGGCTTCAGCCGGAAAGAGATCGACGACCAGGTGGCGTTCCTGCGCTCGGGGAGCCTGCCCGTCAGGCTCATCTTCGAGGGGCAGGACTTCGTCGGCCCGTCCCTGGGTCAGGACTCCATCCACAAGGGTATCCAGGCCACGGTGGTGGCCCTTGTCTTCGTGCTCCTGTTCATGGCCGGCTACTACCTGGTGGCCGGGCTCATTGCCAACTTGGCCCTGTTCCTCAACCTGCTGTTCCTGGTGGGGGCCATGGCCAGTTTCCACGCCGTCCTCACCCTGCCGGGCATCGCCGGCATCGTGCTCGCCCTGGGGATGGCGGTGGACGCCAACGTGCTCATCTTCGAGCGCATCCGCGAGGAGCGGGCCACGGGGAAAGTGATCCGCTTCGCCGTCAAGAACGGCTACGAACGGGCCTGGTCGGCCATCATCGATTCCAACCTCACCACCCTCATCACCACCCTCATCCTTTTCTACACGGGGACGGGGCCGGTGCGGGGCTTCGCCGTCACCCTGGCCCTGGGCATCGTCCTGAGCATGTTCACCCAGCTCTTCGTGACCCGGGTCATCTTCGACCTCCTCATCAGCCGGGGCTGGATCAAGGACCTGCCCATGCTGCGACTGATACCCCCGACCCGCATCCGGTTCGTCCGGCTCTTCCCGGCGGCGATGCTGGCGTCCACGCTGCTCATCGTGGGCGGGCTCAGCTTCTTCCTCTACCGGGGGGAACGGAACCTGGGCATCGACCTGACCTCCGGAAGCCAGGTGCAGCTGCAACTGGCGAAGGAGATGGATATCGGCGTGATCCGCAAGATGGTCACCGACGCCGGCTATGGAGAGGCCGAGGTGCAGAGCAGTCTCGGTGACGACGTCGCCGCCCGCTACCGCTCGGCCTCCCGGGAGTTCAAGATTCGCACCCGCGCCTCCAACCCGCAGCAGGTGGAAGCCGACATGCGTCGGCTCTTCCTGCCCTACGCGCCCGAGCAGCCCGTGGCCGTCACCGAGCACACCTTCCAGGAGGTCCGGGCGAACCCGGCGACCGGGACGCCGAGGAACCTGGGGGTGCTCCTGACGGTGGCGTCGCCGCTCACCCCGGACCAGATCCGGGCCGGCCTCGGCCGGGCCAACTTCCCGGAGGCGCGGGTGGAGGTCCCCGTTGGGGAGGAGGCGAGTGAGTCGCACCAGCGGTTCACCCTGTGGCTCGGCGACGTCCCCCGCGAGGAGGCCTTGAGCAGGCTCCAGGGGGCTTTCGTGGCCCCCGTTCCGTTCAAGGCGGTCCGGTTCATCGGGACGAGTGAAGCCCGCGAGACCGTCATCAAGGCCTTCTATGCCGTCGCTTTGGCCTGGGTGGGCATCATCATCTATGTCTGGGCGCGGTTCGGGAAGTTTCGCCATGGCTTCGCCGGCGTCGTCGCCCTGGTACACGATGTGCTCATTACGCTGGGGGCCATTGCCGTGGGCGATGCCCTGGGCGGAACGGCCATTGGCCGGCTCCTCCGTCTGGGCGACATCAAGATCGACATGGACGTCATCGCCGCCATCCTCACCATCATCGGCTACAGCATCAACGACACCATCGTCGTTTTCGACCGCATCCGGGAGCGGGTGTCCCATCGGCGGGAACTGACGGGCAGCGTCGTCGACGAAGCCATCAACCAGACCCTGAGCCGAACCACGCTCACCTCTCTGA
>Ga0315282_10004883_pt1 | contig 23112 bp, 25 predicted proteins | sample YL17G07_20_MG_FD_203693 | JGI IMG/M metagenome (GOLD analysis project Ga0315282, IMG submission 203693) | Sediment microbial communities from Yellowstone Lake, YNP, Wyoming, USA - YL17G07_20 | ecosystem: Environmental > Aquatic > Freshwater > Lake > Sediment | place: USA: Wyoming | collected... | reverse complement strand
ACCCTTGGCCAATCGGTGTCTCCATCGACCGATGCCGATCGACGTAAGAGCCGATTGCTCTACCTAGCTGAGCTACACCCCCGCAAATTCGCAGTATATTCTCACTATTAATAAACCTATCGCGGACGATCGATGGTTGGCGGACATCTGGCCTACATGGGAATCCGCGTGGGCAGAGAGGGCCCGATTCGAACGGAAATTCGTATATTCATCTTTCTATAATTTTATAATATTATAAATAAATATATAAAAGTAACATAATAATAGAAAAAAGGAGTTTGCGGACCTGGTTCGCCTCTAGGTCTTGGAGAAGTCTCTGACGAGCCCGTCAATGGCCTTGGACACGCTCGGACCAAGCGGGACGGGCTTGTGGTTTTTGAGGACCCAATCGCATTTGTCCCTGGCGACCTCCATCGGGCCCTTGCCCCCCTTCTTGACCCACATGTCGAAGGGATCGGTGTCCCAGAGCACCGGGATGTATGTCTCCCTCATGTGCTTGATCGTGTGCATCTGCGCCAGGTAGCTTCCACCGATGCCCACCTTCTTGATCAGGTCGAGAGCGAGTGTCTCCTTGTCCACATCGAATCCTTTGAAGATCCTCAGAACGTTGCCCGCGATCTCGTTGTCGAGCATGAGCTGCTCATACGAAAGGCAGGTGGAACCGTCCGGCACGCCGAACCCGTTGACCACTTCTCCACCGACCTGGGCGCACCACATGGCTGAGATGGAATTCTCGAGAGATGCCTGGATCCCGGGTATCTTCGCGCCTGAGCCGAGACCCCCGACTGAGTTCGGCAGCTTGCAGTACCTTGCCATCTGGACAGCCCCTGAGCACAGGAGGGCGCTCTCTGGGGAGCCGCCCATGTAGGAACCGGTCCTCGGGTCCATGCTCGAGAGGACCGAGCCGTATATCTGAGGCGAACCGGGCGCATAGGCCTGCATGATGCAGACCACTGAGAGCGTCTCCGCGTGGTTCACCGCGAGGTCACCGGCAATGGTCACCGGGCCGCTGATGCCCGCCTGAGCCATTCCTGTGATGTGTATGGGCACGTGGTTCTCCGCCCAGATCATGGCCGCGTCCGTCGCCGTGCCATCGAGCATGAGCGGGGACATCGTGCACAGCATGGCCGAGATGTAGTGTCTCTTCTTGAGCTCCTCGACCCCGCCAACGACCTCGGCCGCCATCTTGACCTGTGCTTTGGCCTCTTCGATCGTCGTCGTGGACTCGGTCAGGATGTGCTTCTGCTGGTTGTTCATCGCGACCCTCATTCCTTCGACGACGTGCATCTTTTCTGGAACATCATACGAGACCACCATCGGTTCGTATATGCTCAGGTAGGGCAGCCAGTCGCTGATGATAGAGGTCCTCCTGATGTCCTCCAGGACCGACTTCCTCCTCGTCCCGGCCTTCGCATCCCACACCGATATGCCGCAACCGTCAGTTGTGTAGTAGCTGTGGGTCCCGTCGCACGGGAGGTCGAACTCCTTCGTCCTGCCCGCGAGCACAATGTTGCTCGGGGCTTTGGCGATCAGCGTCTTCACGACGTCCTTGGGGAACTTGACGTCGGGGCTCTTCTCGTCCACGATGCAGCCAGCGCTCTTGAGTGCCTTTCGTGCTTTCGCGCTGTGCACCCTGACGCCAGTCTTCTCCATTATCTCGAGTGCTGCCTCGTGTATCTGGCGCTTGTCGTTCTCGCTCATCGTACTGAACGGCGGTCGTATTTTGAATCTCTCCGCGAAGTCTGCCATTTTTCTTCACTCTCCTCCTGAACATATTCAGGTCTTTTCTTCCCGCTCCATGCAGAAGAAAGGGTTTCCGCCCGATTCTGCGTGCTCACCAGCAACGCTCCTCGAGCCTCTCGATGCCCCAGCTCCTCGTGTACTCCTTTATGAGACTGTCCAGGTTCTTGCGTGCCTCGGGTTCCAGGGGTTCGGGGGTGTGCGTCGCGAGGATGTCCTTCATCCTATCCTTCGCCCTCGCGTTCGCGTCCTTGGCACCGGAACTCATCCATTTCGTCCTCGTCCATCTGTCAGACAGTTTCGGCTGGAGGTGCTCCTTCCTGAAGCGCAACATCGTGTCCTTCTGCTTCAGATAGCTTCCCATAGGTCCGACCTTGTTTATCAGGTCCACCGAGAGCGTCTCATCGTTGACCTCTACCCCCTGGGCGAATCTGAGAGCGTTGGAGGCGATCTCGTCGTCAATGATGAGCTGGATGGGCGAGTAAGTGTTGAATGCCTCGATCGCGCCGTAGAACAGGTCCGAGAAATCGGCTCCAGCGGATGCGGCCGCAAGGGCAGCGAATCCCTTCTCGTATGCGGCCTGAGCGTCCGGTACCTTTGAGTCGCACTGCACTCCCATGTTGCTCGGCAGATCATAGAACTTCGCGAGCTGGACCGCCCCGACACCGATGAGGGAGAACTCGGGCGCGCCCGTGGCTGCCATGCCAGTCCTCATGTCGAGGGGGCAGGAAACGGAGCCGTAGATGATCCTGGGGTTCTTGGTGACACAGCTCGCGATGACGATCGAACTCAGCACCTCAGCATTCTGTTGGACCAGAAGACCGGCAATCGATGCAGGGGCGGTCCCGCCTGCGAGAGCCATCACGGTGACGAACACGGGCATCTCCATCGCGGAGTAACCGAGGAGGGCCTCCAGCATGGTGTGTTCGTGGGACAGAGGGCTGATGGGATCGATGTACCCGCAGAAGAGCGGCTTCTTCCTGAGCTCCTCCCTGTCACCGTAGAACGCTTCGCCGAGACGCATGGCGAGCTCCACGTCGTTCTTGTCGACGCTGCCCCCATAGGTGCATTTCGAGCTGTGGACCAGCCCTGCGGTCATCGAGATGACGCGTCGCACCTCGTCTGGCACATCGCTGATGTGAGTGGGAACGTATGCGATCTTGACGTTCTCCAGCGCATCGAGGAGTCGGCAGCACTTGATGCCGTCAGCGAGCGTGGAATTGCGTGCCTCGCCAGTGTCGGGATCGATATAGTAAACGCACTCCGCGCCAGGGCCCATCTTTGTCTTCCCGTCGACGACCTCGAAGGTGTTCTTCTCGCTGCGCGCGTGGAACTTGAAGTTCTTCTTGCAGGACCTCACGGCCTCCATGACGACCGATTCCGGCATCTTCACGATCTTGCTCTTCCGGTCGACCTCGAGGCCCTTCTTCCTTTCTAGAAGAGTGAGTGTCTCCTCAGAGTTGACGAGCACGCCGGTCCTACTCAGGACCTTCAGGGTCGCGCCGTGGATAGCCCCCAAATCGCCTTCGTCCAAAACCTTCAGCATTCGTTTTCTGGAGACCACGGATAATCACCTCTATCCACCACGGCGCCGACGTCCTGGACCAGCTCGGGGCATGTCCTACTGGCAACCCCGAAATCTGCTCACCAGATTCCTCGGCTGAGGGAGAATATCCTTCATTTAGATAAAAGGGCGCATCCGGCCTTATGGAAATATGCCCTATGACCGAGGTATTGGCGAAACTTGATCATCTCATTGATATGGGGAGGATTTATCAAGAGACGAACCATATTCGAGCTGGATGCACGAACAATCAGTTTCCATCCTCAGCAGTGGAAGCTGCGGTAACTCCACTCTTCTGAGATCGAACGAAGAATGCATCCTGATAGACGCGGGCATTTCGTGTCGAGAGCTGGAAAGGAAGATGTCGTTCTTCGGCGCAGAGCCGACGCAAGTCGTCGCCGTCGTGCTGACGCACGAACACACGGATCACGTGCGAGGCGCTAGGAAGTTCTGCACGGAGCACAAGGTCCCCGCATACGCCACCAGGGGCACGCTCGCCCTTACGCCGCTCGGCGGGGCGAACGCGGTCATGTTCACCCCGAACAGGTCGTTCTCGATAGGATCGTTCAGGTTGAGCCCGTTCAAGGTCAAGCATCTCGCCGCCGAGCCCGTCGCCATGTCAGTGACCATCGATTCCAAGAAGGTGGGGATCGCTTCCGACCTCGGATGCATCACGCCCGGTGTCCTTGACGGCTTAAGGGATTCCGAATTGCTGCTGATCGAAGCCAATTACGACGAGAGGATGCTTCTGGAGGGCGACTACCCCGATTTCCTGAAAAGGACGATCAGGGGGGACCATGGCCATCTATCCAATGACGATGCGGGGGTCCTGTCCACAAAATCGGCGACTGAGAGAACGGAGCGCATCGTTCTGGTGCACCTCAGCAAGGACAACAACACGCCCGAGGTTGCGAGGATGACCGTCGAAAATGCACTGAAGGACAATAAGATGTCCAAGAAGCTAGAAGTGGCGGAGCACGGCGTCTCCTGTGGCCCGTTCGACCTACGCTAGCCCCGTGGACCCGATGACCACGGCTTTTCCGTGCGAGATAAGCGTCTTGGCGATGTTCCTCGGAAGGGAGATTATGTCCTCCTTCTTGAGCCTGTAGTCCTTGTCGACTCCCGCAAATGTGGGTACATCCTCCAGTACTCTGACTAGGACCAATTCGTCGGGGAGCGCATCCTCGGAGGCCTGCGCTTGGTGCGCCTCGCACGCCTTGGCGGTCGGGGCATCAGGGAGCTCGACGCCATCCTTCGGCTGAGTGAACCTCGGCCCCAGCTCCTCGAAGTCGGCCCTAGAATCCTTGTGAGCCCCGAGGACCGCTATGAGGCTTGACAAGAGGACCAGCTCGTCAGGGGTCATGTTGCCGGTGTCCGGATCGTCACCTGCCACCTTCCGGATGGCGAGGAGCGAAATCTTCCTCTGCCTGAGCTCGTACACCCTCTTCGCTTTGTCCTGCGCCTTCTTCAGCTGGTCGTTCAGCATCATGCTGGTCTGGGACATTGGGCTCATCGCGAGTTCCCGCTCGCTCTCCTTCCGCAGCGTCTTGATGTAGGCACCTATCTTCTCGTAGAGCCGGGGGTCGACCTTCGTCAGCTGGGCCGACTTGTACTCCTGTCTGAAAAGACCCATGATGTCCTCGTAAGTCATGTCCGCGCGCTCAGCCGGCATCAGTTCTCGGATGCATTGTCAACATATTTGATGCTTGTGAGCTTCGCTGCGGCTACAAGCAGCAAATAATATCACGCTTCGTCATTACTCGCTCGTGTCCCAAGCAAGATCGGGAGAATACGTCAGGCCCCATGGTGCGGGATGCAGCCTCACAATAGAAGCGTCTCCTGGGGCGAAGAAGACGGAGATCATCGGGATCAATCCCTGGAGAGGAGCATTGCAGGTGAAGGTCGCGGCAGAACCAAGGGAAGGGGCGGCGAACGACGAGCTCCTCGCATTCCTCGGGAAGAAGCTTGGTCTTGAGAAGACGAAGATACGATTCTTGAAGGGCGAGCGGTCCGGCAAGAAGACACTATTCATTCCGATGCCGCCAGACAAGGTCGAATCGATGCTAGGCGGCGATTGAATGCTCACGCCCGAGGAACGACTCGAGCAGCTCGAAACGGTCTTCCTTGAGCTGGAGGACGCGAGCAAGACCACGCCGATAATCGTGGAAGGGAAGAAGGACGCTGAAGCCTTGGCAATGCTTGGCATCACGAAGAATGTCGTCACCCTGAGCAAAGGAGTATCGGTATTCACCTTCAGCGAGGCCATCTCCCGCCGTTCGAGGAAAGCTGTCGTCCTCACGGACTGGGACAGGAAAGGCGGGCAGTTGGCCAGGATGCTGAAGGAAGCTCTGATGAACAACGGGGTCGTTGTGGACGACCGCATCAGGGCGCAGCTTGCAATGCTCTCCAAGAAGGAAGTGAAGGACATCGAGAGCCTCCCCAGATTCGTCACGCACCTACGCCAGCTCGCAGGGGTCGGGATCAGAAGGCCTGCTCAACCGAAACTCGACAGAAGATATCAGGGGGGAAAGACTATACTGCAAGGAAAGGGGCGGCGATGAATAGCTGGGTTCAGGCGGCACTGATTCTGATTGGCCTCTTCGTCTTCATGGCAATAGCAGCAGTACTCCTCAGATTCTTGGTGAGCTCGTGAGAAATCACCATAGAGGTTTGTGAGGTAAGCGGTGACTTTATTCGACGGTGACGAAGCTGGCCCGTTTTTGTTATCGGGAATCCGATATGGCAAAAGGATATAGTACAGCAATCCAATGATTCGACCATGGCCCTCTCCGAATGTTCCCTGGAGATGCTGCAGTACCTCAAGCTCAAGTCAGTGAACGAGCTGTTCTCGGACATCCCGAAGGATGTCCGCATCAATGGACTCCAGCTTCCCGATGGCCTGCCAGAGATCGAACTCAGAAGAGAACTCGAGGCAATGATGTCGGTCAACAAGCCCGCATCCTCGCAGCCGACATTCCTCGGTGCGGGCATCTACAACCATTTCATTCCTGCGGCCGTCAAGACGATAATGATGAGGGGGGAATTCATCACTTCATACACTCCCTACCAGCCAGAGATCAGCCAGGGCATGCTGCAATCGTGCTTCGAGTACCAGTCGTTCATGGCCGAGCTCACCGAGATGGACGTCGTGAATGCGAGCATGTACGACGCCTCCACAGGGCTCGGCGAAGCGGTCCTGATGGCCCACAGGATATCGGGTGGCAACAAGTTCCTGATCAGCAGGGCGGTGAGCCCAGAGAAGAGGCTCGTGGCGAAGACCTATGCGAAGGGCGCGGATATCACATTAATCGAAGTGGGCTACGACAAAGGCACGGGCCTCGTGGACCTCCCGGACCTGAAATCGAAGCTCACTGATGAAGTGGCTGGATTCTACTTCGAAACACCGAACTTCTTCGGCCCCATCGAGACACAATCCCAAGAGATCAGACAGATGCTCGGGACCAGGACGATGGTGGTCGGGGTCAACCCCATGGCTCTGGCATTGCTGAGACCTCCAGGTGAGTATGGGGCGGACATCGTCGTTGGGGATGCTCAGGTCTTCGGATCACCAATGAACCTCGGGGGCCCGACCATAGGCGTCTTCGGATGCAGGTCTGAGCATGTCCGCAAGATGCCGGGCAGGATAATCGGGATGACGAACGACCTCGAAGGCCGGAGATCCTATTGCATGACGCTCCAGACCAGGGAACAGCACATTCGGAGGAGCAAGGCCACCTCGAACATATGCACGAACGAGGCACTTCTTGCGGTGGCGACCGCCGCCTATCTCGCGCTTGTGGGTCGGAACGGGCTCAGGGAAATCGCACGAAAGAACATAGAAAACATGCGTTCTCTGAGCTCCAGGATTAACTCAGTGAAGGGGTTCAAGGCTCCCAGGTTCGACGCATATCACTTCAACGAATTCATCGTCACTAGCGAATCGGACCCAGTGAAGATACACAAGGCGCTGCTATCGCGCGGAGTACACGGAGGCCTGGTCCTGAATCGGATGTTCCCCGAACTGGATCACTCGTCGCTCTATGCGACGACCGAGATGCACACCAAACAAGACCATGACAAGCTCATCTCCGCCCTGGAGGGGATCAGGTGACATATCACCAGGCCGTGCACGACGTGCCCCTCCTCTTCGAAGGCTGCGAGACACCCGCGCCTGGAGAGAGGTTCGACCCGACGCTTGGCGGCATGCTGCCAGCCAGTCTGGTGCGGTCCGAGCTCATTATTCCGGACCTTCCGGAAAGGGATGTAGTGAGGCATTTCGTGAATCTGTCTCAGATGAACTTCGGAGTCGACAACGGCCTTTACCCCCTCGGCTCGTGCACGATGAAGTACAACCCGAAGGTGTGCGACGAGATCGTGGGGATGAGGACCGTGACGGACATCCATCCCCTGCAGGACCCCTCGACGATCCAGGGCGCACTCAGGCTCATGTACGAGCTCGAGAAGATGCTGTGCGAGATAGGAGGCGTGGACGCAGTGACGCTCCAGCCGGCCGCCGGAGCTCATGGGGAGTTCACGGGGATGCATTTGGTGAAGGCGTTCCACGAGGCCAATGGCGAGACTAGGAAGGAAGTGATCGTGCCTGACACCGCTCACGGAACCAACCCCGCGAGCGCCGCGATGGTCGGATACGACGTCCTTGAATTGCCCTCGATGGACGGGTGCGTCGACGTGGAGGCCGTGAAATCGTCGGTCTCGAAAGACACCGCCGCATTCATGCTCACGAACCCGAACACGCTTGGCCTGTTCGAGAAGGACGTGTGCGAGATCGCGGGGATCCTGCACGATGCGGGTGCGCTGCTCTACTACGACGGAGCGAACCTCAACGCCATCATGGGCAAGACCTCCCCCGGGAAGATGGATTTCGACATAGTCCATTTCAATCTTCACAAGACCTTCGCGACGCCGCACGGCGGAGGAGGGCCAGGGGCGGGCCCGGTCGGAGTCAAGAAGAGGCTCGGGGAGTTCCTGCCTGTTCCAAGGATCACGAAGCAAGGTGAGGAGTATCGACTCGATTACGATCTGCCGAAGAGCATTGGCAAGGTCCGGGCGTTCTTCGGCAATTTCGCCGTCTTGGTGAGAGCCTATACCTACATCCGAATGCAAGGCGGGAAGGGGCTCGTCTCAGTTTCGGAGAACGCGGTCCTGAACTCCAACTACCTCAAGGAGAGGTTGAAGGGCGACTTCGAGATGCCCTTTGGGCAGCTCAGGAAGCACGAATTCGTCCTTAGCGGCAGGCCCTTGAAGGCGAAAGGACTGCGGACTCTGGACTTCGCGAAACGGCTCCTCGATTATGGATTTCACGCGCCCACCATCTACTTCCCTCATATAGTTGAGGAAGCCCTGATGATCGAACCGACAGAAACGGAGTCGAAGGAGACCTTGGACAAGTTCGTGGATGCGTGCGAGCAGATCCTCAAGGAGGATCCCGAGCTGCTGAAGTCCGCTCCTCGGAACACGGCCCGGAGAAGGCTGGACGAGGCGAAGGCGGCCAGGGATATGATCTTCAGCTGGAGAGCATACCAGACAAAGGTCCAGTCCGCGGGGCAGGGTCCGCCTAGCGCTTGAACCTGGCCGTTATGAGGGTCTTGGTGCTCGTGATACCCTGGATCGTCCGGATCTTCTCAAGCACTATGTCGCAAAGCACGTCATAGTCCTGGCTCTCGATCCTGGCTATCATGTCGAACTGTCCGAACAGCTGATGAACCTCTGAGAGCTCGGGCACTTTCCTCATCTCTTGGAGGACATGGTTCTCCTTGCCCGTAGCGGTCGTCAGCAACACATATGCGATTACCGTGTGCCCACCAGTAACGACGTAAAGGCCTTGTGCTTAATAACACATCTGGCGGCGGGAAGCCAACATGTGGTAAAAATGGTTTGCGGCAGCCTTCATGCCCTTCTGATTGAATTTCGAGCCAGTCTACCAAGAGCGAAGCATTCATTAGTGCAGGTGTTATTCCATTTCAATCGACCATCCGAGAGGGTTGTTCCGATCAGCAAGCCAAGACGAGTCTCTGCAATGAGAGTAGCTTTGACTCAATATCAGAGCACATTACTCCTTCTGTCCCTTTTTGCCACCGGCCTAGTGTTCACCATTGGAAATGCAATCTTCTTGCAGTCGGGATTTGTCCTCCCTCTCTACTACGATGCGGTTATCCCCACTGCGTTCGTAGCGGCTCTGCTCTGTTGGCGCATACTCCTAGTTCACCTACTTCTCGCCCGAGGAGAGGAGGTTCAAGCGCTCATCTCGGAGTGTGTCAGATACCCTAAGCAGGGACGTCTGAGTTCTCCTTATCTGACTGCCCATTTCACATACGACTTCGAGGGAAAGACCCACTCGGCCAATAGGTGTTACTACATTGACTATATGACGGATTCAATCAGGGACGGCGAGAGAGTCACACTAATGGTTGACCGTAACAAACCGGAGAGGTTTGTGTTTCGGAATCCATAGACGGACTTAAGCATCGTCTCATAGCGGCAAAAAAGGAAAAAGGGTTATCTAGCGTGACTCGTTATTCGACCCGATGAAGATGGCAGGCCTGGTTGTCCTTGAGGGGATCGATGGATGCGGGAAGTCGTCCGTGGCCGGGATCGTGGCCAAGAAGCTCGGGAAGCGCGCGGTCCTTACCAGAGAGCCAACGGACTCGTGGATAGGGGAAGCTGTCAGGAAAGGGGACGACAGAAAAGTGAGCCCCTACACGGACGCACTCCTGTTCATGGCTGACCGCTCGATACACACACTCGACATGGTCGACCTCATCAAGAAGGGGAAGCTGGTGGTATGCGACAGATACTACCATTCGACGGTTGCCTATCAAGCCGCGTTCCTCAAGACCACTTTCCATGGCGATGTCTTCAAGTGGTTGCTCGACGCGAACCTCAGGCTCTCGATCCATCCGGACCTTACCGTGCTTCTGAACATCCCTCCTGAGCTTGGCCTCGAGCGCATCCGGGGCAGACGCGCCCTCTCGAGGTTCGAAAGATTGGAGTTCTTGAAGGAGGTCCACAAGAACTACCTCAGGCTCGCCCGGCGGGACCATTCGATAGTCCGGATCGACGCCACCAGACCACTGGCAGAGGTCGCTGACGAGGTCCTAAAGCTGATAAGGGAGCGGAAACTTTAAGTCGTTCGATAATGTCAAAGTGATGTTATGCACCCAGCTGACCATCTGAGAGGGACCAGGAGCGACAAGCTCAAAGGCCGGAAAATCGTGCTCGGCGTTACAGGCAGCATCGCGGCGGTCGAGTGCGTCAAGCTCTGCAGAGAGCTAATCAGGGACGGTGCCGAGGTCCATGTCGTAATGTCGAGAGACGCCCAGACGATCATCCATCCCTGGGCGATGGAGTTCGCATCCGGAAGGAAGGTCATCACTGAGATCGATGGCGGGGTGCAACACGTCGCACTTTGTGGAGACGTGCCCGACAAGGCCGACCTGCTTCTGATAGCTCCCGCGACCGCGAACACCATATCCAAGATGGCATGGGGGATCGATGACACCACGGTCACGACATTCGCGACCACAGCCATCGGTAGCGGCATCCCCGTCATTGTCGTCCCGGCGATGCATGGGACGATGATCGCGCACAAGATCGTGCAGGAGAACATCGCGAAGCTCCGGAAGCTGGGAGTGGTCTTCCTCCAGTCGAAGGTGGATGAATCCAAGCTGAAGATGCCTTCGCCTGAGCACATCGTCTCATCGGTCATCGCAAGGATCGGAAAGCGTGACTTTGTCGGCAGGAGAGTCCTTGTGATCGCGGGGGCGACCCAGGAGCCGGTCGATGATATCAGGGTCGTCACGAACAGGAGCACCGGTGAGACCGGAGTCGAGCTAGCGAAGGTGGCTCACGAGAGAGGTGCCGGTGTGGAGCTCTGGATGGGGCATGCAGAGGTGGATCTTCCGGAGCACATCAAGACCGTCAGATTCTCCTCCTTCAACGATCTGCGGAAGCTCGTCCGGGGCCACCGATTCGACATCGTCCTATTCCCAGCCGCGGTCTCCGATTACTCTCCCAAAGCCATCCCGGGGAAGATGCCCTCGGACCCGTCCGAGGTCAGGCTGACCCTGAAGAGGAACCCGAAGCTGATAGACAAGATCAACGCCAAGTTCGTGGTCGGGTTCAAGGCGCAGGCCAGGATGAGCGATGCTGATCTGATCAAGGAGTCGATGGGCTTGATCAAGAGATCGAAGTGCGACCTGGTCGTGGCCAACAGGATCGAGGACGTGAAGCCTGGCAGGTCGCGTGCCCTGCTCGTTGAGAGCTCCGGCTCGGCCGAGGAACTTCGAGGCACGAAGAGCCAGCTCGCCGACAAGATCATGGACAGGGTCGTTAGGATGGTCTGATGGACGCCGAAGCGTTCTCTCCAGGCCATATCACCGGATTCTTCGAGATCGTGTATTCCCAGGACCTGCTTTCGACCGGTTCCCGAGGCGCCGGGCTTTGTCTGGCCCTCGGCGCTCGCTCGAGAGTCAAGGTCGATCATGCCCAGAAGCAGACGGTCAGCATTGCCATCAACGGAAAGCGAGCCGAGGCAGATGTGACCAAGGCCGCCCTGAAACATCTCCTAGGAAAGGATAAGCTGCGCGTGGAGGTCGCGACGATGCTCGACCTGCCACAGTCACAGGGGTTCGGCATGAGCGCGGCCGGCGCCTTGTCGGCATCGCTCGCGCTGGCCAAGATGCTCGGCAAGGACGAACATGAGGCTTTCGAAGCAGCGCACATGTCCGAGGTCGAGAACAAGACGGGCCTTGGTGACGTATCGGCGGTCCTGACATCTGGAATCACCATCAGGACCATGCCTGGACTACCCCCGATCGGGAAGGTCGAGCGGATCGATGGCTCGCCGGAGGTGGTTCTGGCGGTCATAGGTGGGAAGCTCCTCACTAAAGACGTCTTGACCGACCCCGCGAAGAGGGAAGCGATAAACAAGAACGGTTCCGAGAAAGTTGGTCAGCTGCTCCGTGAGCCGACCCTGAGCAGACTCATGGAGCTATCGGCTCAGTTTGCCGTAGAGACCGGCCTCGCGAGGAAGGAGGTGCTCAGCGCAATGAACGCGGCATCCAAGCTCGGTTCAGCAAGCATGTCGATGCTCGGCAACTCCGTCTTCGCCGTCGGGGACATCGAGGGACTGGTCAGTGTCTTGTCTGGGTTCGGAGAGGTCTGGGTAACGAAAGTGGAGACCAGAGGGGCGCGCGTCCTGTCCTCTCATTCATAGAGTGTGAACAGCCGGTCGTCTCCGCCGACGTCGAACAGGCCGATGCGGGCCCCGCTGTCCAGCCACCCGTGCGCGTAGTTGACGCACGCGAATGCGTTGACGAGGTCTCCCTTGTCTGCAAAATCCTTGGCGTCGACGAAATATGCCTTTGCCATCTTGAGGAAATCCTCGGCGAGCCGCCTGTTGAAGGACCTCTCAGGGGCTGCGATCTTCAGCTTCAGCAATGCCTCGGACGTCAGCGAGATGTATCTTCCCACCCGTTCCTCGGTGAGCAAAGCTCCCTTGGATGGCATGACTACACCCTTTTCGACGGGATGACCTCGACGCTCTCACCGCCGTGTCGCGATTCCCTGGGCCTTATCTCGACCAGCAGGGGCATCGAGACCCCACCCCCAGTGATGATGGCAGTGCCTATGGGCAGACGCTGGATCTCCTCCTCCATGCCGTTCGTGAGCCCTTCGATCGAGGCTGCGATGGCCTTGAGATCGTTCGGGTTCGTCACCTTGAGGATTATCTGCGTGTTGCATTGGCTGAGGACGTTCTTGTCCACCTTGGCCGCTCTCTGAGTGATGATCATGAGCCCAAGGCCGAACTTCCTGCCCTCGGACGCGATGGTCCTGAATATCTTCGAGCACGCGACGACGCCCTGCTGTGGGCAGAAGTTGTGTGCCTCCTCGACGACGAGCATCATGGGAGGGATCTTGCCGACTTTCCTCAGCTCGAACAGCGTGCTTCCTACCCTGTTCACGATGAGTTCCTGGATGTCAGGAGCGGTCCCTCTCAGGTTGACGATGGTCGTCTTTCCCTTCTGGATGAGCTCGTCTATCTTCGTGCCCTGGTCAGCGAAGACCTCGATCTCGTTCAGGTATTCCAGCTCGGTGATGAGGGTGTTGCTCGACGCCTCGGCATTCGCCTCGAGGACCGCAATGATGTCGTTTATCGAGTAGTTGCCCTTGGTCTCCCTCAGGACGTCGACGGCCTTCCTCAGCATCGTCAGGAACGACCGGACATTCTTTATGTTCGTCAGCCCGAGGATCTCCCTGGCGTCCAGGTTGTGAAGAGTGAACTTCAGGGGCTTCGCGCCCTTGTTCAGATTGGTGTCCGTGGCAAACTCGACGATCTTATCGTCGTACCCTCTCGGTGAGACGCCGAAATCGCGTGTGGTCTTCTTCACGGTGCCTTTGTGCCTCATGCTCGAGTACTCGCCGTGAGGGTCTATGACGCACACCGTGACATTGTGCTTCATCAGCTCCTCGATTATGGCTCCAGAACAGTACGACTTGCCGCCACCTGTCTTGCTCAGGATGCTCACGTGCTTCTGCACCATCGTGTTGATGTCGAGCTCGACCCTGATGTTGTGACCCGACAGCAGGCCGATGTAGGCGCCGGTGTCGGTGTGCTCCTCAATCCCGACGACTTTGCGGATCAGGTCCTCGGTCGCCCGATAGACGATCTCGCCTGCCTTCAGTGGGGTCCTTGGAACTTGCAGGAGGTTTCTGTCGTCCCTGTAACCGACCACCGAGATGATGGCTATCTCCTTCTCGTCTATCTGCACCGGAGTGCCCTGCTGAAGTTCCTCTACCCCTTCTATCGTTAGGTTGGTCTTCCTGGATATATCGGAGACCTGGCCCAGTATCCATCCGTTGATGTCATGTTTGGTCTGCACATACTCCATCTTCTCAAGTGGGCCAGTTACGCCACAATTGAAGGAAAGGGTGCCGACATTGCCGTAGATCATTCCCACTTGCTCGAGGCCGTCGACAGTGACCTTCTTGTGATGTATCGCCTTCGCGTCCTTCCTGGCCTGAGAAACAAGCTGGGCTGGCGGAACCCCCGGGTTCGGGGCGCTTTGACCACCCTGTGTATAGGGATAACCCTGGCCAATACTCTCGTTCAGCTGCATCCCATCCGACGTCCGTTATATGACGATTGATTCTATTAATGTTTTTGGGCACTCCTCGACTCACAATCCAAATCGCCAAGGTATTAGAGAGGGAACGGTATTCCGAGCAAGGGTTACAATGTTCGTCGTAGGCGGGTCCGCGTCTCAGCAACTCACCAAGGAGCTCGCCAAGAGCCTCAAGGGCAGATTGGCGAAGGTCGAGATCAAGCGGTTCCCCGATGATGAATGCTATGTGAGGATAGATGACGACCTGGACGGAGAGGAGGTCTTCCTCGTCCAAACAACATGGCCTGACAAGAACATCATCGAGCTGTTCCTACTTCAGGACGCCATCAAGGAATTCGATGTCTCGTCTCTGACGACTGTGGTTCCCTACTTCGGCTACGCGCGGCAGGACAAGCAGTTCAAGCCTGGAGAGCCCATAAGCGCCCGCGCTCTCGCCAAGCTGATACAACTCAACACCGACGAGTTCATGACGGTCGATGTCCACGCCCCCAAGGTGATAGACTGGTTCGAGGACGTCTCCGCGAAGAACGTTCCAGGTTATCCAGCGGTCGGAAGGTTTCTCAAGGGAAAGGGGATCCAACTGGTCCTCTCCCCGGACGAGGGCAGGGCTGACAACGCGAAGAGGGTCGCGGATGTTGTCGGCTGCGATGCGGATTTCCTCGTGAAGGAGCGGCTCGACGGCGAGACGATCCATATCACTCCCAAGAGCCTTGAGGTCAAAGGCAAGAAAGTGGCAATTGTCGACGACATCATCTCGACCGGGGGCACGATCGCCAAGGCCGCAGAGTCGCTCAAAGAGCAGGGAGCGTCGAGGATACTCGCCGTCTGCACCCACGGCGTGTTCGCGGGAGAGGCGCTCAAGAAGCTCGGTGCGGTCTGCGACGAGATCTGCTCAACGGACACGATCGAGAACCCGACAACATGCATTAGCGTGGCGTCCGAGATCGCGAGGGTCGCGAAAGACTGAGCTTCCTGCGCACCAATGCTTTGTCCGCAACCGTCCGAAGTGTCCGATGCTGGGATTCCAACAAAAGGACCTTGTAGAAGGAAGGACGATATGACCAGGGAATAACATGCCAATGAGTGGGGGTGGGCAAATAGATGCCCGGCGTCGGGCAGATCTTTTAATGACTGAGATCGACCACAAAGAACTGCGTCAGGAACGGTGGAGCCCTTACTTCCCTTCAGGAAATGCCGCGAACTCGCTAAAACATAACACCAGAAGAGGCTTCATTTACGGACTAATCGGCATCGTACTCGTAGCGCTTTTTGTCGGCTTGGTTTGGTTCCTGTTCTGATGCCGCCATAGGTTTGTCGAGAAGAAGCAAGGGGTTTGCGCCCTCTCAGGGGGGCACGAAACACGACGGGGGGCTGGAGGACATAAGCCCCTTGGAAACCCTCATGCGCGAGAGCCTCCGCAACCGTCCGAAATTCCCGAATCCCGCTCCTTTCTGTCTAGCTCCTAGACTACAGCTTCGTGACTCCCTTCTTCTCGACAACATAGTACAATCCAAGCGCAATGACCAACGCGGAGACGATTCCCCACACGGCGATGACGGCCCTTAGGTCCGCGGGGTTCGGGTTGTCGTTGTTTGCCCAAAAGTAGCTGGTCCACCATGAGATCAGAATGCTTCCCAATGTCAGAAACAAGCCAAGCATCATGATCACGAATATCCTGCGCACGTTTATGGCAATGGCCACCAGAGCATCTGTTGGCGGCGGATTGGACTCCCATATACTCTGGGTGGTTGTCCGAGTCTGTTTATCGGGCTCATATCTAGAGGCACCTAGTACCCTTGGCAACTCTTTTGCGCATCTTCCGCAGTAGAACCCATAGTCGGGATTCTCCGCCCCACAACTAGGACACTTGACTACCACTTCCCTCACCTGCTCCTGTAAGTTCTCTTCTTCAATATGACCTTTTGGAGGGTTCGAACCCTCTCTTTTTGGGGACGGACCGCAAAGACGAGCTAAGGAATAGCAAGAAACGCTGTGTCCCCTGTCAAATGAGGCCAAAAGTTACATAAGTCCCCCTTTGTTTCTCGACACCGTCATGAAGAAGGCAGAGGACTTCAGCGAATGGTACAACGAGATCGTCGAGAAGGCGAACCTGACGGACAAGCGCTACCCGGTCAAGGGCATGAACGTCTGGACGCCCTACGGCTGGAAGATAATGCAGGCGATCGATTCTGACATCAGACGGGAGTTCGACGCTACCAACCACCAGGAGGTCTGCTTCCCGCTCCTGATACCCGAGGACCAGTTCGCGAAGGAGAAGGAGCACATCAAAGGGTTCGACACCGAGGTCTTCTGGGTCACGCATGCAGGCCTGAACCCGCTCGATGTGAAGCTCCTGCTGAGGCCGACGAGCGAGACTGCGATGTACCCTATGTTCTCCCTCTGGGTGAGGTCCCATGCCGACCTGCCCCTCAAGACCTACCAGATAGTCAACACATTCAGGTACGAGACGAAGCAGACGCGCGCTTTCATCAGGGTCCGGGAGATCCATTTCTTCGAGTCCCATACTTGCCACGCCGATTTTGAGGATGCGGAAAGACAGGTCAAGGAGGACTACGACATTCTTTCAAAGCTGGCCAAGAAATGGTGCATTCCCTACAAGCTCCTCAAGCGTACGGACTGGGACAAGTTCCCTGGTGCATTCTATACCGTCGGGGTGGACACGCTGCTCCCTTCGGGACGGAGCCTCCAGCTAGGCTCGATACACGAGTACAAGGAGAACTTCTCGAGACCCTATGAGATCAAGTACGAGGATGAGAAGGGGGAGCACAGGTACGTGCACCAGACCACTTTCGGCATGAGCGAGAGGCTGGTGGGCGCGATCGTGGCGATTCATGGCGACGACAAGGGTCTGGTCCTGCCGCCCGCGGTGGCGACCATGCAGGTGGTCATCATCCCTATCTTGGCGAAAGGAGAGACCGAGAAGGTCTCCAAGGCCGCGCGCGAGCTCTATGACGAGCTCAAGCAGGCGGGAGTGAAGGTGCACATCGACGAGCGCGACGTCCGCCCGGGAGCGAAGTACTACGACTGGGAGCTCAAGGGAGTCCCATTGCGCCTCGAACTAGGCTTGCGGGACATGGAGAAGGACAAGGTGACCTTCGTCAGGAGGGACACTGGGACAAAATCACTCCACGACCGCAAGAACGTAACCAAAGAGGTCCGATCGATGCTCGAGCTGATCCAGGTGGAAATGCTCGTACGGGCGCAGAAGGAGATGGACGAAGGGACCGTAACCGTCGATTCGCTCGATAATCTCCCCGAGAAGATGCTTAGGATGGGCTGGTGCGGCGAGGAACGGTGCGGCAGGGAGATCGAGACCCGTTCCGGAAGGAACATTCTGGGGACACCGATCGAGGACGAACATTTCGATGGCAAGTGCGTGTCGTGCGGACGGCCCACCAAGATGCCGGTGTACATCGCCAGGGCGATGTAGGCCGATCAGGCGCTGGACGGTTTCTTTCTGTAGAGAAGCATGCCGATTATCCCGAAGGCTATCAAGGGCGTGTAGATCGTGTAGATGCCGATGTTCCCTCTGGTGAAGGGGCTCCAGGTGTCATAGGCCAACCCCCAGAACCAGTACAAGAGCACCCCTGAGATCAGGAGAACCATGAAAAAGAAGAATGTGATCTTCCGCTGCAGCTCTGAGCCTTCGGCTTCTGCCATCGTAATCGTTCAATGCAGGGGCCATATAAATGGCTTTCTGACCTCAGGTTGGATGACATGCTCTCGTGGCACAGGTACTACGGAGGCCTAGGCGTGGCCTCCGAGCTTGCCTGGAGGCGCGGAGGTCCCCAGCTTCAGGAACTCCTCCTCGTCCTTGAGGGCGTTCTCGAATATCTCCAAGCCCTTCTCCAGCTGAGCCTTAGACAGGCAGAGCGGAGGAGCGATCCTGAAGACGTTCCCGTAGAATCCTGATGTCAGCGTGAGCAGGCCGGCCCGCCAGCACTTACCCTGGATGTTCGTGGCCTCGTGCGGCTCCTTGGTGTACTGGTTCTTGACGAGCTCGACGCCGATCATCAGACCCTTACCTCTCACATCCCCGATGATCTCCCGGCGCGTCTGCATCTCCTTGAGCAGCTTGATGGCGTAATCGCCGAGCTTCGCAGACCTGTCAGCGAGGTTCTCATCGATGATCGCTTGCACGTGCGCGAGCCCTGCCGCCATTGTTATGGCGTTCCCGCCGAAGGTCGATGAGTGCGAGCCCGGTCTCCACTTGCGCATGATGTCGTGCTTGGCTATGATGGCTCCGAGGGGCGTGCCGCCTCCGAGGGCCTTGCCCATGACCAGTATGTCCGGGATCGTGTTGAAGTGCTCGCAGGCGAACATCTTCCCGGTCCTCCCGAAGCCCGTCTGGACCTCGTCGAAGACCAGAAGGGCGCCTTGGTCGTCGCATATCTTCCTCAGCCTTGGCAGGAACTCCTTCGGCGGGACGATGTACCCGCCCTCTCCCTGGATCGGTTCCACGTAGAGGGAAGCGATGGGCCCAGTCGTGCCCGCCATGTTGAGCACCTGGTTCTCGATGTAATCGACGCACCAGAGCCCGCACTCCGGGTATGTCTGCTTGAACGAGCATCTGTAGCAGTATGCGAAGGGTGTGAATATGATCCCGGGCGACATCGGACCGTAGCTGTACCTGAGCTTCAGCTTGCTCGTGAGGGCCAGACCAGCCCCGATCCTGCCATGGTACGAACCGAAGAATGCTAGATGTTCGCTTCTCTTGGTGTAGTACCTGGACAGTTTCAGCGACGCTTCGATCGCCTCGGCCCCGCTGTTGGCGAAGAACGTCCCCTTGAGAGCCTTGCCGGGCGAGATCTCCGAGAGCAGCCTCGCGAAGTAGGCCTCCTTGTCGAAGTACGCGTCATTGGCCATGGAGTGGATCAGCTTCGTGGACTGCTCCTGGATTGCCTTGACGACCTTGTAGTGGGTCCAGCCAGCATTCATGACGGCTATGCCCGCTGAGAAATCCAGCAGCACATTCCCGTCCGCGTCCATCACGGCACAGCCCGCTGCCTTTTCGATCGTGAACGTGAAGCACCTGTCGTAAGCATAGGAGACGTAGTCCCTGTCTATCTTGATGATCTCCTTGCTCTTCGGACCTGGAGCCCGGACGATGATCTTCGGGGCGTCCCTTGCCCATTCTGGCACCCAATCGGGTATCGGAAACTCCTCGGTCACCGCCTGTGCCTTCCTCTGCTCCTCGGTCGGTTTCGTCTCCTTCGCTGGCTCCACCGCCGACTGGTTCTCCGTCATCTCACTCATCCCCTCACTCCTCCCGAGACTTGTCGAGAGTCAACGCCCCCTTGGGGCAGACCTTGATGCAGGCTGGGTCACCGCCGCAGAGGTCGCACGTATAGGCGGTCTCGACCCCGAATTGCCCCTCGAAGAAGACACCTCCGACAGGGCACACTGGAAGACATGACATGCACGCGAAACATCTACTTTCATCGAGCGTCCAATACTTGCCATCATCATGGAACTCGAACAGCGCGGATGGGCAGAGGTCGCTCGGAGGGCAGGTTTCGCAATGCTGACAGACGGCCACCTTGTACTTCTTGGTTCCGTTCTCCTCGATCTTGATCCTGGACCGTCCGCTCGCTACGCTAGAGGGGTGGGCTTTCACGCACGCCTTCTCGCATTCCTTGCATCCGTTGCACTTGTCGGGGTGGAAGACCAACCCGAACTTCCTCTTGGCAGAGCTCATCAGTGCATCCTCCTGAGTTGCTGCGCCCGAAACAATTGTCTGGGTATGATGAGTCAGGGCGACTCACTCTGGCACTAAACCTGAAGTTGCTGATACCATATATACCCTTCCGAGTATCGATATTTCAGGGTTGGCTACGTGCAATTTCATGCCAGACTTTATGAAAAATTTACGAAGGTGTGTGGTCGAAAGTTGAAGACTTCTCAATTGAGCGCCATCCAATCGTCAAACGTTCGAAAATAACAAGAACAACGGTGAAAGAGGGGCGAAACGCCCTATATTATTCAGACACCAATATATTATCGAGAACCGTCATCATGTCTTACCGGACTCGTCGCGTGCATGCGACTTATGGAAAGGACACCGTCTCGGCATGTACATCAGTCGCCACAGTTGGCCATTGTCCGAAACGCCGTTACTTCAGGTAGGGCAGTTTCTTCGTGATGTCCCCGAGACCGGCATCCACGAGCGTCTTCTTCGTCGGCTTGCCGTCCTGATCCCAACCCCAGAGGGAGTAGTACTCGGACAGCATCTTCTCGAAGTCTGCCCTGGAGACTGCCTTGCCCTTCGGCTTCCCCTCCGGCAGTGGCTCCTTCTCCATCCTCTTCGGAAGAGAGTCATCCTTGCGCGCGAAGCCCTCCCTGACGTTGAACGAGCGGGTCAAGTTCCAGATCCTCCTGCCGACCTTCCTCAGATGCTCCTCGCTCGACTCGATCCCCGTCGCAGCCGAGTAGTACTTCGCCATGTTCGCGAAGTTCACGCTGTAGAAGTCGCAGAATATGAAGCTCCACTTGACGCTCGTCCTCGTCTGGTCTTCCACGCAGATCGCGGCCTTTCCCTCGGGCGTGAACGGGTCGCCGCTGCCATATGCATCCGCCGCGATCGGCCAGGCTCTCAGGTGGCATGCTCCTCTGTCAGATGTTGCGTAGGCGAGGGCCATCCCGAAGGAGCCCCTAGGGTCGTAGGCCGGGTACTCCATGCCCTTGACCTCCATCACCGAGTCCTCCGCGCCTTTCCCGATCTTCTTCGCCGCTCTCTTCGCGCCCTCGGCCAGTATGTTCCCCAAGCCCTCCCTGTTCGCGATCATCCTGGGCATCTTGGAGTAGGCCTCCTCGTTGCCGAACTTCAGGTCGAGACCGCCCGTGTCCTTCTTCGTGAGAACTCCCTTCTCGTACAGGTCCATCGCCATCCCCACGACGTTCCCGGATGAGATGGAATCGAGGCCAAGCCTGTCACAGTCCTCCACGAACTTCACCACCGCCTCGATGTTGTGTATGCCGCAGTTCGAGCCGCACATACCGAGCGTTTCGTACTCAGGGCCTTCCGTCGCCGCTCCCTTGAAGAGACCGGTATTGACCTTCGCATAGCTCCCGCACGCGATCGCGCAGTCGAAGCACGCCTTCTTCCTCACTAGCACCCTCTGCTTCAGCGCGTCGGAGTTGATGCCTTTCACGCCGTCGAACGTGCCCGTGCGCCAGTGCTTGGTCGGCAGCAGACCAGCATCGTTGCTGAGGTCGACCAGGATCGGCGTGCCGTCAGTGATCATGCCAGCGTGATCGGGGTTCTCGACGACATCCTTCCTGATCATCTCCTTCGCCATCTCTGCAAAGGACTCGCTGTCCTTGACGGCGACTCCCAGGGTCCCTCGTACGGCAATCGCCTTGAGGTTCTTGGACCCGAAGACGGCACCAGTGCCGCCCCTGGCCGCGTTCCTGGTCAGGTCGCTGGTCACGCTGGATATGAGCCCGAGCTTCTCGCCGGCAGGACCGATGCATGACACCCTCGCCTTCGGTTCCCCGGACTCCTTCCTGATGAGCTCCTCGGTCCTATACGTGTCCTTTCCCCACAGGTTCTTGGCGTCCCTTATCTCCGTCTTGCCGTCGTTGATCCACAGATAGGAAGGTTTCTTCGCCTTGCCCTTGATGATCAAGCCGTCGATCCCCGTGTACTTCAGCTCGGAGCCGAAGAACCCTCCCGCGTAGCTGTCGAGGAAGGTCCCGGTCAAGGGCGATTTCGTGACGATCACGTACCTCCCGGTCAATGGGGTCATCGTGCCCACTAACGGGCCAGTCCAGACGGAAAGGATGTTGTCGGGTGAGAGCGGATCTATGCCCGGCTTGAGCTCCTCGAAGAGATACCTTGCTCCCAGGCCCTTTCCACCGATGAACTGCTTGGCCCAATCCCTGTTGAGCGGTTCCGTCGTGATCTTCTCGTTCGTGAGGTCGACCCTCAGGATCTTGCCTTGATAACCGTCTGCCATGTCAATCACCTCTTCAGTACGCCCTTCGGGCATACCGCAACGCATTCGGGGGTCCCACCGCACAGGTCGCACTTCATCGCGATGCTTCCGGTCGGGTCCAACCATATCCCGCTATGTGGGCAGGCCTCGACGCAAGACCCGCAAGCGGTGCACAGGTCCTTGTCCACCACATAGATGCCCAGCCCCTCGTCGAGCTTGATCGCCTCGGCGGGGCATGCCTCCACGCACGGGTGCTCATCGCACTGGATGCAGAAGTTCAGGCTGTACTCTCCAGGCTCGGGGAACACGTCCATCGCATCGATTCGAGATTGGCTCGGGTTGAACTTCCCCACGTGTTTCACTGAGCATATCAGACCGCACAGCTGGCAACCGGTGCACTTGCTCTTATCGGCCTTAAGACCGTTGGTCATCAGTTTTCATCTCCCGAAGATTGTGGATTCGACAAATGGCGTGGTTAGTGGAAACGGGCAAGGTCGGACGTTCAAACCTGGACCGCTACCAATACCAAGCCCCCTCACAAGATGGGATGAGATTGATGAAGCCATATTTAGTCGTTTGTCGACCTGTGGAGGCTGGCCAGGCGTCCCGCACGATTGCGCCCTGGGATCCAGATGCCGCGAGCGATATGCTCGTGGCGACCTATCGGAGACCGCCGCGACGCGATTTAAATATTCACATATGGATT
>Ga0315282_10004882_pt1 | contig 23123 bp, 20 predicted proteins | sample YL17G07_20_MG_FD_203693 | JGI IMG/M metagenome (GOLD analysis project Ga0315282, IMG submission 203693) | Sediment microbial communities from Yellowstone Lake, YNP, Wyoming, USA - YL17G07_20 | ecosystem: Environmental > Aquatic > Freshwater > Lake > Sediment | place: USA: Wyoming | collected... | reverse complement strand
TATGGTAGTGTTGAACTTTCTCAGGTGTGTGAGAAGGATGGACCACCTCAATTCCATCGAGTCCACTCTTCATCAAACGGTGAAGGACCATATCTGTCGTGTACTTCCCTGGGTGCGCAAGGAAAGACAGTCCCCCGGAGGAAGCGATGAGGGCGATCGTATCCTCGGGCGAGAGAGAATGTTTCTTCTCGTATGCTGGGCCGCCGTAGCCGATGTACTTGGAAAACGCTTCTACATATGAGGCGGTGAGCCCTTCATCGAGAAGGGCGTTCGCAATGTGTGGACGACCTACAGCCCCCGGACCTGCCTTCTCCAATACAGCATCGAGCTTCAGAGGAATATTGATACTGTTCAACTTCTCCACGATCCGCTCCGCGCGCTTCAAGCGTTCCCCTCGAGAGAAGGTGAGATGTTCCAAGAGGTCTTTGTTCTTCCTGTCAACGAAGTAACCGATGACATGGATCTCCCGGTCATCAATTGCAGAACTCAACTCAACACCAGGCACAATCTCAACGCCGAACTCTTTGCCGATCTCGATGCTCTCCTCGATCGCATTCACGCTGTCATGATCCGTAATTCCGAGAATATCAACACCCGATGCACGAGCTTTCTTGATTAATTCGGAAGGGGCAAGTGAGCCATCCGAGTATGTCGTGTGGGTATGAAGATCGGCCTTCTTCTCTGTCTTGTTCTCGCTGAAGTTCGAGGACTCCGTTCTGACTTTCATTGATCAATAGGGCTATGATCCTTCGTTGACTAAGGAGATGAAGAACTTTGCATCTCTGAGACCGGATAACCGATTGTGGCGACACGGCGCGGGTCTCGGCTGTTACTTAGACTCTCGGGAATTGGGATATTTCGTGGGACCTCTCGTTCTGCAACCGCACTTCCACTCAGTGAGGAAGGAACTCCGTATGGAGCCCGACAGACCACGACGCGGGCTGGCATTCAGTTAGCAGCCCATCAGTGGATCTCAACCAATGCGTGGCAAAATATAAAAAGGCCATGCGTGAAAGTCAAGGAAATACTTCGCCCTCGGCATAGGGAAAGAACTTGGAGGAATGAGGTTACCTTCTCGTTGCCTGCTTAAAAGCAAAGACGGAGCGATCTTCCACTGCCAGGATGAGGTATCCACGCCAGATAATGGGTGAGGTTTTGATGCGGCCTTTCACGTCGTATTCCCACTTGAGCGCGCCGCTGAAGGTATCCAACGCGTAGAGTTTCTTATCAAGGGAACCGAAATAAACATAGCTCCCAGAGACGACAGGGGAAGAGTTTATAATGCTCGTTGCGAAGAATCTCCATGCAACAGACCCATCTTCGATACGCAGCGCGTAGAGGGTCCCATCCGTTGCACCGAACATTACAAGATCTTCAGAGAATGCAGGAGTCCCGTAAATCTTTCCACCCGCGAGATATTTCCAAATCAGCCTTCCATCGCTGAGATTCACTGCATAGAAAGTGTTATCGAGCGAGCCAAAATAGATGCATCCGCGATAGATTGATGGAGTGGCGAAGACACTCCGTCCCGTCTTGAACTTCCAGAGCAGCTTTCCCGTTTCAAAGTCAACGGCATACAGTTCACCGTCATCACATCCAAACACAATGACCTTTCCGTCTGTGGCAGGTGAAGAGTGGATAGGATGCTTGGCCTCGAAGCGCCAGACCTCAGCACCACTCACCTTATCGAGACAGTACAAGATGCCGTCTAATGTCGTCACAAACAGTCGATAGCCAAACCGGAGCGGCGAGGATTCAATGCCGCCGAGTTCCCTCACCCAACGAACGACTCCTTCCCGGTAATCGTATGAGATCAGAGTGCGATCACCGTTTGCAGATGCTGCAATTAAGCTAATACCGTCGATGAGTGGTGCACCCGTAACCGCCGACTCGACAGTGAGAACACCTACACGATGACCCGTTTTGACATTCACGAGGTGCACCTCGCCAGAGAGTGTGCCAACGAAGACAAAACTATCAGCCGCGACGGGCGAACCCGAGCCAAATCCTGCCGAAGCATCGTATTCCCAGGCAATCTCAAGTGGTGGAGAGAGAATAACAGAACTCTGGTTCGTATGCTGTGCATTGCCTCCGAACACGGTCCAATCGTCCTCATGAACTTTTATTGGACGCTGCAATCGAACCGGTGCGCAACCCGCAACGACGAATGATAAAAGAATGAAGTGAAGGACCTTCCGCGATGATCTCATGCCATCAAAAATCCCATCCGAAAAAGAACTGTGTGAATAACCCGTTCTGCAAATGGCTGAAGTTGTCCTCGATCCGCTTACCGACATCATAACGGAGGACCAGGACACCTCCAAGATTCCAGCGGAACCCAAATCCGATGCTCCCGAGTGTTTCCGTGTAGACGTCGTCCCACACACTCCCTGCATCGAAGAAAAGAGCACCTCTGAGCGAGCCAAGGCCGATGCTGCCGAACGGGAATTTTATACCCAGCTGGTCGATAAAAGGGAACCTCAACTCAGCGCTCGTCAGCCAGAGCTTCTTCCCACGAAGCGACCATCTCGGGTACCCGCGAAGATCCCAACTTCCCCCCATGAAAAACCGACGGGCTTCGCGCCCCTCGTTATAAAAGATCTGGCCGCGCACTGCGAAAGCACTCCGCTCACTCAGGCGGAAATACCTGCGGTAATCTCCGATGAAGGTGTAGTAGTTAACATTTGAGTACTGTACATCAGTCGTGTACGCAAGTGTTAGGATAAAACGATTCCCATCAATCGGCCCGCTCAGTGACCAGAGTGAGTTGTCGTGGACGAAAGACACCGAATTGGAAACAAGGAGTGCTTTTCGAGAAGTTACCACCTCCTTGTCAGAATGGCTCAGGCTAGTGGCTGCCTCGATTCTGTAGAACTTTGAAAGAGGATAACTCAGCGCGAAATATCCCCCGAAGACACGCTCAGTGAAGAAAATGTCGGGATCAGTCAAATCGTACCGCCTGCCGGAGAAGTGAAAGATCCCGTAGGCATAGTTCATCCGCTGGCCGAGCGAAATCCTCGAAATCGCAACGTTAAAACTTTGAAGAATCTCATCGCTCGCCTGTGCAGTGTTATAGACAAGGAAGTAGTACTGATCATTCCCGAGGAGATCGCTCAGAGCTAACTCTGCGCCGCCATAGGTGCCGAAAACAGGGTCTGTCGCAACCTGGCTCTGGGCAATGTCGAGCGTGTAATCACGAACGTATTTCAACGCATTGACTTCTGAAATACCTTCGATCTTTCCTGTTGTCCACTGGCTCTCTCGAGGAAGACTATCGACTCGGTGGGCCACGAGCGAGCGATCAAAGCGAGCCTGCACCGAGTCAATCATCCGAATTTGAAAGCTGAACTTCTCAAATGCTGTAAAGACCAATTCGCCCTTGTCTGTCCAACGAGGGTCAAATGCAGCGGTCGTGAAGTTCGTGAGCTTGCGCATCTCGAGCGACTTTGGAGTCTTGCTGGTCACTGACGTATCGCTGAAGTCTACCATCCAGATGTTTTGGGCTCCGTCAAGATCAGACGTGAAAGCAATCCGGCGTCCGTCAGGTGACCAGCTCGGAGCGTGGAAGTCCTCGTCACCAGCAGTCAAGTAGTCAACCTTCCCGGACTTCACATCGTAGAGAAAAAGGTTGTACTTCCCTTTCGCCCCAAAGCTCGTCCTGTCTGAGCTAAAGGCAATTTTATCACCGATTGGCGACCATGAGGGGTCACGGTCGTCGTAGTAATCATTCGTGAGCCTCTGAAGCGACTTTGTCTCAAGGTTGAAGATATACAGATCATTGTATCCTGACATATCGATTGCTGAAAAGGCGAGCCGTTTTCCATCTGGCGACCACGAGGGAGACCCGATAGAAACGATCCCAGAGAGATGGAGAGTCTCAACTATCTTGTCCTCGTTGACGTTGTAGAGGTGCAGGGCGTCGTTCTCCCCACTTTTCGTCACGAACGCGAGGATGCCATCCTTCGAGATGTCAATCTTGCTTTGGAAAAAGTGGAAGGCTTCGAACTCGTCCGATTGCTCTCCTTCGATTACTGTTACTGGCTTCGCTTCGCGATTCCCAAGTTCCTTTCGGTAGATGCTCGTATAGCCCGTGTAATTCCCAATGAAAAACACCTCGCCTTTCCCATCACGCCGGTAGAATACTGGCTTCGAATTGAATCCCTCAACGACCACCGGTCGTGAGACGACACTCGGTTGATCGAAGCTACTGAGAAGAGGATAGTATCTCTTTTTCAGTGAATAAACCCATTCCTGATCCAATTCCCGGTACTCTTTTCCGAACGTCATCTTCATCACGTCGCGGAATGAGCCCGACTTCCAGAAGTTCTCCAGAATGAGGAGAATCTTATCCTCTCCATATGACTGTGAGAGAAACTGGAGAAAACTTTGCCCCTCTTTGTACATGAGAAAACTTCCGTAGATGCTTTCTATGTCTAATATCGGAACGAGGTAATCACTTAATACCGCATCCCGAAGAAGCATCTCAGCTTGTGCATCCCATTCTGTGGACCAGTATTCGGCAAGTCCTTCCGTGAACCAGAGTGGGGGGGCGCGATCTTGGGAGACCCTGTGATCAAGAAGAACACGATTGACCTTTGTCTGCATGAAAACGTGTACGAGTTCGTGCTGGATGACATGCTTGAACCGATGGATGGAGCCGTCTGATGGAATTACAACACGCCCCTTCAGGAACTCGAAGAACCCACCTACTCCTTCGGGGATGAATCCGGGTGTGACGTTCGTCTGTTCGAAATGGAGATGGGAACTGTAGAAGATGAGCGGGATTCGATTCGCCACGTTGATGTTGAACCTGTCCTCGAGGAGCTTGTAGCTTGATTCGGCAAAGGCTGCGCCACGCTCTGTGATATCCTTCATCTCCGGGTAGTAGTAGATATCGAAATGCTCAGTCTTCAAGACGTGCCAGTCAAAGTCCGTGTACTGGACTTTGTTCTGGCCGAAGTAGTAGAACTGTGCAGAGGCAGTCTCAATGAAGAAGAAAAAGAGGAAAGAATATGGAAGGATCCACCGCCGCATAACCCTCACCTCCAAAACTGAGCGACCTGCTGAGACTACGAACCCCTTTTGAATTCTTGGCGCCTCAAAGCTTCTTCAATCACGTTCCAACCCGCCTGAACCATTGCGTCCATTATGTGTGATTCTTCAGATTGAAGAACCCTTTGGGCTTGGCGCTTGGTAACCTCAATCTCGTACTGCTGCGCATTTTGCATCACATCATCCACGGTCCATTCGGTCGCGGCGTATCTATCGTTTGGCATGCTTGGTCTCCTTCAATTAAGAAATGGAGCTAGAATTTCTCGGACTCCAAAGAGATTTTCAATTGAGCCTGAAGCTTGAGAACCTCCTCTGCTATTTCATACTTCTTGGAGACCTCTTCGAAAGAGATATACGAACACTTTTTCCGCAGATCCTGGAAACTTGGACGCAGTATGTTCTTCTTAACAAGTTCCCGGCGGGCAAGTGGCGCAACTATATTCAAGTCAATGTTGGTGTTGGGTTGAGATAGCACAAGGTCTGCTAATCTTAAGAGTCCAGAGTAAACATTCGTTGTTGACTCAATCTCAAAGGCTTTGTGAATTAGATTCCGCTCGATCCAAAGAATATCGATGTTCTGAATGATCTTCCTCGTTGCAAGATCGAAGCCGAAGTTTGGGGGTTCTGGGAGAGTCAAATCGGAGAATTGTTCTTTATTGTAGCTGAGACTTCTATCTTGGGGGCAACCCACACCTCGTATCCGGCAGCCCTTCCAAACTTTGTGAGCAGGTACTGGATCCGTGTATGTTCTCGTATGTTGTATTCCTGCGCGTCAACAGGCTCTACTTTCAAAGTTTCTTTTCTGCTTGCCAGTACTTCCTCGCTTGGAGTTGGGAGCCCGTTGAGAAAGTCCGTGATATCCTTGGGCTCCTTTCCCGACACTCGAAGGAAGAATTGTTCACCCTTCTTATCAACGTGGAGCCGGTTTGTTGGCGAATCGCGCATGTGATCAACCAAGAGCTTGTGCGGTAAAACGAAAGCATTACCTTCATTTCCCCAAAGCAAGACTCCGAAAATTCCAAGGGGGGCTTCAATGCTTATCTTGAATTTTCCGTCTAAGAAGTCCTGCTCAATCAGACGATCTGCTTCCCAAAGTTTAGCACGAAACCCTTACCTATCAGTTCCGCAGCGCCGTATCGTTCTTCCATCTTCTGCACGAATCTATTAGTAACCTCATTCAATCCCCTAAACTTGGCCTGTGTAATGCCAAGGATAGTCTGAGAAAACAGGACCTCTAAGCCGAGCATAGTCATAAGTTAGCTAGTGAGGTGTGTATTGGCGGATTCGTCAGAGATTCACTTGGAATCTCATATCTCAAATCCTAATTCTTCTCTCACACCTTGCCCAACTCCGCCTTCAAAAAATCGATGACCTTCACTGGTGTGGGATCAACTTCATTGAGAAGAGCAAGATAGTAACTTACCCAATCTCCCAGGTAGATCAGAGAAAACATTCGCGCGAGAAGAGATTCTCCCCCGCTTTTGACCTCAATGATATGCGACGAATACCTGGCAACAACCTTCTTCGTCAGATCGAGTCGTACCCGGACGCGAGGGTGCTCCTCAGCGTCACGCAAAATCACGACAACAATCCCCTTCATGAGCTTCTTCAGTACATTCCAGCCGACCAACTCATTATGATTCATTTCTGGCAGGAGATTTCCGTATGCGAGCACCTTTGCATTCTCGGCAAGCTGCGTCCGCCAGCGGAGATTCACGGAGTCAAGGTGTTCAGTCGTCGAATAGATGACAGGCAATCTCCCCTTTAACTCCCTGGCGATGTTCAGCGCATCGTTTGAGGAGGATGTGGGTGCGCCATAAAGCACAGCTTTTTTCTTCAAAAGTCCTACCGTCTCCTGCAAATCACGAACCCTACCTCGAACGAGACCACTCCGGATCAATGTAACAAGAATCGGGAAGAAAGAATATCCAAGTGCAGCGCGTGGTGGAAAATCTCCTGGAATCTTAATCAGTGCGTTCTTGTGCTGCTTGGCGATCCTTTCGGTCGTACCATTAGAAGAGATGCAAAGTATCCGAGCACCTCGCTTGAGCGCATCGCGGTGCGCAGCAATCGTCTCCTCGGTGTTCCCCGAGTAGCTCGAGACAATGACCAAGCTCTTTTTTGTGACAAACTGCGGCAGAAAATAGTGTCGATTGACGACAATGGGGATGCTGACCTCATCCGCCAAGTATGACCGTAGAAGATCCCCACCAATAGCCGAGCCCCCCAATCCAGTAATGACTATTGAGGAGACCTTGGAGAGGTCTACCCTGATACTGGATTTCTCACCAATTGCTATTGCCTCTTCAATCTGATCTGGAAATCGGAGGAGAAGCTCTCGCATGTTAGACGCATCGATGCGGTGGAGCGTTGCTTCGTTCAGTTCAGCGGTACGGTTCCGGGTGTGCATGAAGCCATCCTATAGGATTGCGGGAACATCAGATCAACTCTCAATTAGCCGAGGGGGATCTCGGGGAACTTCTCCTTGATCACCTCTCGGAGATACTGCTCGACTTCTTCTTCTGTGCTGAACCTCAGGGCTTTCTCCGCTATCCGCTTCGCCTCCTTGTACTTGATTGAGCGGATAATCTTCTTGATTTCTGGCAGAACGGCAGGGACCACACTGAACTCATCCAAACCGAGACCGACGAGGAGAATCACAGCGAGAGGGTCACCAGCCATCTCACCACACATCCCAACCCAAACTTTGCTCTTGTGGCTCGCGTCGATGATGTGCTTGATCGAACGGAGCACTGCAGGATGAAACTCCTGGTACAGACCGGCAACAACACTGTTCGTCCGATCTACCGCCAGCAAATACTGAATGAGGTCGTTGGTACCGATACTCACAAAATCCGTCTCCCGTGAAATCTCTTCCGCCATCACTGCAGCAGACGGAACTTCGATCATCACGCCAATTTTCATGTGATCATCGAAGGGGACGCCCCTTGCTCGCAGCTCTGCTTTCGCCTGTTCAACCATCTTCTTGGCTTCACGCACTTCGCCCACTGTTGCCACCATCGGAAACATCATGGCGACGTTCTTCCGCGTGCTCGCCCGGAGGATGGCGCGAAGTTGATCAAGGAACAACTGGGGTTCATCGAGGCAGATGCGAATCCCTCTCCACCCTAAGTACGGGTTCGCCTCAGGGAGACTCTGAGGCAGAACTTTGTCACCGCCAATATCGAACGTCCGAAGGATGACTCGATGTGGATACATCTTGTCCGCGATTCGCTTGTACTCCTCGTACTGTTCTTCCTCGTTGGGTATGACATCACGCTCAAGGATCAGGCGTTCGGTCCGGTAGAGCCCGATTCCTTCTGCACCTTGAAGGAGGGCGAATTCAAGCTCATCCTCAAACTCAATGTTTACTGAAAGATCAATCCGTTTCCGATCGAGTGTCTCGGAGGGCAGGTCACGCAAGCCGGCGAGCTTCTGCTCGAATGCAAGGAATTTTGCACGCCTTGCCTCAAACTCGGCGATACTTTCCTTTGATGGGTGGATGATGAACCGACCGCTGTAGCCATCGATGACGACTTCGTCGCCCGAGTAGACCTTGTTTGTCACATCACGCAATCCCACTACGGCAGGGATTTTCAGTGAACGAGAGAGGAGTGCTGCATGTGAGGTTATCCCACCGAGGTCCGTCGCATACCCAAGCACATCGTTTCGGCTGAAGAGAATCGTGTCGGCGGACGTGAGGCTCTCGGCAACGATGACTGAAGAGCCCTCAAGTCTTGAGTAGAGACGCTCTTGTTGGATGTTCCGGAGGATTCGATTTTTTAAGTCATCGATGTCGTACGCTCGCTCACGAATGTATTCATCCTTGGCAACCAGCATGAGCCGCTGGTATTTATTTATCTCATCGTTGATGATGAACTCCGCGTTCTTGCATTCGCTCCGGATTCTCGTCTCAATCGCCTCAAACAGAAGAGGGTCATTCAAGATCATGATTTGAGCCTCAAAGATCTTCGACTTCCCACCACCGAGTTTTTGCTCCGCGTAGCCGAGGATTTTATCTAGCTCTTTTTCTGATCTCGCCACCGCATGATGCAGACGTTCGATTTCCACCGGCACCTCATCAGGCAAAATTGTCCGATCAGGAATCTTTGGAACATGCTTATTATAAAGATGGACCCGTCCCATTGCGATCCCCGGAGCAGCTGCAATCCCTTGAAGGACGACCTCCTGTTTCAGATTTTCCTCGATGAGCGGTCCCATTTTCTCCTTCGCTATCTAGATTTCCTCGAACCCTTTCTCGAACAACTCGACAATCGCGTTCGCAGCCTCCCCCTCGTCTTCGCCGTTGAAGCGGAGAATAAGCTTTGAGCCCTGCTCGGCAGCGAGTGTCATCACACCGATGATGCTTTTCCCGTTGATTTGAAGACCATCCTTAAAAATGAAGAAGTCGGACTTAAACTTTGCTGCAAGCTTCACAAGAGTCGCAGCAGGGCGTGTGTGGAGTCCCGTGCGATTCTTGATCGTGACTTCACGCTCAATCATCGAGTGGCTAATCAAGACCTCCGATCTTGAAGCATTCCGGCCAGCCAGTGCAGCATATCTCTTGCCCTGCTTTGCCGTAAGTTCTCCAGCACACGCTGCGCCTCAGTGACATGCTTCCGAACTTCCACTCTCGCACTCTTCACCGCCCCATACTTCTCATAGATTTTCTTTACGGTCCTGACGTCCTTGCTTGCCACCCTGCCTCCCGACATGACTTGCTCAAGAATGGTGCGGTCCTTCTGCTCTGCCTTTCTCATAGCCTGAAGGAGAAGAAAAGTCTTCTTCCCCTCAACGATGTCACCTCCGATTTTCTTTCCAAATCGCTTGTCGCCCGTTACATCGAGGAGATCGTCTTGGATTTGGAACGCGCGACCGATGTGGTAACCGAATCTCCGGAGTGCACTAACCTCGAACCGTTTTCCCCCGCCAAGAAGGGCACCAATTTCGAGTGTCACTGAAACCATCCGACCGGTTTTCAGTTCAATCATCCTTAGGTATTCATCAAGCGTTACATCACGCCGATGCTCAAATTCCTTGTCAAAGCCTTGGCCCTCACAAACTTTGAGAAGCCCATCAGTGAAAATCTGAAGAATTTCCCTGATTCGTGGACTTTTCGTCTTGAGGAGAGCGCGATAGGCCAATGCTACCAACTCATCGCCGACAAGAATCGCCGTGTTTTTATCCCACTTTGAATGCACGGTCTCCCGCCCACGGCGTGACGGAGCGTCATCCATGATGTCATCGTGCACAAGGGTGAAGTTGTGCAACGCTTCGATTGCCAGCGCGGCATTCAGTGCCCCGTCAAGCTTCCCCGCTCCTCCTCGCTTACCCGATACAGCTTCATAGGCAAGGAGAAGAAGAACTGGACGGATTCTCTTCCCGCCACTGGAGAGTACGTACTTGAGGGGAACCATGAGCGAACGCGGCCTCCCATCGCCTTCATCGACAATTGACTGAAACCGCCGATCGATGCGCCGTTTGTATTGGAGATACTGCAGTCGGAAGTCGCGCATGAAGTGTCTCACCCACTGATGAAATTAAGAAATGGAGGAGAAAGAAGCAAGGAACGATCCTCGGGCTTGGAGCTAATTTCCAGGCTTGCTTCCGAGTGTTTTTTTTGATAAATTCGTCGAGTGGGTCTCACAGACAGTGACCCCAGACAACTCCTCACAAAGAGATAATGCGTGCGGTTATACCTGTTGCTGGCGTCGGAAGCAGGCTTCGCCCGCATACGTACTCGATCCCCAAGGTTCTGCTGAATGTAGCCGGAAAGCCGATCATCGGTCACATCCTCGATCGGCTCGTGGAGAACGGCATCAATGAAGCAACAATTATCATCGGCTATCTGGGGGACAAGATAATAGAGTATGTTGAAGCGAATTACCGAATGCAGGTCGACTTCATCGAGCAGGAAGAGCGGCAAGGACTCGGTCAAGCCATCTATTCGGCTCGTGAAATGTTCGGCTCAGATCCCATCCTCATTATCCTCGGCGACACCATTTTCGAGTTTGATCTTTCTGGTCTATTGAAGAGCGAGCATTCGGCCATTGGCTTGAAAGAAGTTGAGGATCCACGCCGATTTGGGGTCGCTGCACTCCAGAATGGCTACGTGAGACAGCTTTTCGAAAAGCCCGAGAAACCACCTACAAACCTCGCAATCGTAGGCCTCTATTATATTAAGAATCCTCGTCTCCTGACTGACTCTCTGGGCCAGATTATCGCGCGCGGCATACGGACAAAGGGAGAGTTCCAGTTGACAGACGCGCTCCAGCTGATGATCGAGAGAGGAGAGAAGATTAGACCGTTCACCGTCGATGGTTGGCACGATTGTGGGAACCAAGAAACACTTCTCGCCACGAACAGGCATTTGCTCGAAAAGAAATCCACAGCAAGGACGATCGAAGGAGTTGTTGTTCTCCCGCCCGTTTATCTCTCGCCGACTTGCCAGATCACTAGTTCCGTCATCGGGCCGTATGCGACGATTGCCGAAGGCGCTATCGTGGAGGATTCCATCGTACGCAATTCCATCGTCAGCGAAGAGGCGAGAGTTCAAAAGGCACTGCTGGAGGGCTCCATCGTTGGGAACAATGCGACGGTTAGAGGAAACTACAAACGAATCAATATCGGCGACTCATCTGAGATCGCTTTCGATTAATCTGTTCCAAGGAGAACATAGGAGCCCTTCGATTTGATTCGTCTCACATTCGCAATCTCTCCCTCCTGCTTTCCTCTGAGAAGTAATGCAGCGTATGATCTTGAAAGTGTAAATCTCTGTCCACCTATCTCTATCAAGGAGTGAAAAAACAAATGTCCTGGTTGTTTACGTCCGAGTCTGTGTCCGAGGGGCATCCGGACAAAGTGTGCGACCAAATCTCCGATGCAATCCTCGATGCGATGCTCGAGCAGGACCCGAAATCTCGGGTCGCGTGCGAAGCCTTCGCTACGACTGGGCTTGTCCTCGTCGGAGGTGAAATCACTACCACTGCACACGTTGACTATCAGGGGCTCGTACGCGAGGTCATCCGCGACATAGGCTACACAAAAGCAGCGTACAAGTTTGATGCAGACTCATGCTCTGTGATCTCGGCCATTCATCAGCAGTCACTCGATATCAAACGCGGTGTCGATAAAGGTGGAGCTGGTGATCAAGGGATGATGTTTGGGTATGCATGTAACCAGACGCCAGAATTGATGCCGATGCCGATCATGTTCGCTCACAAGCTCGTCAAGCACCTCGCAAAGATTCGGAAGAACAGCCACAGCGATATGCCCTACCTCCGTCCCGATGGCAAATCACAAGTAACGATAGAATATGAAGGACGGCAGCCAAAACGGGTCCATACAATCGTGGTCTCGACTCAGCATGATCCGGAGGTTCCACAGAGAAAAATCAAGGCCGATGTCATCGAACACGTCGTGAAATCTATCGTCCCACCGCACCTCCTCGACAAGAAGACAATCTACCATGTAAACCCGACGGGTAGATTCGAGATTGGCGGACCCCACGGAGACAGCGGACTCACAGGAAGAAAAATCATCGTCGACACGTATGGAGGGTGGGTGGCGCACGGCGGTGGCTCGTTCTCCGGGAAGGACCCGTCAAAGGTGGATCGCAGTGCAGCGTACGCTGTGCGACACATCGCGAAGAACATCGTCGCCGCCGGACTTGCCGATGAATGCATGATCCAGGTCGCGTATGCCATCGGGGTAGCCGAGCCAGTCGCAATCCATGTGAACACCCACGGGACGGGCAAACTCCCCGACACAGAACTGGAAAGAATAATCAAGAAAGAATTTGACCTCTCGCCCCGCGGAATTATCCGCAGGTTAGACCTCCTCAGACCAATCTACCGGAAGACCGCCAACTACGGACATTTCGGAAGAAATGAGAAAGAATTCACGTGGGAGAAACTTGATCTTCTGAAAACTCTGCAAAGGTTGGCTTGAAGAGTCCTGAGAACGAAGCCAAAGAAAGATAGCACATCGGGTCCCTGCAGAAGACGGGCCAAGCTCTTGATGACCTGAAAGTTCGCAATTTGTCCAGCAATAGCAGGCAGGTTAAGACCGGGTTCACAAGCCAATAAACCGAGTAGTCAACCAACCACGAAAAGAAAATGGACCAGAAAAGAGGATTGTACAAAGTTGCTGACTTGCAGCTTGCCCGCGAAGGACAGGAGCGAATCGCATGGGCAGAATCTCGGATGCCTGTCCTGATGGCGTTTCGGGGAAAATATCGAAAGACAAAACCATTGAGAGGATTTCGCATCGCTGGATGTCTGCATGTGACAAAGGAAACTGCTGTGCTCGTGAAGACCTTTGTCGAAGCTGGAGCACAAGTGAGTTGGAGCGGGTGCAACCCACTCTCCACTCAAGATGACGTAGCAGCCGCACTTGCAGCCGAAGGCATTTCCATCTTTGCATGGCACGGGATGAACGTCAAAGAATTCTACTGGTGCATTGAACAAACACTAAAGATTAGGCCAAACCTGACATTGGATGATGGTGCCGACCTGATCTTCACTATCCACAACCGTCATCCGGAATTCGCTGAAGAGACTGTCATTGGCGGGACGGAAGAGACGACGACGGGCGTCCATCGTCTTCGTTCGATGGCTGCAGCGGGTGCACTCAAGTATCCCGTCGTTGCCGTCAACGACGCAGTGACGAAATGGGACTTCGACAACGTCTACGGGACAGGTCAATCGACAATCGATGGGATCCTCCGGTCGACCAGCATCCTCTTTGCCGGCAAAAACGTGGTTGTCGCGGGCTACGGCCATTGTGGAACTGGAGTTGCGACGCGCGCCAAAGGTTTTGGCGCAAATATCATCATCACCGAAGTAAAGCCGACTGCTGCTCTCAAAGCAACACTCGACGGTCATCGTGTCATGACGATGGATGAAGCTGCAAAGGTTGGAGAAATCTTCGTTACTACCACCGGAGTGAAAGACGTCATCACCGAGAAGCACTTCAAGTTGATGCGGGACGGCGCCATCGTTTGCAACGCTGGCCATTATGATTGCGAAGTGAACCTCCTTGACTTGAAGAAGCTTACCAAGCGAGTGAGAGAGATTCGACCGAATAATGAAGAGTATCTCTTGAAAAATGGAAGACGTATCTATGTTCTCGCAAAGGGGAGACTCGTCAATCTTGCTGCCGCTGAGGGACACCCCTCAGAAGTTATGGACATGTCGTTTGCGAATCAGTTTATGTCACAGTTGTGGCTTGTTGACCATCACAAGAACGGAAAGCGACTGGAGAACAGGGTCCATGACATTCCGAGGGCACAGGATGAAGAAGTCGCTCGCCTGAAACTGCGGACGATGGGCACTTCCATTGATAAGCTTTCCAAGGAGCAAGAGGAATATATCCGGAGCTACTCCGAAGGCACGTGATCTTAATGAACTCTGACGTGCGCTTGAACCGGCGAGGATAGTCTTACCCTTCCACAGCGTCCTCTGACACAAAAAGCCCCTATTGTTGATGCCAAGCCGCTCTTCCCGGAGCGGCTTTGTTGTTTTCCTGCCAGACCAATCCACCTGCTTGATTCCCGTAGAGTGTTTTCGAACTTCCTGGTTTGCTTTTATCGTAGATTTGTGTATATTGACGCATCTACATTTCCGATCACAGGTCTTCTGGCCAGATGCGCCGCTTGGCTCTTTTCGCTTTGTCTCTCTTCCTCTCTCCCTGCGATGGCCGCTTACTTTTGGCTCAAATTCGAGCTTTCCCCTACGTGGAGCGTTTCGACTCTGTGACGACGCCGACACTGCCACCTGGCTGGAGCACATCGACAAACCGCTCTGCCACCGGTGACTTCACCACAACCGCTTCCACACCACACTCTGCACCAAACGCTGTTATCTCGACAAACTCGACGGTGTTTCAATATCTTGTTACGCCTCGCTTCGATTTCAACAACCGTGTTCCCGACAAACTGGAATTCTGGACCTCACGTTCTTCAACGCACACCTCGGGCGTCCTCGTTGAAGCTTCGACCGACAATGGTCTCACATTTCCAATCGCTATCAGTGATACTCTAAAGAATCCTGGTAATACAAGTTACAATTTCGTCACGCTGAACCTTCCTCCGAGCCTCGGCAGTCAAACTCAAGTAAAGTTTCGATGGCGGGCCATCGGCGGTACCGGTGGTACTTCTGGCACGTTTCGCATAGACGACGTTAGCCTCACTGTGAAGACAGCAATCGACCTTGCTGTACGATCCGTCAGAGTGACTCCAGCTCTCCCACTCGCTACAGACAGCCTCGTGTTCTCTCTTTTCCTCACGAACCTGGGAACGCGGACCGCCTCGAATTACACTCTGGAACTTTTTGATGATGCAAATCATGACTCCGTCGCCCAGGCAAGGGAAAGATTTCAACTTCTCTCTCCCCCATCGATTAATCCAAGTGACTCTCTTTTGGTTGAAGTGAAGTCAGGGAGCCTCGCTGGTGGTGATCATCAAATCCTTTGCTTGCTGTCCATTTCAGGGGATGAGAATCCGACAAACAACAAAGGGATTGTGAACTTCTTTGTGGGTGTTCCACCGTTCTCGATTGTGATCAATGAAATCATGTTTGCACCAAGTGGGGGTGAGCCAGAGTGGATTGAGATCCTTAACACGTCCACTACTGCCATCGACCTGAGAAATTGGAAAATCTCAAATCGGATCTCATCGAGCAAATATGCTATCGCGACGACAGATGTCATTCTTTCACCAAAGAGCTTCGCAATTATCACGAGAGATTCTCTTGCCTTCCAGGCGTTCCATTCGTCAATCCCGGGGCTTCTGTTCACTAACAGCAGTCTTCCTATTGCCCTATTCAGGAACGACAGTGACGCCGTGGCGCTTTACGACCCGAGGAACTCTGTCATTGATAGCTTGTACTACCGATCAAGTTGGGGCGGGGGAGGAGGCAAATCTCTCGAACGAATCTCTCCCTTGGATCCATCGACAGCGCAATCAAATTGGGGTACCTCCCTTGATCCCTCCGGCAGTAGCCCGGGTCGCGTCAACACATTAACTCAAAAGGAGAATGACTTAGCTATCACAAGCTTTATTGCATCGCCCCCTTTTCCAACAGTTAACAGCACGGTGACTCTCACCGTGAAGGTAGCGAACGCCGGGACGCAACCTGCCGCTGGTTATTCACTGAGCTTCTTTGAAGATATGAATGGAGATTCAGTTGGACAGGCCGAGGAACTCTTTTCGCGCGTCACGATGACGCCCATACTACAGGTTGGAGATTCAGCGACGTTCTCTGCGCAAACGCCGAATCTCGTGGTGGGAGATCATCGCTACTTGGTGGCAATTGAGTATTCGCTGGACGAGGAGAATCTTAACAACAAGAGAATAGTCCTAGTAACTGTCGGACTGCCGCCAAAGGCTGTGGTCATCAATGAGATTATGTACGCTCCGAACGGAGGTGAGCCGGAATGGCTCGAGATTTACAATACCACTAATGTCGAAGTGAACTTGAGGAATTGGAAATTCTCAAACCGATTCACTTCCACGAAGTACCCGATCACAACTTCAGAGGTTCTTCTTCCACCCAAAGGCTTTGCAGTTATTACTCGAGACTCAGTGGCGTTCCTCGCATTCCACCCGTCTATTCCAGAAATGCTGTTCGCGAATCGGAACTTGCCAATTGCACTTTTCAGTAATTCTGGTGATGCAGCAGTTCTCTTTGATTCCCGGGACAGTTCAATGGATAGCCTATTCTACTCGCCAAATTGGGGTGGGAGTGGAGGGAGATCGCTGGAGCGCATAGCACCGGGAGGCGCATCGACCGATCAATCAAATTGGGGAACTTCCTCCGATCCATCGGGCAGCAGTCCAGGTCGGGTCAACACACTCGCGCAGGAGGAAAATGACCTAGCCATTAGTGGAGTTAACGTTTCACCCGCCTCACCCATTGCAGGGTGTGCTGTCACACTCACTGCAGTCATTCTAAATGCAGGCACCAACCTTGCCTCAAGCTACGCAATAAGCTTCTTCGAAGATGTTAACAATGATTCTACAGGACAGGTAAGCGAACTTATCACCCGTTCAAGCTCGATGGTACCGCTACAACCTGGAGACTCGGCGTCGTTCACTGCACAAGTTTCCAAAGTGCAAGCCGGTGGCCATTCCTACCTTGTCACTGTAGACTACTCCATAGACGAGCATTTGCCAAATAATAAGCGAATCGTCACCATCGAAGTTGGGTTGCCGACGCGCAGCGTGATCATCAACGAAATCTTGTTCGGACCAACGGGAGGTGAGCCAGAATGGGTCGAGCTTTACAACACTACGAGCACAGATGTCAACCTGAAGAACTGGAAGTTTTCTAATCGCACGACGGCGACCAAGCACACGCTCTCGAGTACCGATGCCATCCTTAGACCGACGAGCTATGCTGTCATAACGAAGGATCCCTCGATTCTTAATCTTCACTCTTCGATTCCTTCAATGTTGCTGTTCGTTCCAAGTCTGCCCACCGCTTTGTTCAGCAACTCGGGCGACGCAGTCGTACTGTACGATGCTCGATCAGTGATGATGGATAGTTTAACGTACACTCCAGCGTGGGGTGGATTAAATGGAAGATCACTCGAGAGAATTGATTTCGATGCCATTTCGACCGACTCAACAAATTGGGGCACATCGAACGATACGGAGGGAAGCACACCTGGGAGACTGAACAGCATCGCGACGGTGACAAACGATCTGAGAGTAGTGAGAATCCAAGCCCCCGAACCGACGACAATTCAGCTGGGAAAGGCTGTTGCCATACCCCTTCTGGCTACGATACAGAATATCGGGATGCAGCCGGCAAGTGGATACTCTGTAAAATTCTACCACGATACTGATAGAGACTCCATTCTGACACAGGCGGAACTCATCGGAACGGTCACACCGAGCGTTACCCTGCAGAGGCGAGATACTATCGTTGTACCATTTGCCTGGAGGGAAGTGCCTGCAGGATTAGTCCGGATCACAGCGGTTGTGGATTATGCCGGAGATGAGCGACCGTCAAACAACGCCGGATCGGTTGAGATCAAGATTGGATCGCTGCCTCACACGCTCACAATCAATGAGATTATGTACGCACCCCTGAGTGGTCAAGCAGAGTGGATTGAATTATACAATCCAAGCTCTTTCCCTGTGGACGTGAGTGAGTGGACGCTCTCAGATATGCGTGATGCAACAGGTAAGGCAAACGTGTTCTCAATCGCCATGAATCCTATTCAGATCGAACCCGGTGGATATGCTGTGATTGGCTCGGACTCGACCATCCTCTCCCTGTTTCCCAGTCTTCGAGCCCAACAAAGAAACTCGAGGGTCATCATTCTCAATCGCACCAGCTTGAGTTTGAATAACGAAGGAGATGATGTCATTATCACCGATCTCGTCGGAACAACTATTGACAGCGTTCGCTACTCGCCTTCGTGGCACAATCCTGACATCACTGATGTCACTGGAATTTCTCTTGAACGGATCAATCCAAAACTTCCTTCCACCGATCGGCGGAATTGGAGCTCGTGCGTTGAGGAAGTCGGCGGCACGCCAGGATGTCAAAACAGCATATTCACAACTGCGCTACCCGCACAGACCGCTCTCTCCATCTCTCCTAACCCATTCTCTCCCGATGGTGATGGGTTTGAAGACTTCACAGTCATCAATTACAAACTATCCAGCCAGATTGCCCGCGTCCGCGTGAAGATCTTTGATTCTGTAGGGCGACTCGTCCGCACGCTTGCGAACTATGAGCCGAGTGCCTCAGTCGGGCAGATTATCTGGGACGGACTCGACGACGATAAACGCCGGTTGCGGATGGGAATCTACGTTGTCCTCCTTGAAGCAGTCAACTCCAGGGGCGGCACCGTTGAATCAGCAAAAGCTGCAGCCGTAGTAGCCGGTAAACTGTGAGTAGCCAATCTCACCGCTTTCGTTGCCCTTCATCAAAAGTTTGCTTATTTTCCCTCCTGTGGTACAAGCCTTGAAGAAGATTCGAAGATTTCGTCATGGGAACAGACCTCGCAAATAAACCCATTGGTATATTTGATTCGGGGATCGGCGGGCTGACGGTTGTCCGAGCTCTGGCAAAGAGACTTCCTCGCGAACGCATCATTTACTTCGGCGACACTGCTCGAGTACCATACGGACCGAAATCAACCGAGGTCGTGAAGCAGTATGCAGTTCAGGACGCCGCCTTTCTCATGACCAAAGACGTGAAGATGATCGTTGTTGCATGCAACACCGTTTCTGCCGTGGCGATCGACGAAGTGAAAAAGCGATTCGCTCTCCCAGTTCTTGGCGTCATCCAGCCCGGCGCAAGTGCGGCTGTTGCATCAACGAAGAACAGGAAAGTCGGAGTCATCGGAACAGTCGGGACGATTGCAAGTTGCGCGTACAGCGATGCAATTCATAATCTTGACTCATCGATCGAGGTGACGGCTCAAGCCTGTCCACTCTTCGTCCCCCTGGCGGAAGAGGGGTTGGCGAACCACCCTGCCGCTGAACTCCTCGCGACCGAGTATCTCAAGCCGCTCATGAACCACCACATCGATACGCTCGTGCTTGGCTGCACACACTATCCCCTTCTCAGACACACAATCGAAAAAGTCGTTGGCCTTGACATCACGCTGGTTGATTCTGCCGAAGCAACGGCTGCAGATGTTGAACGACTTCTCACTGAAAAGGGATTGCTCTCGCCCGATGGTCGGTCACCGCGCCATGAATTCTTTGTGAGTGATCTTCCCCACCGATTCCGTGAGCTTGGAGAGCGGTTCTTTGGGGAACCACTTCACTCCATCACAAAGGTGGAGGGCTTTCCTGTCTAGGGATGTGAACCTCACAATTCCTGCACTCTCTCCTTCCGCACAAAAGACGAAGACCCGGTGTTTTCTCAGAAGTTGGATTAACGGAATTTTTTTCATATCTTTTTACAGCTTTTTCACAGAATTCTCGCCAATTGAATGTACACCGAGAAGCAGACGGCAGTTCTTCTGGATGAACCCAGCTACCTCCGACTTCACCGCTCTGGAGAGTTGACCCAGAGAGCAGCGAAGCTCGAAGGGATGCTTGCCTCGTGTAACATCTGCCCACTTGACTGTAAAGTAAATCGATTGAACGATGAGATAGCCCGCTGCTATTCAGGGCGTCTCGCTATCGTTTCCACGTATTGTGTGCATTATGGTGAGGAACCAGCCCTCGTCGGAACAAATGGCGTGGGCAATATCTTCTTTGGAAACTGTAATCTGCGGTGCGTGTATTGTCAGAATCACGAGACCAGCCAGAATCGTCGCATTGAAAAGAAGAACAAGGTTTCCTCCGAGCGGCTCGCCGAGATGATGCTCGAGCTGCAGGCGAAGGGCTGTCACAACATCGGCTTCGTCTCGCCAACGCATTTCGTCCCACAGATTGTCAGAGCACTCGTTATTGCATCCGATGCTGGACTCAACCTCCCGCTCATTTACAACACGAACGCCTACGATTCTGTCGAAGTCCTGAAGCTTCTCGACGGCGTTATTGACATCTATCTTCCCGACCTGAAATACAGCAGTGAGGAAGCTGGCTGGCTTTACTCAAAAGTGCCTCACTACGCTGAGGTTTCTCGAGCTGCAGTCAAAGAGATGCACCGACAGGTGGGAAGCGAGCTAGTGCTCGATGAGGACGAACTGATTCGAAGAGGTCTTATCATCCGGCATCTTATCCTCCCAAACGATCTTGCCGGCAGCGAGGAGACACTCCAGTGGATTCGGGACAATCTTGGGAAAGACGTCACGCTGAGCATTATGGCGCAGTACTTTCCGACGCACAAAGCGGTCCACACCGAGCTCCTCAATCGAAAGATCTATGTCGGCGAATATGAGCGCGTGCTCCGCCTCCTCGACCGGCTTGGGATGGAGAACGGCTGGGCGCAGGAGTGGAAGCAAGCGTCGGAGTACTACCGGCCTGAATTCCAAGATCGCTCGGAACCGTTCAAAGGCCGACAACAAAACTCTGAATAGAACACCCTTCTTTTCTCAACATAGAGGAGAAATGACGATGGCGCTGCTGTCAAAGAACGAGATCCAGAATGCTCTCGCTTCACTGAAGGGATGGAAGCTGGAAGGTGAGGAAATCGTAAAGCAGTATGAATTGAAAGACTTTGTCCACGCGATGGGTTTGGTGAATTCTGTCGCCCTGCTCGCAGAGAAAGCGAACCACCATCCGGACATCGATATCCGTTGGAACAAGGTCAAGCTCGTTCTTTCGACTCATAGCGCAGGTGGATTGACCGAAAAAGATTTCAATCTTGCTAAGCAGATTGATAGCCTCTGAGCTGACATGACGCACTCCCGACTAGATTCCCTCAAGCACCTCCTTGAAGATAATCCAAACGATTCCTTCACCCGATATGCGATTGCACTGGAGTATAATTCGCTCGGAGAGCCAGAAACTGCCATCGCTTATCTCAAGCAGGTTATCGACCGAGATGCAAATTACTTGCCTGCCTATCGTCAGCTGGGCCAGATCTTTGCACGATTGAACCGAACACAGGAAGCGAAACCCGTCTACAGGAAAGGAATTGAAATCGCCGAAGCGACCGGTGACACACATGCAAAGGAAGAGATGATTGAAGAACTCGAAGAACTGGAGGACGAATGGTGAGATTGTGTTCAAGGTACATGGTTCAAGCTCTACGTCTGAACTTGCATTAGCACATGACGAAAGAAGAAGTCCTAAAGTTGTTCAAAGACACTGGGGCGCTGCTTGAGGGACATTTCCAACTCAGTTCCGGCCTCCATAGTCCACAGTACTTCCAATGTGCCAAAGTCCTGCAATATCCACATTACACGGAGGTGCTCTGCCGAGAAATTGCGCAGCATTTCAAAGAAATGAACGTCGACGTTGTTATCTCCCCTGCACTAGGGGGCATTGTTGTGGGCCAGGAAGTCGCGCGGCAGTTGAGAGCTCGATCGATCTTTGCTGAGCGCGCAGATGGGATTCTTCAGCTTCGTCGTGGATTCGAGATCAAGACAGCCGAGCGCGTCCTTGCCTGCGAAGATGCGGTAACTACAGGTGGCTCGATTGGAGAGGTGCTGGATATTGTGAAGAAGAGAGGCGGATCAATTGTGGGGACAGCCTGCCTCGTGGATCGAACTACTAGAAAGCCCGGAAGCGATCAGCGTGAACGGTTGTTTTCCCTCCTCAAAATGGATGTTGTCACCTACGAGCCAGCACAATGCCCTCTCTGTCAACAAAACATACCCCTCGTGAAACCTGGAAGCCGGAGCGTGTGAATGGACTTCAGAGTCGTCAAGAAAAAAAGACTCTATGATGGTAAAGTCTTTAACCTCATCGTCGATCAGATCGAGTATCCCAATGGACACCGTGCAATCCGTGAGGTCGCAGAACATCCCGGTGGAGCCGTAGCTCTGGCGATGTTTCCCGATGAGCGCATCATTCTTGTGAGACAATTCCGGTACCCGATGGGCAAATTCCTCCTTGAACTGCCTGCAGGGAAACTCGACCCAAACGAAGATCCTGCAGTATGTGCTGTTCGAGAGCTAGAGGAGGAAACGGGCTACAAGGCAAAAAATTTGAGAAAGCTCACTGCTATTTACACGAGTCCGGGATTCTGCACAGAACAACTCCACGTTTTCCTCGCGACTGATCTATCCAGCTCTCGGGAAGGCCAAAGGCTAGAGGAAGGGGAACAATCTCTGACGGTGGAAATTGTTCCGTTATCCAAAGCAATTGACATGATCGAACAGCAAGAGATAGTGGATGGGAAAACGATTTGCGGAATTCTCCTCGCTGAGCGACTGCTGCGAAGTGACAAGAAAGCATGAAGAGAAAGAACGACCCCGTCTCTAGGCAGGCAAACCTTTCCCTATGTGGGCAAGTCCCCTCTCCTAATAGGAGAGGGTTAGGTCAACGACTCGACTCGTCGAGGTGAGGTCACGCCAGGCACCCGACATGACCGACCACGACGACATCGACTCTTATCCAAAAGATCGCACGTACCGACTCGACCTGAAGCGCTGTATCTTTCAGAGCTGCGGCGGAGAATTGGCTGAGACCTCGTATTACGAGCGGAACA
>Ga0315282_10004881_pt1 | contig 23124 bp, 18 predicted proteins | sample YL17G07_20_MG_FD_203693 | JGI IMG/M metagenome (GOLD analysis project Ga0315282, IMG submission 203693) | Sediment microbial communities from Yellowstone Lake, YNP, Wyoming, USA - YL17G07_20 | ecosystem: Environmental > Aquatic > Freshwater > Lake > Sediment | place: USA: Wyoming | collected... | reverse complement strand
CTTCAGTGAAGGACTTGCAATAGGCCAGTCATATGCATCAGGAGCAATAAGATTAGCAGTAATTCTGATAATCGGATTTGCAGCACATAACGCTACAGAAGGCTTTGGGATAGCTGGTCCGCTAACAGGGCTTTCAACGAGAACAAGTATTAGCTTTCTAATCAAGGCAGGCCTCATCGGCGGTGGCCCAACATTTGTCGGGACTCTACTGGGTGGCCTATGGACCTCCACCGCGGTATACATCTTCTTCCTGGCCATTGCTGGTGGCGCATTGATTTACGTCTCAATGTTGATGTACAATTCAGGAAGAAGACAAACCACAAACGATGTTTTGATGATCGGATTGTTCGTCGGGTTGTCCGCGGGTTTTATTTCCGATCTCATGGTCACTCTTGGTGGAGTGTAGCCAGCGTACTTGTAGCGCGCACGATAATTGGTCAGCCTAGACGGTGCGCGCGCTAGTGCTTGTTGGAGAGGATCTGGGCTACCAGACGTGAATCTTAACTGGCCGTTCGCGCAAGCTTCCTAGAGCCCACTAGCATAATACTTATTAGACATCCTTCAATCACTTTGGCATAAGTGAACAGCTATGCCTGACGAAGCCATCAGTATTTTATGTGCAGCCAGTTCAGGCTCATCTTCGTCAGGAAACTGTACCGGACAGTAGGCTACTCAAAAAAAAAATCATTTCTGGTGGCCTTCATGTCCAGATCAATCAGCGTAGAGAATAGACTTTACCTCAAAGATTTCCAGGTTCACGAGAAGAAAGTAGCAGAGATACTGAGATACGGGTTACAAGGCAAGATCGCTATTGTCACCGGTGCAGCTAGTGGAATGGGTGAGGCGACAGCAAAGAGACTATCACAGTATGGAGCAACCGTACTAGTTAATGATGTAAACTCGACCGAAAGAATTGTTGAAGAGATCAACAGATCTAACGGAAAAGCTATTGGTTATGAGGCGAATGTCGCAGAATATCGACAAGTAGAAACAATGGTGAAAGACACAGTATCCACTCACGGAAGAATAGATATTCTAGTTAACAATGCCGGCATACTTCGGCGCAGAGAATCAATCGAAGATATAGAAGATGCAGAATGGGATCTTGTAATGAAGATCAACGTAAAAGGAGTATTCAACTGCTGCAAAGCAGTGTTAGGATACATGAAAAAACAGAGAAGTGGTAAGATCGTGAACGTATCTTCTTCAGCAGGCAGAAGTACAAGTGAACTAGGCGGTGCACATTATACAGCATCCAAAGCAGCAGTACTCGGTCTCACAAGACATCTAGCCAAAGAAGCCGCACCCTACAACATCAATGTTAACAGCATATGCCCAGGGCTCATCGATACGCCAATGGTCAAACAGATGACTAGGGAAGAACTTGAAAGACATCTGGAAGGGATACCAATGGCACGTCTAGGCAAACCCGAGGAAGAAGCTGAACTTGTACTCTTCTTGGTCTCTGATGCCTCATCCTACATAAATGGGGCGACTATAGACCTCAACGGGGCAAGCCTACTGATTTAGCGCGCGCTAGAATTAGGTGGACCGGGCGGGATTTGAACCCGCGACCTCCCACATATTGGATCAGTCAATATGCCAAGCGGGCGTTCGTTGGCCTCTGAAGCATACCAAACTGAACTACCGGCCCAACACGAAGCAAAGAGATGGATCGAACCTAAATAGGCTTTTGGAAGTCTATAGCGCGCGCAAACACTCTAGATCGTCTCACCCAACATAGTGGTCACAGAAAGGCAATGCCCCGGAGATTCGAATGGAACCGTCAGCACTGTTGCGTGAGGGACTTCGGTTACTCTCTGGGAAAGTCTTAAGTCATTCTTTGCATTTGCTCTAGAGGGAGTGCCGAGGTAGCTCAGCCTGATCCGCCTTCGTGGAGACTAAGGAGAGCACCCGACGCAAAATGCGGGTGAAGCTGAAGACCGGGCTGTCGCCGGTTCAAAACAGAGGAGTCTGGGATAATCCGGCCCTCGGCACCACCTCTCCAGATGTTTCAGAGCATTTGATTCCAGTGCGCGCTCATCACATAATGAACTCCGCGTGCTACCGGGGGCAAACCTTAACCATCAAGAACCTCAAGAATAATGTTGATGACGTATGAGTTCCTCCAGAGCCTGCCTCAACTGTGGTGCGCAACTGCGAGCAAGTGCAAAGTACTGTGATGAATGCGGTGCCCCCGTGGAAGGCGAACCAGCCAGCCAAGCCGTTGGAAAGATGACAAAACAGGAAGTTGAAATAATACTGCGCATGCGTGAACAAAAGGACGATCTCTTCAGATATCATCTTCAATCACCCATTCCGCAAGATGCAAAAGAGGCATTCGAGGGGCTAAAGTACCACCCGGTTAACCCATCTTACAGGTTCCTTTGCAAACTCAACCGATATCCCAACCCCGCAACAATTGGAATGATGACCAGTACGGGGCAAGAGCGAAACTATCTGAAGGTGGGCTATGTTCGCTTCACCATAGGCGGAAAGTCACAAACACTCCAAACCTTCAAGGCGATTCAATCCTTCCAACAGGAAGGTGAGAAAGAGCCACTTTTCATTCCCTTCAGAGATGCGACTTCAGGGAAGGAGTCTTACGCGGCTGCGAGATATCTAGACTCAGAGGAATTGAAAGACGGTATCTTTCTAGTAGACTTCAACAGCGCATACAACCCATATTGTGCTTACAGCGATGACTACAGCTGCCCATTCCCACCTCAAGATAACTGGCTTGAAGTTGAAATCAGAGCTGGAGAGAAGAAATTCAAGGATCAAAAACAAGAAGCTACCTCTTGAGTAGATTCAAGAATATCCAAGGTTCACAGAGAGTCTCGTACTGCTGCTCAGAATTATTCCAGTGGAATCACGCTTAAATTCATTTGAGTCTGTAGCGTGCGATAAGACAATCCCACGATATGTGATTTTGACAGGATAGAAGCGCGCACTAAGTCTTATATTTGCAGAACAGACAAAGTATGTTCCGAGTAACCATGGCTTTGAATCTGACTAGTCTGTTAATAGAAATAATTGTCAGCGTAATCATTGTATCTCCGATTCTGTGGCTCGTCGGTCGCGCATTGGTTGGAGGTCAGAAGGCAAAGTTCACAGACGCCATCTGGATAGTCGCTCTAGGGATAATCATCAACGCTATCTTGGGAATGTTCGTTCACGGGATCGTCGGCTTCATAGTGACCCTGATAGTATGGCTTTATCTGATAAAGCACTTCTTCGATACAGGCTGGCTCCACGCTATAATCGTAGCTGTAGTAGCGATAATTGCACTGGCAATCATAGCGTTTATACTCGCGGCTTTAGGCTTCTCAACGCTGGCAGGATTTATAAGCGGGCTTAAGATGATTACTGCGCTAAGTTTCTAAATCTGAACTTATCGCACATCTAAGCTCCTTTTTTTTTGTAGACCCGCTAGCGGAGCTTTTTTTGAAGATCGAAAGCAGCAGAGACAAAACTGGTTCTCATAGCTACCTTTTCTGGCGCGCCAGTTAAGACTTCGATAGCGCGCGATTAGTATCAATGTTAGAATCAACTGATAGGTGCAGATGATTTTCTCAAGATTGATATACTCTCTGACGTACCCTTAATGGTCGTATACATCCGTACGCGGCCGTAGTCCAGCTTGGTCTAAGACATCGGCCTGCCATAGATCTGCAGACCGCCGGTGACCCGGGAGGTCACTACACTGTGGCCCGGGAATTCAAATCCCGGCGGCCGCACCACTCCAGCAATGAATAGGTACTTTTGTAATACGTGCTGACTCATGAGGGTAAGCTCATCATTCAGAAAGGCACCTTGTTTTTTCGAAGACTGGTAGCATATATAAGTCAAGATTGTCTCTCAAATCACGTGCTCAATTCATGTGGTTAGGAAACAAATATTGCCGCAATTTCAATATCGTCATTTCTTTACTGTGTATGCTATTTCTTGCAACAGTAGCGCGCGCACAGTTCTCTCAAAGAGATCAATAGACGCATTATGTGAGAGGTTTGGGTTCACATCCGAGCTGAGTAAAATTGACGTCGAGTTAAGGAGGCTCCCAGATACGTAGTTACGGAGAAGATAGCATCGCTGTTCTCTGGCAAGAAAAGACATGACTTGGAGAAGGCTTTCGACTCAATCCCTCTGAACGACGGTGTTCATCAATTCATCTCGTTCTTGAAGGATAGGGGATTTATCGTCGCCTTGGCCACTGATGGGTATAAGTTCCTAGCTGACAGGCTAAAAGTAAGACTTCGGCTAGACCTAGTGTATGGGAATATTCTGCAATTCAATAAAGACTCGTTGACAGGCAGAGTCCTGACGGTACCCAACTGCTTGAGAATTCCCGGTTGCAAGGAATACTTCGTCTGTAAACTTCGACTTGTAAGATCGCTTCAAGGAGCTCTGGGTGGGATGGCAGTGGCAATAGGGGATAGTGACTCGGACTACTGCATGCTTAGCGGCGCAGATATCGCAATAGCTTATAGGCCCAAAACGGAAAGAATACGCAAGCAAGCAGACATCATTGTTGAAGAATTCAAAGAAGCGATTGCTTTTTTGAAGAATATGCTTTGAGGTCAACACCATGAATTCTGAAAGCGTCTATCTGGGTTCATACAAGAACATTGACTTGGAAGAATGTCTTGGCATCAAGTTGAACAGCTTCATTCGTGATGAGGGAGACCTCCAGAGGCCCCTGCAGATATCTCTTGTGATACCCACAAAGATCGATGTGGGAAAGAAGACACGTGAACTCGAACTTAACGTCCTGAAAAATGTGCTTTCTGAGTGTAGCAAACTCATCGACTTGGGCTATGTCGACGAGATCATAGTCTTTGACGCATCTCTTGATCATGACGGACAAGCAGATTTCTCGACCTTGACCAAGGTTGTTGAGACGGCATACGAGGAGCTTGATCTCTTCAGAAGACAGGTGGGTCTTCTACGAGAGAACCGCGCGGAGGCCATACACTCCAGGAGAGGCTTCTTCGATTTCATCGTAAAGGCAGTCCATCAGTTCGACAGGAACCTATTTCACGTTATGGAGAAGTTCGGCATTCACAGCAAGACGGGCTTGGCCAGCGTTCCTCCCGGCAAGGGTGCTGCACAGTGGCTGAGCCTTCCTATTACTGAGGGTGATGTGGTATGCTTCCTTGACTCTGACATAATGAACTTCAAGAAGGAATTCGTGGTCTCACTGTGTCATCCGATAGTCGAAAGTTACAGGAGGAAGAAACCGAGCTTCGCGATGACTAAGGCTTTCTACAGGAGACTGACAATGACCTATGAATTCCCTTATGAGTCCTATACGTTCGGTGGCCGTGTAACAAGGCTATTTGCTATCCCTCTACTGAAGGTTTTGACGAAGGAGTTCCCGGAAACGTTCCGCGGATTCGATTTGATCAAATACCCGCTCTCAGGTGAGTTCGCCGCCAGGCGCGAACTACTCGATAGCATGTTCTTTCCAACAGACTACAGCACTGAATTCTCAATATTGAATCAATCGATGAGAAGACTGTCGCCATCAGCCATAGCTCAAGTCGACCTCGATATATTCTTCCACATAGGCCAAAGCATCAAAGGTCTCGATACAATGGTATCCCAGATAACAAACAGGGTTCTTAGAACTCTTGAGCGTGAAGGAATTGAGCTATCCAAGGAAGAGAGGATGCAAGTGATCTCCAAGTACAGGAAGGAAGCTATGGCGATGTTGCCGAAGTACTACAAGGCCTTCAAGGAGCTTCAAAAGCAAGTTGCTTTGAATAAGAGAGTGCACTATTCAAAGGAGACTGATCTGCGGCGTTTTCAGCGATTCTATGGTCAGTTCAGGACGAAGTTCCTTTGTGATACTGATCCTGAACAGTTTATTCTTCCTGCGTGGAAGGAACTTGGGCAGAATATCAATTACTTCGCAGTGAGCTCACTTCTCAGAACAAGAGGTAACCAAAGTACTTACTCTAGGCTCAGCAAGGCAGGATTATTATGAACCGGAAGAGAAATCTGGCCTGCTATTTCTCTTCTTTCGTTCTTGTGTACCACGACCAGAAGTCTTCTGGCTTCTTCGCGACTTCTCGTGTAGCACTTACCCACTGCTCTATGTTCCTGGCTACGTAGTCCTTTAGACCGAAGCCAAATGCTATTCCAAAAGCCAAGCCCGCACCTAAGGCGATTCCCCATGCCAGAGCGTTTCCTATTGTATTGAGGACTGTGATGTCGATCTTCATTACGCCCAAGGCGATCACAGCGACCACGTAGTATCCGATGAGCCTTAACCCGATGGATAGAAGTCCAGCAAGCTCCACCTTAGCTTCAGCTCCAATAACCCTGGCGATATCGGCTATGAAGTCTGAAACGATCAGTCCAATGAACAGTATGATGAATCCGGCAACGATGTTCGGGAGATACTCTGGCGTGGTTTGCAGCAATGTCCTGAGAACACCTACCTGAAATATATCCAGCGCGAGAAGGATAGCGATCAGATAAACAACCCATCTTATTGTGAACTCAAAGAACTTAACGCAGGTCGTTCCCGACTGTTCAAGTGCCTTGCCAAGTATCGTCCTATGTAGAAGATCCTCAAACCCAACTTTGACCAGTAGTCTTGAGAGCGCTTTGCCGAGAAGATGGCCTAGGATCCATCCAAGACCCAAGATGGCGACAGCGATAACGAATTTCGGAACTACTATCGTGAGTTCTGACCAGAATTCAGGGAATAATTCAACAAACATATTTAGACCTCAAGTCTGTCAGGTTCTAGAGGAGCGGGATAAGCTTCTTCTTGATTATTGATTCCCATGTGAATCTCTTTATCACATTATCGAAATTGTTGTCAACCCTATCCTCGAGATATCTTCTGTAGATTCTGAAGGCAATGCTCTTGGGATCCTCTTCCAAATCAAACATGAAGCCTTCGATATCATCCCTGATTAATTCCTGAAATGGCGGGATTCTTGAGCAGAAGATGGGTTTTCGGGCTGCTCCCGCCTCGATAACCGGTAGGCCAAAGCCCTCCTCCTTGCTGGGGATGAGTATCAAATCTGCGATGTTGTAGACGTCTGCGACACTCCATTTCTGAATGTTACCATTGCGATACTCTCTCTTCTGGTCTATTAATTCATGACAGAAGATTACGTTCTCACGGATGCCTCTCCTTGTTATTAGTTCCTTCAGATATTCTAGGTAAGCCATGCCCAGTTTTGATGCTTGGTGATCAGGTGGACCTGTGATCAAGAATTTGATCTGGCGGGGTTCGCCTATCAAATGCTGAAGCTCATCTACGATGAAGAGTGCAAGTTCGATGTTTTTCCTGGGGGTGACCCTGACTGGGGTCACTATTATGTAGTTCTCAAAAGACAGGCCTAGTTTCGTCATCAGAAGCTTTGTGGTCTCGTCTATCTTTATGAATTCTTCAATGTTTACGCCGTTTGGCACAACTGTTGCGTTTTCGATCTTGTAGGGTTTGTCCAACTTCGATAGTTCTCTTGCTCTGACTCCAGTTGGGGTAACGTAGCGGATGTTCTTGTCCTGATGGTGAAGTAGCGTCATAGGGAAACCGTCTTTCCTCTGGAACCATTCATCTCTCAGGAGGGCGCTGTCATGGGCCCAGAATATCACTCTCTTCATTTTCTTGGCAACTTCGTTGACGGCAGCCGTGGCAGCGAAGTTGAAGGGCATTGATGGGATATTGTGAACTACGCAGACATCCACGCCTTTGAGACTCTTGACGAGCTCTTCTTTGATCTCTTCCTTCACCGCTTCAAAGTCCGAACTCTTTCCATCTCGTAGGAGATCTTCCTGAATGCTCTGAATGGTGGGATGATTTGGCCAAAGTAGTGGAATCTTGTGTTCGGTGACATTCCTATAATCTAGGCCCCCACCGCTCCCAAAGATCGTTCTAACTTTGTATCCCAACTCGGATAGTAATCGTACATGATACTCCATGACTATCTCGACGCCACCCATTTCTTTGGGAGGCGCTGTGTAGTGTACTATCGTTATATCGGGCATTGCTGCGATATCCTATGGAGCACATAGTCCATCCCCAGTCAGATATTCTTGTCGGTAAGATTCCATCAAAGGGAACAGCCCAAGCGCGCGCTATAATAGCTGCTGTGCAAACAATGAAGGATGAAGAGAATCCGTCTCACTGATGACACTGATGGACTTTCGGGGGAATGTCTGATGACTGAGCTTAGGCAGGATCCCACAACGAATGAGTGGGTTATCATAGCGCGAGAGAGAGCTAAACGTCCCTACGACTTCGTAGCCCGCAAAGAGAATGAGTCAGTTCCAGCGTTTGTGGAAGATTGCCCATTCTGCCCTGGAAATGAGAGATTGACGCCTCCAGAGGTGGCGGTGTACAGAAGGGATCTTGATCCATTGAACTGGGCGATCAGAATAGTTCCTAACATGTATCCTGCTTTGACTCCAGATGATGTTGCAGGAGGGAATCTTGATGAACCTCATTTTAAGGCTATGGATGGATTCGGCTTTCACGAGGTTGTAATCGAGTCGCCCCTTCACAATCAGACACTGTCAACGATGGACGTATCAGATGTAAATCTGATACTGCGGGCCTATCAGGACAGGTACAGGGTCTTGAGTAAGAAAGCGAATGTCAAGCTGATCATCACGTTCAAAAATCACGGGACAAAAGCAGGCACCTCTCTCTTCCATCCTCATTCACAGATAGTTGCGGCTCCAGTCGTCTCAAACTACGTCAACCAGAAACGTACAGTGGCCAAGGAATACTATGAAAAGAAGGACAGATGCGTGTATTGCGACATCAATGGCTGGGAAGTCGAATCTTGCAATAGGCTAGTATCTGAAACACCTAAATTCATAGTATTTCATCCATACGCCTCACGTTATCCTTTCGAGACTTGGATCTCTCCCAAAACACACAACGCTTGCTTCGCAAACATATGCTCTGAAGATATGTCGGAGCTTGCAGAGGTGCTGCACAAGACTATCATGAAGATCGATAACGTTCTTGGAAAACCCGACTTCAACTACATTGTGCACACGGCACCCGTCGAGGACGAGAACGCGGACTTTTTGCATTGGTACATCCAGATGGTTCCAAGGATCTGGATAGCTGCAGGATTCGAAATTGGGTCCGGCGTATACATTAACTCGTCTATTCCTGAAGAGACTGCCAAGTTCATGAAAGAAATAAATGAGTGACATCGTAGAATGTAAACAAGGCGTGTGAAAATAATGACTGCCAATTTGATAGTTACTAATCTTCTGCCTCTCCTCACCGCCGCAGCCTATGTGACAAACAACGGATCGTAGAACAAGTCTAACCCTTAAGCTGGAGACTGGACAATCAATCAAGGAATGTTTGAAGTACTAGGTATTTTGATCCAATAATGCGGGCGATAATCGACATCGGTATCCTTGTTGCCTTTGCGAAGATCTTGTCGGGTCTCATGATACGGTTGAATCTGCCTCAAGTACTGGGAGATCTTTTTGCAGGTATACTTCTCGGCCCATTTGCGCTTGGATCGCTGCAGATTGGTGGAGAACCTCTAGTTGCATTTAATGAACATGTTTTAGCCTTCGGAGAGATAGGGGCTATTTTGATACTGTTCGTTGCTGGCCTTGAGGTTGGCTTCGGCCAGTTTAGAGCTTTGGGGATCCAGTCCTTCATAATAGGAGCATCTAGTGTCATTGTCCCCTTCCTGCTTGGGGCATATGTCACGCTTGTCGTTCCTCTGCCTCCAACAGATCTACCTGGTGCACTCATTGTTGCCTCAGCACTTACGGCAACAAGTATCGCGATAACTATGCACACCCTTGAGGATCTTGGTTCATTAAGTACGGTTGAGGGTCGATTGATGATTAATGCCGCAGTTATCGATGATGTTCTAAGCTTGATCGTGCTTTCCATTGTGACCTCTATCATTGTAACAGGTGTCACTCCCTCACCTGTACAGACAGTTTGGACGATCCTTCGGACGCTCGGGCTTTGGCTTGCCCTTCTCGTGTCTGTAGTCTATGTTGGGTCGAGATTGGTGACTTACTCAAGAAAGTGGTATGCAAGTGGAACAATTGAGACAACAGCCACAGCGCTATGCTTTGGAGGTGCAGCATTATCAGCGGCGATCGGACTTCACCCGATAGCGCGCGCTATGTCCGGTATGCCTGTTTTGCGGAAGAGGACGCTCCCAAGAGAGCCTATTACGATGATCACAGCGGCAAGTAGGAGCGCAAGAGATACGTCTTGCATCATGATAAGACATTACATTTGATACTTATCATTAATAATATTGAGCGCGCGCTTGGAAATTTGACCTTATCTATACGCACATCACAGCCTTGGCGTCTTGAGATAGGCGTGGAGAAACTCTCCCTGTACGATTAATGAGATCAGTGCTACTCCGAAGGTCATTGCAACTATGGTTTCCCTGAATGGAAAGCCCTCGGGAAGCGAGAGTGCTAAGGCGACGGAAATTACCCCCCTCAGTCCCCCTCCTACAAGAATCTTGATCCAAGAACGCGGAACCTTTTCTCCCATCAGATTTGACAAACCGATAATGGGATAGACGCTGAGTACTCTTCCAAGCAATATCGCCCCAAAAGCGGCGATAACAAACGGAGTGAACGTAACGAGCAGAGAGATGTCCGCTTTTAGGCCTAGAAGCAGAAAGGCGAAGGAGGTTACCATGAAGGTTACAACTTCCCAAAACTTCGTCATCGTCACTCGTGTTTCCTCAGACATAGCGACTCGCATAGTCCGATTGCCCATGTACAGCCCTGCGATAGCTACTGCCACCAATCCCGAGACCCCTAGAATTCCGGCAAGGGTGTAAGAACCGAACATTACGGCTACTGTGAAGTATGTCTCAGCCAAAGGCTCCGTAACAAGCCGATACAGGAGTTCAGCTATCCCAGAGACAATCAGACCGACAACGATACCGCCTGCAAATGTATAGCCAAATTCGGTCATACTCTGGAACGGATTGAATGTTAGGGAGACGACGACAGTGTACAAGATGACGGCTGTTGCGTCGTTGAAGTAAGCCTCTGACTCAAGAATCGTGGTCAGCCGTTCAGATGCCTCACTCCGCTTTAGAACATTCACCACAGAAACTGGGTCAGTAGGCGATACTATGATGCCGAATGTCAGCGCTATGGCCAAAGGCAACCCCAAAGTCATATTCAGGACTAGCCCGCTCAACACAGCCGAAATTATTACGCCAAAGATTGCTAGAGAAAGTACCGTCCTTGTGACAGTCCTGAAGATCTGATAGTTCGTACGCATTGCAGCCTCAAAGATCAACGGCGGAACCACTAGCCCCAGAATAATTGTTCTATCTAGAACGATGGCACTGAGCTCACTCGAAACCCTCAGAAACGAGAGCGCTAGACCAATCGCTATCATGATAGTTGTATATGAGAACCTAAGCTTCTCACTCAATATGGCGCCGACGAAAGATAGAACAATGACCAGCAGCACAACCGTTGGCGACAACATAGTGGAAATATCAACCAATGGCAATCACTCATGAACTTGTTTCGCTTGCTCCATCAAGATACCGGTGCACAACATTAAATATGTGATTGTACGCGCGCGCTAGCCATAATGCCTAACAGCAGATAGAGCATATGAAGAACTCAGGTGCTCTTTCATTCGCAAGGCTTGAGGGATGATTCTTGCCGAAAAACCGATTTTCAGATGAAATAACTTACAAACCGATCGGGATTATTCGTTCTCCATTCAACGAACCCAGCGGCACACCCATCCAATCAGTTGCTGCCCAAAACATCGAAGGAACACTCGAAGTGTATCCTGACTATGTGGAAGGTCTGGAGGATCTTGAAGGCTTCTCACACATAATTCTGACATATCACTTCCACCTAATCAAAAAATCCTCTCTGAAGGTTAAGCCGTTTCTTGATAGCCCATCGCATGGCGTCTTTGCCACAAGGGCAGCGCGCGCGCTCAGCTCCAGGCACACCTCTTCACAAGTATGGTGAGATCCGGTGGATAGACCTGGCAAAGATCGTTGCAGTAACAAGAATAGTTATGGGAAATTCAGTAGTTGCACACTGTACTCATGAGCCGAACCTGCCGTCGCTTCTTGCAGGGGCAAATCTGATCTGGGCTGAGACAGGTCCTAATCCAAGAGATACGTCAAGAACTGGAAGCAGAGGATTCTCGGTTGAACGGTGCCGAAGGCTTTTAGGGGAGGCTGGTTTCAATGGCCAAGTAAACCAGAACTGAAGTATCCACATGATGCTCTACACAGCGCGCGCTAGAATCCACAATTTCAGACAAGGATTGTGAGCACGGACAAGAGGACAGATGACTGAACCTCGAGATATGAAGACAACACAGAGAAAGAACATACTCTCTCGAACCAGACGATCCCATCTTAGGGTAGACCCTGGAATCATCTACTTGAGAAAATGGGTGGTGGTATCGGCCTTCATAGGACTGGTAGCCGCCGCAGGAGCCATGGCTTTGGGATGGGGCATAGATTTTTTCACAAGGCTATTCTTGACAACAATAGCCGGGTATGTTCCCCCGAGCGCCGGGGGTGAGGGGGGCAATGCACTCAAAGAGATAATGATCGAACGTCCTTTGCTTTTACCTGTGTGCACCGCCCTCGGGGGCCTGATTAGCGGCATCATAGTTACAAAGGCGGCACCTGAAGCCAAGGGGATTGGAACAGACGCGGCAATAGGTGCATTTCATAAAGGTCACGCTCTGATTCGTGTACGCATACCCCTCATCAAGCTGCTGACCTCAGCCATAACGATTGGCTCTGGAGGAACATCAGGCCGTGAGGGCCCTGTAGCTCAGATAGGAGCCGGCTTCGGCACTCAAATCGCCAGGGTTTTTAGGCTAACAGAGAAGGAACGAAGGATAGCTCTTGCGGCTGGACTTGGAGCGGGCATTGCAGCAATATTCAAGGCGCCTCTGGCTGGCGGCTTGCTGAGTGGCGAGCTATTTTACAAACATGACTTCGAGACCGAGGCTTTGATCCCTGGATTCATTGCTTCCACTGTGAGTTATTCAGTCGTTGGTTTCATGACGGGCTGGCAACCTATCTTCAGGGCGTCTACTGAAGCGGTTACCTACACAAATCCCCAGTCGCTTGTTTTCTATTCTTTGCTCGGCGTAGTCTGCGCAGGCTTTGTACACCTATTATTCAAGATCTTTTTCTCGATTCAAAGAATCTTCCAAAGACTCTTGATAGCGGACTTTGCCAAACCAGCTATCGGCGGTCTAGCCGTAGGAATTATTGGAATCTTTGTGCCATCAGTGATGGGTGTGGGTTACGGGTGGATGCAAATTGCTCTCGATCAGAACTTACAACTGTTTCCATTCTATTTGATGTTCGTTGCGATCTTTGCCGAAATATTCGCAATGTCGTTTACGCTGGGTTCAGGCGGAAGCGGTGGTATCTTCGGCCCCTGTGTCATAACAGGAGGACTCATCGGTTCTATTGTAGGCCACCTCATTAACCATGCCTTTCCTCAACTAGGGATTAATCCATCAAGCTTTGCCATCGTAGGAATGATGGCCTTCTTTGGCGGAGCCGCAAAGTCACCTCTGGCTGTAATCGTAATGATCGCAGAGATGACAGGGGGTTACCACCTTCTTGCACCATCAATGCTAACTATCACTATTGCATACTTGCTTTCAGGAAGCTCAAGCGTATTCGTTAATCAAGTTGACAGTCTGGAGGATTCTCCAGCACATGCGGAGGAATACGAGGCGTTGATGTTGAAAAGGGTGAAAGTCTCAGACGCCATGACACGAAACATCCAATCTGTTGGTCCAAGAACAAATCTCAACGCAGCAAAGGATCTTATGGAGATCAATCACATCGCTGGTTTACCGGTCCTTTCCAGCGGAAAGCTGATCGGCATCATCACACGGACGGACATACTGAATGTGGAGCCGTCGAAACTTGCTGGGGTAACCGCCGAGCAGATCATGTCCAGAAGTCTAGTTACTGCATGCCCCGAAGAAGACTTGTACTCCGCGCTTAGCAAGATGATGGCTAAGGGAGTAGGCAGACTTCCCGTGGTCACGCATGATGATCCAGCGACGCTTGTAGGCATCATAGCTCGTACGGATATCTCGAAAACAATCCAGAAAGCACGCCGTCAGGGATGAGTCGACGCGCGTGCTTATGGTCTATGATGAGTCGCTGCAGCGAGAAAACGCCTTGGATGAGTATTTTTTGGCGGGCCCGACGGTATTTCACCATATAAATGGTCAGATACGTGCCCAATCTGCATGTAGACGTGTACAAATCATTACCAGGCCTAATGAAGATTTAAGGATCAGCGCTTAGCGCGCGCTAGGGTATATTAAATCGCTTTCTTCTTGTTCTTCCTTTGTCAGGTCAGCCATAAAGGCAGCCCATGAACCATCATCATCAACATAAACCGAACTTCCAAGGGATTGTATGAGCGCGCGCGCTTCGAATCACTAGGCCGCTTTCCGGCTTTTCACTGGCCCATATACAATTACACTCGTGCCGCTATCTTGCATCAATGTATCGGATGAATAGGACAGAAGCCAGGCGAACATCTGCAAATCACCCGCTGCTCCTGCGACGTTGAAAGCAATAAAGAGGGTGATGACTGGCACAACGCCAACTGGTACGATTATCATTAGCAACAGCCCGACAAGCGTCAGCAATACAAGCGGGGCCATGCCCACGACAAGATATTGGTTGCGAGGAAAATAGACTTCTGGTGGTCCTGCCACATAAACGAATAGCCCCTTGATGTCAAACGCGGGGCGTTGGCCTGCGAACCGCCAGAAAAACACGCCATGCACAAGTTCATGGATAAGCATCACCGAGACAACGGCGACGATGGCGTCCACAATCAACTGAAACGGTAACGTGATAGACGTGTTGCGGGGCGTTGTGGTCAGAATGTCGCGGAGCATCATGCCTTCGAATGCAGTTGGGCGAAGCAGGTGAGTAAGTTGCACGAGCAACCAGCCAGCGGTAATGAGCAACACGATGCCAGAGACGACCGCGCCGACAACTGCTTTTCTACTCTTTGACAAGTCGAGAGTGGCCTGTCGGCAATAGTCTGTTGGGAGTGTTGCGGTTGCCTGCACGGAATGAAATGCCTTCTAACTCGGGTTAGGCCGCGAAATCATCCAGTACTAGATGCAAGCATCTAGAATAGGGTTGTGTGTGGTGTGTGGATAACCTGGCGCGAGCACCATAATTTGGACCGTCGTCCGTAGTCGTTTGGGTAATTTGTGTGGTGGTGGTGCGCCGTTTGGTGAGCGACGACGACTCACCAAGGGACAGGGGATATAGACAACTCCCTCCTATTAGAGGAAACAAAAGTCCGTTAACCAACATAATTACGCAAACAAGAAATCCGTCATTCTTCTTCAACACTCGATATATCCACAAACCAGTGATCGTTACGTTGAATTGTTCCCTTATTTACTAATTTAATTCGTTGTCTGAATAGTGGTCCATTCGTAACGAATGTATGGTATTCTCCGTTCTCTCCGCATGCATCTATTCTCTTACTCTTTAGATATTCAAGAAACTCCCTGTCGATGTTGTGACCCAGCCATTTTCTTTCGATCAGGTTCGATTTTGCGCTCACAACCATGGCCTCAAAGCCTGAATCTAAGAATCCGGTGAAAATGTCTTCTGTATTTATCTTCCACAGGGGTTCCAATGGTTCAACTCCGATCTCGCTGCAGACTCTTTCAACCCAGTCTCTGTGTTCTTGAAGATATATGTCCCCGAACACCATTCCCTCGACTCCTTCCTCAACTAGACTCCCGACAGCTTCTTTGAATTTCTCTTCGTAATTGTTTGTAGCAGTCTCTTTTTGTAATAGTGAGATATGCATTGACTTTGCTTGTTCGGCAACTAGATTTGCTGGAGTTCCATGAAACGAGACGCGTCTGCATTCTTGAGAGATGAAATTGACCAAGTAACTAACCTTATGACCTTGCTGGACGGCTTTGTAGCAGGCGAAACAGCTATCCTTGCCGCCACTCCATGATGCAGCGATTATCACAGTCCCAGGCCTCAATTCTTAGTACTGCCTTGTTGAAATTCGGATTATAAGCAGTAAGATATTCAATACGTTTACGCACGTGTCCCCCAAGAAAAAGAAAGTATGCTAGGAAGTTACGAGAAAGAGGAAAGGGATGTTCTAGTTAGTCTCTTCTTTTCTTAACAACTACCACAGTGGATATTGCGATGACTAGTCCTGCAAGTGCTAGGTAGGGTGTTAGTATTTCAAGCTTGTTTGTTGGCATTACTATTCCGGCTACAGGTCTGGGTCCTGATGAGTAGCCTGTGCTCAGAAGGTAAACCGTCTCTTCAGTAGTGGTTCCGACTGCTAGGGTCCCACCGTCACCAGAGATTGACACAACAAGGCTCGGATTATCAAGATCAAAACTCCACTTTAGATCTCCAGCTCTGCCAAAGAAGTATGCTTTGTGGGGCTCCACGTAGCTCTGTGCCGCTGCCATATAGTCTCCCGCATCATCGATTGCCACGTCGTGAATCCCAATTCCAGTAGTGTAGACCCAACTTGGATTCTGAGGCTTACCAGTCATTCCTCTTGCTCCACCCCAGAAGTAGACTCCGGCCGGAGATGATGCTCCGGCTACTACCGAGTTACCGTCACTTGACATATCAATACAACTGAAATCAACGCCTGTGCCGTAGTACCATGTGTGGGCTGGGTCGCCGGTGAGGCTCTTGGCGTTGGCCCAGTAGTGTACTGACAGATCTGTTCCAGTGGCGGCGGCTACGCAGTTACCGTCATCCGAGATGGCTACATCACTGACAGAGTTGTCTGGAGAGGATGATTTCCAATCTGGATTTCGATCGTTCCCTGTTAGGGTTCTGGTGTTCTTCCAGTATGCAGCCATATATCCTAGAGCGTAATCAACAATCCCGGCTGCAACATAGTCTCCGTCACTTGAGAGATCGACGCATTCAACGCTGGAAAATATGACGCTCCTCCAAGTCCACGGTTTATCTGCTCCTGACAGTATCTTGGTGTTGGCCCAGTAGAAGACCCATCTGCCTGTTCCGCAGGCTACAACGTAGTTGCCGTCTTCAGAAATATCGAGGCATCGCCTGTAGACGCCTCCACCTAGATTCTCACTCATCCAAGAAGAGGCCGGGTTTCCTGTTAGAGTCCTTGAGTTCTTCCAGAAGAGAACTTTGCCACCATCCGGAAGTGAAATGCCTGCAACTACACAGTCCCCATCAGCGGAGATGGCAACAGAACGGAAGTAACCACTACTTAACGTGTGAGTCCAGAGTGGCGTCCCACTGGTTCTACCATAGAAACGAAGCTGATCGCCCGATGCTATTGCCACGTAGTTGCCGTCTTTTGACAGTGTTATGTCGTCTGTAAACACCGCACTGCTCCAGATGACTGTTGGAGAAGCAGCACTAACCATTGGCAGTATGAGTGTGATCAGTACTAGAAAGACCAGGGATTTGAGAAGGAACCGTTTCAAGACAATCCTACCTCGCCAAATAGAACTTATTGTTCTCCTCTTTTGAGGCAGATATGATTTTCTGTTGAACCAGATTCCTAGAAAAAAGGGTTGAGAAGGCTTAGTCTCTTCTTCTCTCAACCACGACATAACGCGGGACCCATTCACAACGTTACGACACAACCACGACACTCGTTAACCTTCTAGAAAATATGGTGTTGTGCAAGAGCCGTATTTTGGTTTAGTGTGTGATTAGTTGGATTATGGCGTCTACTACATGCGCGCGCGGACCAAGAAGACAAGACCAACTAGCAGAGGAACTCAACCTGGAACCCTACACCATCACCAGACTCCTCCAGAAGCTGGAGCTTCACAGGTACATAACCAGAAAACGTCAAGGAAACGACAAGTTCGTAAGTCTAACAGAAACTGACTGAATAGCACGAGCAAAAGAAATATAAAAAGTCATATAACGCTCGTCATAAACTCTACCCTCAAAGGTCCAAGCTGACTCCTACAAGAAATTGCCAAAAAAAACAGTTAGACCTGCAATCATGCAACAAGCACACGTGCGCTACAGTCAACCTCACTCAAGCGCGCGCTACGCTCACCTATTGATATGCACCACTTTAGCGGGCGGGAAGCCGTTGAAGCATGTGGATGAAGCATGTGAATATGCACCAATGTTCTCAGAATACACTAAATCGCCTATATCGAGCTCAGGCAACTCTGCACTCAATGTGATTGTATCGAATGCATCACACGTTGGCCCAAACACTGCAGAAATATACTTCTCTCCCTCTTTGAAGGCCTTGATTGGATAGATGCAGTGGTCAAAGACTTGTCCTGAATATGTATGGTATACTCCGTCATCGATATAGTAACATAGCTTCCCATCGCGGACAGCTTTGCCGATAACCCTCGCAACCAAGGTACACGCGTTGGCCACTAGAAATCTTCCAGGCTCAGCAAGTATCTCCATATCTGCCGTGAATAGTCTTTTGATTTCGGCATTCAGTTTTCTTGAAAGTACCTTAATCGATCTCACCTTAGGGTTGTACTTAACGGGAAAGCCCCCACCTATATCGAGGATCTTGATTTTCTGACCACCTCGTGTCTCTGCCTCTTTCAATATGTCTGCAGAAAGCTGCAGTCCTTGGAAATAATTCTCAAAATTTGTGCATTGACTACCAACATGGAAACTTAGTCCTTCAACAACAAGGCCCATAGCAAATGCTTCAACAATCAAATCTACTGCTTCGCCCGGATGAGCACCAAACTTTGAGGAAAGCTCAACCATTGAACCGGTATTAGGGACTCTTATCCTCAACACAAGACCGGCATGAGGGGCGTGCTGTACTATTTTTTTCAGTTCTTCAATATTATCAAAAGTGACAAGTGGTTTGTATTCATCAAGAGCTTTCAGTGTCTCTATTGGTTTGATGGTATTAGCATAGATTATTTTGTCCCATATCCAATCTTGCCGTTCTTTGTCAGGCATATCCTTGATGTTCTCGTAGACAAGCATGAATTCTGGCATGGACGCAACGTCGAAGCTGCATCCAATATCGAAAAGGGTCTTCACGATTTCATGATCTGAATTTGCTTTTACTGCATAGTATACTTGGATATTAGGCAAACACTCCCTAAACTTCTCGTAATTCAGCCTTATCTTTTCGTGGTCAATAACAAAAATAGGAGTCCCGTGTTCTTTAGCCAGATTCTGCAGAACTCCTTTCTTAGTCTCGCCTATATGCGGCACGCCGTTGTCATGCGCGTGCCTTTCTGTCGACTTCTCGGCTTCGTCTTTTTTTGTCATCAAGTAAAATGCCCTATTGAACGAATAAGAAGTTTTTGAATTGCCAGACATCATCGTTGTCATAATTGTTTGCAGGGTTCTCTTTGAAGTATACCAACCTGTTCTTCAAGGGAGTCCAATCAGACGGCGCCGAATAGAATTCACCTAGGTATGGCTTAGCAATCCTCAATACGAAGTCGTGTGGCAGATCGTCAGGAAGGCAAAAGCCCTCTTTGGGGTTTTCAATCGCCCACATAATCGCTGTTATTACTCCCAACGCCACCTGGATCGTTGTTGCGTTCTGTCCCGGGGCAAGCTTCCTAGATTCTTCTATCGACAATATGCTGCCTGTCCACCACGAGTTATACGGGTGGCCCATCAATAGAGCGCCCAGAATATCTGCACCAGAAATGATGTCGGCATCATCCATTATCCGCGTTTTCGATTGCATCTCGTAATTTCTGCAACGGAGCTCATGCAACGACGCTATTGTTGCATCACACGGCACGTACGCGTAGTGTACAGTTGGCCTGTAAATCGCTTCACCGTCTTTCCAGACAGTCCATCGATCTGAGATTCCAAATGCCTCGCCGTGCCGTATTACCATCCCGACTATCTCATGGTGCGGAATCCACGACCGTACCCAAGTATTGATTCCCATTTGGGCGATCATGATCTGGTTCTTCGGTCCTGTTGGCGGCACATGAGCAAGTTCAGGAAGCTTTTTTTCATGCGTACCCCATCCCATCTCTGCAGGAGCAGTGCCTTCTTCCCGTAACCCCTCAATGCTCCATGTCCCCACAAACTCATCAACTTGTTTTGGCTTATTGGAAATTTGAGTATCCCTCTCTGAGCAATGAATTGCTTTTACCCCTATTTCCATGGCAAGCTCAGGAAAGTTCTGCTCTTTGATCAATCTCTTGATGGTATCGGGGTTTTCTGCTATCTTATCGGCAATCATTCTATTCGCTATGTCAATCAAGCCTTGCTTCGCGAAATGAGATATCAAACCCGGATTGGCACCATGGTCAACCACAAATGTTGTGGCGTTCTTCCAGTCTTTTGTTAGCTCCCGAAGTCTCATCTGTCTGTGATAGAGGGACTTCTCATAAGGGCTTGCAGTGAATATCTCACCACAAGAATCCCAGACTTCAACTGAACAGTTTACACAGAGCACTTCATGATCATGGCACCACTTGACTATGTCACAGCATTCTATATTCCAAGCAAGATCGATAAGCAATCCTCCGGGCGAAAGGTATTCTGAAAGAATATGGTCAAGTTCTTCAGGAGTGATTCTTCGCTGGAAGAATCTTATGCCTTTCACTATCCATGGCTCAAGTTCTTCTGCTTTATCTTCAAAATCCAGTATCGTGATATTCTCGTAGGGTATTGTGACATGCTTCAGCAAGATTGGCAGCGTGCATTTTGCCACTGCACCGTATCCAACAATCAGGACCTTATTCCTAAATTCCATTGCTGATCATACGCGCCCGTGCGACACACGTATTTACATTGTGTAAGTTAAAAGTAACTAGATAACCGACTAGCCTTTCTTGAGGCCCCGACAAATTGCACCCAGAGTCCACATTTCGACAGCAACTTACCCGTATCCCCCGCACCATTATTGTACGCTATCGTGCCCTATGCCACTTAATCGTTGGAGGAGACCTAGAGATCAGTTAGCGCACGCCCGTTTTTGTCACATTCATGTACGTGTTGGAGCTTCAGTTTTTCGAAATCGTGTTTGATTGATTCTATGTATGTTTGGTCAAGACTGCACTCAAGGTCGACTAGTTCCTTTACAGCCTCTGGATTCGTCAAAAGGCATAGGATTGTCAGAAGGTTGCTGACTCGCCTTTGATAGAACTCGATTAGCCGAGACCAGACTAGGTCTATTGACGAATTATCCTCAATTTCCTTAGAGAGACCTTTCGTCGTCTCAGCAAATATTCTGTCAACTTCAAGTCTCAAATGCTGAGTCTCTTCCTTCAGTGTTCGGTTACAAGCTATGTAGGTTTGATTGATTTCTTCCAAGTAATGCTTATCCGAGGACAGCCGCTTATTCTCGAGTAAGCTTCTGAAGAGTTCTACTGCAAAATCGAGATTGTCTTTCTGCACCGTCTGAGCTTGCCCCTGAAGCTTGTTAAGCATAATCAAGTCCATGATGCGGATTGTCCTATCGGACCCCGGTCCCTTGTATCTCAGCGAAGCCCGCAAAGCTTCACGTGAAAGCGCAATATCTCTCTGGTCCTCCGGGAGGTTCGGTGCAGCATGTGAATAGATCATTTTGAACATTGAATCCTCCAAGGATTTCTCATTCGTCAACCAATCTAGATAGCTCAAACCTTGATTGGAGAGCCTATAACGGTACTCGTAGCCCTTGTTGCACGGTTTTCCATTTGGAGGCAGACAGCCTCTTTTAACGCGACGTCTCGCCAAGAACCCCATCTTATAGAGACGCCTCAAGTCGTTGGAAGCAGTCTTCGGAGGAATATGAAGCATCAAAGCTGTGTAGGCTGAATCAAAATCCTGATCGTGAAACAATTCATGTAGCTTGAAAAGTAGACTCCTGTAATCCATAATTCGTCATACAATCGAGTGACGAACTCTTACTAATTGTTGTCTGAATCTGCTCGCGATCCATCGTGAATTTTCCAACTTGGCCATTCCTTGATGAAGCATAGTTGTGTACACACGTGTCCGAGCAGAGGTTCTGTGCAGAATCAGTAGCTTGTACGGCAAATAGGTTACGCGTATTTCAACCTGGGCTGAACTCGTGCGACTGGCGCGCTGGTCCGCTATCTTAATTATTGGATTACTGAATCATAGGCCAAGGTGTTTAACTTGAAAGTAATCGACCTAACACAAGAGATATACAACGGAATGCCTGTTTTCCCAGGCCACTTGAAAACGGTAGTCTTCCCATTCCACACACATGAAGAGACAATGGGCACAGTTCATGGTACGAAGGGGGATTTTAGTTTCACAACATTCGGTCTGCTTATGTGCGATCATGGCCCGACACACGTCGACTCCATCTGGCACATAAGCAACAAGCCAGGGGCCAAGAAGATAGATGAAATCGCGGTGGAGGACTTTGTCACAGGAGCCATATGTCTCGACTTCACCCACATCAAGCCCAAAGGAATAATCTCAGTCAAGGATCTGGAGACTGCACTAGCAAAAGCCAAACACGATGTGAGAAAGGGTGACACAGTACTTCTCTACACAGGCCATTACGAGAAAACGTACCCCAAAAAGGAGTACCTTACCGAGAATGCAGGTCTAGACTACGATGGAACAGCTTGGCTAGCCAAACGCGGAGTGCTGAATATCGGCATCGATGCAAGCACCATAGACTCATGCGGAAACACGGCATCGAAGTTCTTCCCAGCACATGAAGTCTGCGCCGAATACAGCGTGATGAACACAGAGAACTTATGCAACCTCGGCAAGGTAGCTGGAAAACGCTTCACATACGTTGGGTTGCCTTTAAGGATACGAGGCGGAACCGGCTCGCCCATACGAGCAGTAGCTCTACTTGAAGAGTGAATAGCTCAAGCAACTCTTGAAAACTCGAGCCGCTTGGCGAACCCAAGTGGTCTCGCTACTTTTTCAATTCGTACGGCAAGAAGTATGTAGTCAAGGAAATCCCCCGGATCGACTGCAAGTCTTGCTTATTTCAGGTACAGCTGCGCTTGAACTAACGTCAGCCCTATAGTCAATAGAGCTCCTGCCAGTACTTGGTTTCTCGTATGTGCTCTCAGCTCAAGTCTTGCCCAACCTATGGGAAGGACAAGTAGAAAGAATGGAAGCATGATTATTCCAAGCTGATGCAGAAGGA
>Ga0315282_10004880_pt1 | contig 23134 bp, 17 predicted proteins | sample YL17G07_20_MG_FD_203693 | JGI IMG/M metagenome (GOLD analysis project Ga0315282, IMG submission 203693) | Sediment microbial communities from Yellowstone Lake, YNP, Wyoming, USA - YL17G07_20 | ecosystem: Environmental > Aquatic > Freshwater > Lake > Sediment | place: USA: Wyoming | collected... | reverse complement strand
TGGCAATAGCGTTGCTTGGCTTCGCCGGAGTCCAAAACAAAGCAGCGAGGCTGCGGCGCCACGCCGCCCATCCAGACGAGGCTATCGCCCTCATCACCGCAAATGGGTGATAATTGAAAGACCCTGGCAAGCGGGGCGGGGGGCAAGCGCAGAGTCGCGAATAGGACGTCTCAGCTTGGTCGAGAAGCTCGCGCGGCGAGACAGACGTCAATCGGTGCTGGGGAAGCGGGGGCGTTTTCGCATGCGCGGCGGGTCTGCGGGCGACGCATGCGTCGCCCCTACGGGATGGAAGACGGACTTTGCGTTTGCCCTGCAAGCGGGCAGCGGCAGGCGCCTTCAGTGGGCACTGTCCAGCAGGACCTCGGCGGCATAGCTGAGGCTGCCCTGTCCCGCGGAAGCCACGCGGCCAAGACTTTCGGCGGCGCGGGTGGGGTCTTTAAGGGCGTTGAGCTCAACCGTGCCCTGCTGGAAATAGGCCAGGGCCTCCATGGATCTTGACGGAGCGCTGAGCGCGGTAAGCTGTCTGCAGAGGGTAGCGCTCTCCTGGAACTGGCCAACGCGGGCCATGCCTACCGCTTGCTCTATGCCGGCGGCATACTCCAGAGAGGTCGGCTTGCCGCTTGTGGGGGCCATCGAGCGGAAGCCGTATACGCCGGTCGATATTTGCCCGGCCTGGATATCGCACCAGGCGCTGCGGAAACGCGCGTCACGGGCCAGGTCCGCAAGGTCGCCGCCGGCGGCGCCCGCCGCCTTCATGAAAGAGTTGGCGGCGTTCTTGAAATCGTAGGCCTCCACTTCCAGAAGCGCTATCTTGTTCCACTGTTCTGCCGTGGCAAGGGCGCCGGAGCGCTCTTTGGCAAGCTTGCCGGCCGCATCGCGAGCAGATGCCGCTTCGTTCAGGAGCTCGGAGGCCATGAGGCTGATACGCCTGTCACTGTCGTGAGAAGCTTCCTCAAGAAGAGTCTGCGCCCCGGCATAGTCGCCGAAGCGCAGCCTGAGCGCGCCTATGGCAACCTTCGCGCGCGCCCGCGCTGCGCCATCCGTGACGCCCGCGTACGTGGCCATCGCTTCCTTCAGCCGGCCCTGGAGCTCATACTGCCGCGCGGCAAAGAGAGGGTCCCGCACAATCTCGGCCGCGCACGCCTGGCTCATGAAGAGGCCTTCCGGCACGCGAAGGATAGATGCAACGCTCGCCGCCGGCGTTGTGTCCCTTGAGTCGCTGCGCGTGGCAAGAAGATTGATGAGTTTCTTACTCGCATCATCCTGGCCCTGGCTGCCGGCGGAGACGAGGAAGGCATAGAGGACGTCGCTCTGTGCGACTTTCGCGAAATCCAGAGGCTGGGCTTTAATAGCTTTCTTTGAGACAACGTTCGCCAGCGCCGACGCGTCAGCAACCATGCCGCCGTCGGCCTGGCTCGTAAATGCGCCGATGACGTCGCCGGTGCTTCTGATGACACTCTTGGTGGCTGCGCCGCCGTGAAAGACCATGGCCACGGCCGTAAGGGCGACAAACACCATCGCGGCCGCAACGAGGGGTTTCCACTGACGGCTGAACCAGTGCGAAAAGGAAGGAAGCGTTTTACGCTCGGCCGCAGGGATCAGATTGGGCCCGGCCCTGCGCTGGTCGACCTTCTCAGCCGCGCTCTCCTCTTCTCCGACCGCGAGGCGGACGTCGAGGCCAAGTTTGAATGAGTTGGTCACTTTGCCGTCGGACCATGCGCTCAAGGCGGCGGAAACGACCTTGAGCTCGTCGACGGTCCGGCGGCACTCCTGGCACTTGGCCAGATGGCCTTCCACCTGCGCCCGCCGAGACGGCGACAGCTCATTGTCGAGGTAGGCCTGCGCGTCTTCCTGTATGTCCTGACAGGCCATTCTCAGATCACTCCCTTTTCCTTTAGTATCCGGTATATCTCACGCTTTGCGCGGTAAACCCAGGACTTCACCGTGCCGGCGCTTGTATCGAGTATTTCGGCAATCTCGCCATAGGTAAGTCCATCATATTCCTTGAGAATGAGCGCCATTCTATGGTCACCGGTCAGTTGTTCCAAAGCTTTTTCGAGAGCTTCTTTCATTTCCTTGTTGAGAAGTACATGCGCCGGGTCTGCCCCGGTCGAACTCTTTACGTCTACATATGATTGCCCGGCCGATGCCCAGTCTTCATCTTCAATGGCGTATGGGACGGGCCTGCGCGACCTGTCCCTCAACTCATTAGACGCAAGATTTCTCGCAATCGTGTAAAGCCAGGTGGAAAATCGGTACTTGGAGTCGAAGCTGTCTGCTTTGCGGAAGGCCCTCAAGAATGATTCCTGGGCCAGTTCTTCGCTTCTTTCGAAGTCCCCAAGCGTGCGATAGATGAAATTCACGATCCTTCCCTGATAGCGGTGCACAAGCTCCACGAAGGCTTCCCGCGATCCATCATTGAACTTGGCGACGAGGTTTTCGTCCGGCACTTCCGCAAACTGTCCTGCTATTCTTGGCTTGGGCATTATTGTGTACACCTGACTTCAGGACAAGTAACGGCAAAAAAAGGCCCTTTCTACGCCTAACCATCGAACAGCCATACGATTAGGGTTGAATGCCTTTCCTATTTACAATATAATCGCATTTTCGGCGCGTGCTGGATTATTCTTCACCGGAAAGCAAGGCATAGATGACCAAGAAGGTTGCCGTCCTCGGGTCCACCGGCTCTATCGGCAAGAACACTCTCGACGTTATCTCCTCACTGCCACAGGACTTACGTGTATGGGGGCTGAGCGCCAATACAAACTGGCAAGCCTTGGTTGAACAGTCGCATATCCACAAGCCCGAGTACATTTCCCTAGCCAATGGGGCCTCAGAGGAGCAATTTCGCGCCGCCCTGCCCGAGATGGAGGGGCGCATACTATCAGGCGAGGTGTTTGACGACCTTGCCTCCAGGGAAGCAGACATTGTCGTTATCGCGGTCGTCGGATCCGCAGGCTTGCGAGGCGCCCTGGCCGCCGCGCGGGCGGGCAAGAGGATAGCACTGGCCAACAAGGAATGCCTCGTTATGGCCGGGGGGCTCCTGATGGAGGCGGCCCGGAGCGCCGGCGCCGAGGTGATCCCCGTCGACAGCGAGCACAGCGCGCTGTTTCAGGCGATTCGGGCGGGGAAGCCGGAGGAAGTCGCTCGCACGGTGATTACGGCGTCAGGAGGGCCATTTCTGGACCGTCCGGCGGAGGAATTCGACAGAATCACGGTAGATGAAGCGCTTTCACACCCGACGTGGCAGATGGGGCGGAAAATCACCATCGATTCGGCGACTATGGTGAACAAGGCCTTTGAAGTGATCGAGGCGCGGTGGCTCTTCGGCCTGACCCCGGAGAAGATTTCCGTACTTGTACACCCTGAATCCATCGTACATTCACTTGTGGAATTCGCTGATTCGAGCATAATCGCCCAACTCAGCGTCCCCGACATGCGGCTGCCAATCCAGTACGCGCTGACATGGCCGGAGAGGAAGGCATCCAGGGTTGAGCGGCTTGACCTTGCGAAAGCGGGCAAGCTGACGTTCCGCGAACCCGACGCGCGCAAGTTTCCCTGCCTGTCGATAGGATTTGAAGTCGCACGCCAGGGCGGCACGTACGGAGCGGTATTCAACGCCGCCAATGAGGTGGCTGTAAGGGCGTTCCTGCAGTCGCGCCTGACGTTTTCGGGAATTCATCGCCTGATACGCGATGTCCTTGACAAACACTCGAACCAGCCTGCATCGAGCCTCGAGAACATTCTCGAGGCCGACAGATGGGCCCGCATGGAGGCTCACAAGTGTCTTTAGTTTCTCTCGCATATATAGCGGAAGTGGCCATCGGTATCGGCCTTCTCATCTTCGTCCATGAGTTTGGCCACTTCATCGTCGCCAAACTCTCCAAGGTGAAGGTGGAGAAGTTCTCCCTCGGGTTCGGCCCGGAACTGGTGGGCTTCACGGGCGGCGATACCCGCTACAGCCTCAGGGTGATCCCGCTCGGCGGGTACGTGAAGATGCTCGGGGACGAACCCGGCTCGGACGTGGAGACGTTTGATAAGGAACACTCATTCCTGACCCAGAGCTTCACGAAGAAGGCGCTCATTGTGGTCGCCGGGTCGTTCATGAATATCCTGACGGCGCTGGTGCTTTTTGTCGCCGTCTTCAGGATCGGGATAACCTTCCCCGCGGCACGCGTCGGCTCCGTAGAATACGGCTCGCCCGCGTACTACGCCGGCTTCAAGGTAGGCGACCGCATTGTCTCCGTCGACGGCAGCCGCGACGTGGATTTCATGGATCTCACGATCAAAGCAGCGCTCGCCGACCCCGGCCAGAAGCTGTCCATGATCGTGGAGCGCGACGGCAAGGAAGTCCCTCTGACCGTTTATCCGGCATTCAGCCGCGAGCTCGGGATGAGTTTCATCGGCATCGGCCCCTATCCCTCGCTCAAGATACAGGGGTTTGAAGGCTTCGACAGTACAGAGAGTCCCGGCCAGAAGGCTGGTCTCCAGACAGGCTGGACGATGACGTCCTTTAACGGCCAGCCGCTCGGTTCGGCGTTCGAGCTTGAGCGGGACATGGCCGCTAACGGCTTGAGACCGTTCGCCCTTGGCGTGAAGACCGACAGTACTGAGACAACAATAAGGATCACTCCGGTCAGAAACCCTCGCCCGCTTCTCGGCATCAGTCCGATCCAGACAACCGAGATAACCGAAGTCGCGAAAGGAAGCCAGGCGGCGCTGATGGGGCTCCAAAGCAGCGACACAATCGTCGCCCTCGGCTCCGAGGAGGTCGGCGACGTTCTGACACTGCGCAATGACATCACGGAAAACGAGAAGCGCCTGCCGCCGTTGCGCGTCATTCGCGACGGCAAATCGATAGGGATACGCTGGAACAAACCTCCTGTGAGCGCCTTTGACTTCGTGACAGGGTTCAGGACCACGGGGCTCACGAAGCTTGCGTGGGTGGAGCCGGATTCTCCCGCGGACGTGATTGGCCTCAGGCCCGGGGACGTGGTCACATCGGTCGACGGCGCGCCCGTGAGCAAGTTCCAGGATATCCAACAGGCGATGAAGTCGGCCAAAGGCGACACTATCGCTGTTTCGTGGACACGAGATGGTCAGGAGATGAGCGGGTCTTTCCAGCCGGCGTTCGTCGGCATCCTCCCCGGCATGGAATCCATCCGGGAGAAACTGGGGCTTGCGGCGTCGTGCAGGGTTGGGGTGCAGAAAGCGTGGAGCTTCGCGTCCCAGGTCTATCTGCTTGTGAAGAAGGCGTTCCACGGCCAGCCTACCATCGCGAAGAACCTGCGCGGCCCGGTATCGATCGCCCAGACCTCGTATCAAGTAGCGCAGAGAGGCGTGACAGATTTTCTGTTCTTCCTGGCGATTATCGGGATCAACCTCGGAGTGGTGAACCTCTTGCCGATACCGGTGCTCGACGGCGGCCTCCTCGCGGTGTTCGTCGTCGAGCGCATCAAGGGTTCACCCCTGAGCGCAACGTCACAGGCAATCCTGCAGTACATAGGCCTCGCGATAATCGTTGCCCTGTTCCTGTACGTCACGTTCAACGACATTCTGAGGCTGAGCACCGGCGGGTGAGTTCAGCTCCGTCGCAGCGCATGCGCTACGACGAGGCGTTCTACAATTCCCCCAACGCCGCGGCGGCCTGCCGTATGTCTCCGGCCTCGGCGCGCTCCAGGGCGCGCGAGACGCAGCCGTACTGCCGTTCGGTGAAGATCACAGCGCGCGTTGCAAGCTTGTTGTCGGGAAGCGGCACCCTCAGCACAGCGAGAATTGCCCGCGAGAGATCCTTGATCCCGGCGCCCATGGTCGCGCTCGTGCTCACGAAGCGCCGCCCCCAGGAGGCCGCAACGGTCACGGATGCCTCGTTGATGCCGAGGTCGCTCTTGTTAGACACGACCACGGCGCGCTCGAGCGGCAAAGACGGTTTGAAATCAGCAGGCAGCGGAGCCGAACCATCGATCACCACGATAACGGCGTCCGAAAAAGCGAATGCCCTGCGCCGGCGGTCCTGCGCCTCCGCGTCAAGCGCGGAGGCCGCGCGCCCTGCGCCGGCGGTATCAACCAAGGTCGCGGGCACGCCAAAGAGCGACACGGGCACCTCGACGGCATCACGGGTCGTCCCGGCGATCGGACTCACGATATTGCGCTCGAATCCGGCAAGGGCGTTGACCAGTGTCGACTTCCCCGCGTTTGGAGGACCAAGCACGGCAACCACGCGGCGACAAGCAAGCGCCAACCCCGTCTGCGATGATTCGGCGAGTTCATGCAGGATGCTTTTCGCCCGCTCCACGCCGGCGGAGCCGCCTGATAAGGCGCCGCGGGCTTCATCGGCGGCGCGTCTGAGCGCCCCGCCAAACTGGGCGGCGAACACGCGCGCTGCAAGATCGGTGGCTGCCATCTCAAGCGCTGCAGCCGCTTCGCGCTTCACCATATCGCCTTCGCTCGCCAACGTCAGCGTTTCATCGCGGTCCATGGCGCAAGCGCCGTCCGCGGCGAGGCTCTCGAGCACGCGATGCACGGGTACGGCGCCCCCGTGGCAGTTCAGCTCGATGCGGCTTTCGTCGACGCACGCGGCAATGACTTCGTCAAGGCGCTCACCCGCCACGTCATGGAAGAAACCGTATGCAAGCTTGCCCGGCAGAAGACTTGCCTGCGCTCCGCCCGGCGTGCGCAGTCTTGCCGAGACAAACCCCGCCGCGCCGTCCCCGACCACCAGGATGACGCTGATACCGCCTTCTCCGACAGGCGTAAGTAAGCCAACCTTGACATTCATTTCAGGCTCTCGTTGTATGCAAGGCGCAGCCCGTCCATCGTAAGGCCGGGAGCAAGCACCCATTCCGCCGGCATGTCATCGCCGTAAATCGCTGAGCCGCCACCGGTCGCAAAGACTTTCGCACCATCGCCGAGTATCGCTTGAATCCGCGCCGCAATCTCCTTGGCCGCGCCGAGGCTGCCGTAGTATGTACCGCTCCGAATAGCCTCGCCCGTATTGGCCCCCAGGGCGGATTTGGGTCGGCCTGCGGCGATCTCGGGGAGAACGGCCGTTCCGTCTGCGAGGGCCTTGAGCGCCATGGCCAACCCGGGGAGTATCGCTCCGCCCGTGAAGCGGCCCGCGCTATCGCATGCGCTGATGCTGACAGCTGTGCCGAAATCCACAACGATTGCCGCCCGGCACGCCTTGGCGTACGCGGCCTTGACATTCAGTATGCGGTCGATTCCCACCGTATGAGGACTCTCGACGGCCATCTCAAGGCGCGCGGGGAAGTCCCTGCCGGCGTACAGAGGCGCTTTAAGTCCCGCTGCAAAGCACGCCTTTTGTAGAATGGGTTCACAGGAAGGGTTTACGCACGCTGCGACGGCGATTTCGCCGCGGTGAGGGGCAAGCGCCGCTGCAAGAGAAGGGTCCGCGTCGCGTACCGGAAAGACTTCAGTTACACCGGGCCGGCGCGACATTTTGATTGTCGTATTGCCGAGAAGGAAATATACCGCCATGGGCTTTGGTCCCTCGCCGTCGCAAGAATATGCTCAAGAGGATTATACCGGCCTGTGAGGCGAAAAGAAGGAGGCAGGATTTCGCGCCTGTCAGGAAATCAGTCTTTGCCGCGCGATACCTTGACACTTGCGTTTTCCGCATCGGGATACAGGCGCATCGGGCCGCTGACCTCGAGCTCGAACGTGCGCCGGCACATGCCGATCTGCATGATTACGCCGGGGTAGATCTTCTTCACGACCTCGATATAGAAGTCGGCCCCGACCTGCATCTTTGCCGTCAGCGTCTCGCGCTTGGCGCCGATCGCGTTCCCCTGTTTGACCAGCATGTCGAGCTGAGCCATGAGGCGCCGGGCGATGTCAGCCCTTTCAGGCGAAAGCGTGCTTACTATCTCGCCGTTGGCCAGAAGCGGCCCAAGCGCCTTTTCAATCTTCTCGACCGCTTCTCTTATTACGCCCAGCTCCCGCTCGATCGTCACAAGCTGATCCTTGAGATGGTAGTCCACACCGACGATAACAACGGTACGGACGCCGGATTCGCTGCCGATTTCGGGAGTCCGAAGGCCTTTCTGCGCCACAACGTTCGACCCTCTGATGCCGCCGGAGTTGACCATGATCTTTCCGAGGCTCTTTACGGTGGAGTTGGTGATGCTGTTGGCGACTGAAACGTCCCCGTTGGTTTCGACGTATACTTCGCTCAGGTACCTTGCTTCAAGGCTGCCCCTGCAGAGGATGCGCCCCTTGCCTTTGGCCGCCACGCCGCCGTGAATCTTTACAGACGCGCCGGATTCGATAAGGGCGCCCTCCACCATGCCCCCGATCTCGATCTCCTTGCCGGCCTTCACGTGGAAGCCATCCCGCACATCTTTGGCAATCTTGACGGGGCCGATAAAGGCGATGTTTCCCACGGTCATGTCCACGTCGCCCTGCACAAGCATGGCGGGATCCACGGAAACCGTATCGCCGTGCACCTCGAGCATGCCGGCCACCTGCGCGAAGTACTCTTCCGGCTCGCCGGTGACATCCACGTTCTTGCCGCGCTTGATGGTCATGGGCCGGCCTGCCTGGCACGGTATCGCCTTGCCGAAGACGTCCTCTCCGGGCTGCCCGGGGGTGGGAGGCACTATGCGCAGAATCTTCTGGCCCTGGGCGACATTGACGACGGGCTTTCGCTCGCGGTAGTCGATACGATCCCCGGCTCTCACTTCACGTATGGCGTCCGGTCGCGACACAAGCCACGCTATGGCGCCGTCGCTGCCGTCAACGGACTTCCTGCCTTGGGCGACGACGAAAGGCCCTACCGCCTTCCTTGTCTCATTCGCTTCGGCGACGACCCTGCTGATGCTATCCATGCCGAAATCGGCTGTCCTTACGCCATGAGATCGAAGGAACGCCATGACCTCGTCGATTGTGACCTCGGCACCGTTGCCGGCAACGAACACCTTGATGTACGCCTTGATGTACTCGTCGTCCACAAGGAGATGAAGTTCCTTGTCTTTGCTCTTGGCCACGTCGTGGACGACGAGGCCATCCTCGCGGTCGGGAGCTTCGGCGCCTTGAGATTGCTCGGTCTGTGGCACAGGCATTGTCCAAGTGTGTTCGAATAAACGAGCCCGGTAACTAATCGTCGCGAACGCCCGCAAGACTTTAGCAGTTCACAAGTTACGACATGCGCTTGGGAACGAGGTCGCCAAGACGCCTGAGGAGATCGTCGAGCCCTTTGCCGGTGACGGCGCTTACAGGGATGATTTCAACGTCTGCTTCCTTCTGGAGTTTCTTTAGCCCCTTCTTCGCGTCAGGGAGGTCCATCTTGTTGGCAACTATGAGGCCTTTCTTGTCGGCGAGACCGTGGCCGTACGCCTCCAGCTCCGCCCTGAGCGTGCGGTAGTCGGCTACGGGATCGAGCGCGGACACGTCAACCAGGTGCACGAGCACCACGGTCCGCTCGATGTGGCGCAGGAATTCGTCGCCGAGCCCCACTCCTTTGTGCGCGCCTTCGATAAGGCCGGGAATATCCGCGATGACAAGGCGCCCCAGCTGATCCATCTCAGTGACGCCCAACTGCGGGTACAGCGTCGTAAAGGGGTACGACGCGATCTTGGGATGGGCTTCGGTGACCTTCGACAGCAGCGTGGATTTGCCGGCGTTTGGCAGGCCGACGAGACCAACGTCGGCTATAAGCTTAAGCTCCAATTCGAGTTCGCGCGATTCGCCCGGTTCGCCGGGCTCGAATCGCCGAGGAGTCTGGTTAGTAGGCGTCTTGAAGTGCACGTTGCCCTTGCCGCCCTTGCCACCGTGGGCAACGGCAAGGTCCACGCCGATGTCGTCAAGGTCGCGTAACGTGAGGCCTGTGGCTGCGTCTCGCACTATGGTGCCGGGGGGTATGTCAATGACAAGGTTTTCGGCGGTCTTGCCGTGACATTTCGCGCCGCCGCCGGGCCCACCATTCTTTGCTTTGAACATGGGGATACCGGCCAGATGCGTGAAATCCTGTACGGAGGTCGTGGTATGGACGATAACGTGCCCCCCGTGACCGCCGTCGCCACCGTCCGGCCCCCCCTTGGGAACATACTTCTCGCGGCGGAAGGATACCGCACCGTTGCCGCCCTTGCCGGCTTCCACCTTTATGCGGATTCTGTCAAGAAACGCCATATTGGTATCCCGCCGATGAGTCACCCGAAAGTGAAATAGAAAAGGGGGCTACTGCCGCCCCCCGGGGATTACGGAAATGGAGCTACTTGGCGCACTCGGCGTCAGCTTCGGCAACGTTAACCTTGCCGTTATCGCTGAAGTTCACCACACCGTCTTTGAGCGCAAACAGCGTAAAGTCCTTGCCTCGGCCGACATTGAGACCGGCCTTGAACTTGGTGCCCTTCTGCCTGACGATAATGCCGCCGGCGTTTATGACCTGACCGCCATAGACCTTTACGCCCAGACGCTGGCTCTGGCTGTCGCGCCCGTTTCTGCTGGAGCCTTGTCCCTTTTTATGCGCCATGTGAAAACCTCCGGGGCATTGGCCGGATCGGCCTTAAGCCCATATTGAAAGAGCCTTAGGCCTTGATTTCCTTGATCTTGACCTGGGTATAGTGCTGACGGTGACCTTTGCGGACTCTGGAGTTCTTGCGGCGGCGGAAGGTCATCCCATAGACCTTCTTGCCCGCCTTCTCGCCGACGACTTGGGCGACTACCTGCGCGCCCTCGATAGTCGGCTTGCCGACCTTAACGCCGGAATCGTCGCTGTAGAGCAGGACCCTGTCGAAGATAACTTCAGCGCCAGGCTCAGCTTGTGTCAAGTCAATGGCAACGACTTCGCCCTGGCTGACTTTGATTTGATTGCCTCTGTCATCGATAACCGCGTACATTGTGGCCTCCAAGTCCAGATGCGCCTATTTGGCACAAAACAGCAATTATATAGCCCGCTTTTGCGGCTGTCAATACGCCATATGGCGTTTCAGTCAGGGAAATCGCCACCGTTTTCGGAGCCATTTTCGCCCCTGGAAGGCTCAGATTCCCGCTTCTTCGGGCGCTCTTGGCCGCTTTGGGGCTGCAGGGGCCTTTCGTCGGCAGGTTCGCCGAGAGGGTGAGGCGATTCCGTGATGCCGGAAGGCTCAGATGGAAGCGGCCCTTCAGCAACAGGCAGCATTCCGCCGGCCTGTTGTTTTGCCCCCTCGGCCCCGGTACCTGCAGTCTGAGTCCTCTTTCTTGCTGAACGGCGGGCTCTGGAGCCACGGCCGCGGTGCCTCCTGGACCGGTGCGCCTTGTGCTCCGGTTCGCCATGAGAAGGAGCCTCTTGCTGAGGCTGCTGAGGCGCTTCAGCCGCTCCGACCTTAGCCTTTTCGAGTTGGGGCTCGATTTGAACGGGTGCCGGCACGGGCTCCGGCTGAGGCTGCGGCTTGGCTGCCGGACGCGCTATCTCAGCCTCGATTTTGGCCGGCTCCGGCCGCGGCTGGGGTTTGGGACGAGCCGGCGGCTCGGCCTTGGGCTTACGCTCGCGCTGCGCCTGCTCCGGGACCTTAAGAATTGGCTCAGTTACAACTTCACAGGTAGGATTGCATTCGCTGGCAACCCCGTGCCTGTCGAAGCAGACAAAGCGCATGTATTCGGTGGATACCGACACATCGCCGAGGATGGCAATGCTCTTTTTGAATTTGTCCTCGATGCAGACAATGTCCCGCCGTTTCGTGTTGTTGAGATGCAGGGCCACGTCGCGCGAGACGGTTAGTTGCACGCTCGTCGCATCCTCGCGGGCGAGCGCAAGGGGCAGCAGACGCAAAATCGCGATCGCCATGCTCTCGACGCTTCGGAGCTGGCCGGTACCTTGGCAGTAGGGGCATTCCTGGAACATCGAACGCCGCACCGAGGGGCGCATGCGCTGGCGGGTCATCTCGACGATGCCGAAATCCGACATCTTGAGCACCTTATAGCGTGCCTTGTCGAGCTTGAGCTCGTCGGAAAGCGCCTTTTCCACGTCGCGGCGATGCTTCTGGTCGAGCATGTCGATAAAGTCGATCACGATCACGCCGCCGAGGTCGCGAAGCCGTAATTGCCTGGCGACTTCCTTAGCGGCGAGCATGTTAAGTTGATAGGAGTTCTCCTCCGGGTCGCGCCGCTCACGGAACGACCCCGAATTGACGTCTATGGCGACAAGCGCCTCCGCCTGGTCTATCACGAGATATGCGCCGCCGGGGAGTTCCACGCGCCGCGCGTATATCGACTCGATCTCTTTCTCGACGCCATACGCATGGAAGAGCGGCGCCTCGTCCTGGTACAGTTTCACGCGCGCGGCATACCTTGGCATGACCCCTTGGAGGAAGTCAATGGCCTTTTTGCGCACACTCTCGCTGTCAACGATGACTTCGTCGGTGTCAGGCGTGAAGAAATCGCGGATCACGCGCGTCACGAGGTCGCTTTCCTGATAAATAAGCGCGGGCGCTTTGGTCTGCTTGATACGCTTGGTGATCGCAGTGTAGAGACGCTGCAGGTATGCGAGGTCTCGCTGCAATTCGCGCTTGGTGCGTCCGTCGCCGGCGGTGCGGACGATGACACCCATGTCGGTGGGCGCGTTCATCTGCTGGAGCGCCTCTTTGAGCCGCTGGCGCTGCTCGTCGTTTTCGATCTTGCGGCTGACGCCGTGGCGCTTGATATTGGGCATGAGCACAAGAAACCGCCCGGCCAGGCTCATGTAAGTGGTCAGCGCGGGCCCCTTGGTGCCGATACCGCTTTTGGTAACCTGGACGACAACTTCCTGGCCCCGGCGCAAGACGTTCTGGAGACGCGGGAACTGCCCCCCCTTCTTGACCCGGGTCTGCTTCATGTAGTCTGGATTGACGTCGCTGACGTGCAGGAAGCCGTTTCTCTCCAGGCCGAGGTCTACAAATGCGGCCTGGATGCTCGGTTCGATGTTTTCGATGCGGCCCTTATAAATGTTCCCGACGTAGTGTTCTGCTGATGCGTGTTCAATGAAAAGTTCTGAAAGACGGCCGTTCTCGACGACCGCGACCCGGCATTCGTCCGGGTCGCTCATATTAACCAACATCTTCTTCGGCATGTACTCCCCTGCGGTTGCGGCTGGGGGCCAGTTCGAGCCGTGTTCGTACCACGTGCAGGGGTGCGAGCGCTTCCGAAGAGCCCGGCGCTATAGCGTCGAGGACCTCCTCGGGGCGCACGCCGCCGGCGGGGGTGATGCTGAGGCCCAGCCTCAGCATATCGCCTTCCAGATGGGCGTAGCGGACAAACCCTCTGGCATTGATGCTCTTGCTGCCGGATTTCTTCTTGCGCTCAACCAAGGCTTCCCTGGATTCCATGAAAGCGGCGAGCGAGCGCTCGAAATCCTCCGGCATCCGGGCCATCCGAATGGCGAATTCCGTTCCTGTAACTTCCGCCTTGTCCCCGTACTCGACGGATTCGACGCTGAGAATTCCGATTCCCTCGGGCGCTTCCCTTTCCAGACTCGATCTTGCCCTGCTCGGCGAAACCCACTCGGTGAGTTCGACCTCGAATAGCTCCTGTCGCGATTCGACGCCCAGAGCCAGGGCCACCGGGAAGGAAAGCTGCGGGCGAGGATTGAAACCCTCGCTCATCTTCAGCGGCAACTCCGTTCGCCTCAGCGCCCGCTCAAGCAGACGCATAAGGTCGTGGTGGCTGATGAACCTTAAAGGCCCCTCCTTGGTAAAGAAAACTCGTAATCTCTGTCTGAACATATCTTAAACGCACACAAGCGTATAAGGCGATATCGCCAACATTCGAGTGATTATACCCTCCACTGAAACCGTAGCAACAGGAATTCAAAAAACGGCGGCCGGGTTCGGCATGTGCACACCCGTTTGCGTGGTATAGCCCACCAAAGTGATGTATAATTGCCGCCATGCCAGACTCAGAGGACAGAACTTCCAACCGTGGGATGCCGCATCGCCGCAGACCCAGGTACAAGGGAACGCACCCAAAAAGCTTCGCGGAGCGCTACAAGGAGCGAGACGCCCAGGCATACCCGGAGATGCAGGAACACGTCAGGGCCCAGGGGCGCACGCCCGCCGGCACACATGTGCCCATAATGGTCAAGGAAGTCCTGCAGTGCCTCAACCCGCAACCGAGAGACATTGTGGCTGATGCCACTATCGGGTATGGCGGGCATGCGGCAGCATTCCTCGAGGCCGTCGGACCTGCGGGGAGGCTCGTAGGCTTCGACGTGGATGCTGAGGAGTTGGAGCGGACGGGACGCAGGCTCGCGGAACTCGGAAACGTATCGCTTCACAGGAGCAATTTCGCGGGCATCGGAAATGTTCTTGCAGCCGAGGGTATTGATGGGTATGACGTGATATTCGCCGATCTCGGCGTTTCGAGCATGCAGCTTGATGACCCCGCGCGGGGATTCAGCTATAAGCACGACGCTCCGCTCGACATGCGGATGGACAGCCGTCTTGCGCGCACTGCGGCGGACGTACTCGCAACAATCGACCGGGCGGATCTGGAGAAGACGCTTATCGACCTCGCTGACGAGGAGGACGCGGCGGCGGTAGCCGCGACTATCGTGCGGCTACGAAGCGAGCACCCAATCGCGCGGACACTCGAATTAGTCGATGCGATACTCGCGGCGAAGAGAATGACCGCCGACGACTGGCGGAGGATCAAGGGACAGGACTCGTCGACGATTCATCCGGCGGCACGGACGTTCCAGGCGCTTCGGATCCTCATCAACGATGAACTCGGCGCGCTGCGTCAACTCCTGCGCTCCGCCCCATGGTGCCTCCGGCCCGGCGGCCGGATCGGGATCATCACGTTTCACAGCGGCGAGGACAGGATCGTTAAGCAGGCATTCCGCGAGGGGCTCCGGGACGGCACTTATGCAGAAGCGCCCGACGAAGTCATCCGCCCCACCCCTGCCGAGGTCCGCGCGAATCCGCGCAGCAGGCCGGCGAAGCTGCGGTGGGCGCGTAAGGGTTTCGCAGCACCGCGATCTACAAGCTCGTGTAGGACCCAATGAGCGCAGGGGCGCATACCCGAGATCCGTCACTCACCGTGCAAGCTCCCCGCGGACAAAGCTTCCGGCATCGCCCCATTCGTCTGTGGCGGCTCTGTCAGTTGCCTTGCACTCTCGAACGCGGACAAGTCAATCTTGCATCTCTTGATGGCCCTGTAAAGAGATTGCCGACCGACACCTGCCCTCTTCGCCGCCTGGCTGACGTTCCCGCCCGTCTGGCTCAGAAGCCTGCAGAGGTAGTAAGTTTCAAACGCCACTTGCGCACTCCTCCAAGCCCGCAGGTTCTTTTTGCCGGACCGGAGTTCTACCACTTGTGCTTCTACGACCGGCATACCGAAGTCTTCAATGTCCACATGTCCGATTGCACCAAGTTCATGAGCCCGCTCAACTGCACGCTTGAGATCAGACAACGTTGCTGAAAAGGCGCACTTGCCAAGAATAGCCGCCACCGACGGCCCAGGATACTGCTGGCTTTTCGAGATTCCCGCAAGCATTCGCCCGGTGAGCGCTACACGTGCTTCAGGCGTCCACTCTGCGTCGCGCATCTGGGTCCACTTGGGCTTCACGAGCCCGCGCAGCTCGGGACAGATAGCGTTCATCGCCTTCGCCGGGGAACCGGTCGTCTCTACAGTCATCAAGAGCCGGACATTGGCATCTATGTATCTGTCGGAGCCGACGCGGCGTAGCCGGCCCTGAGCGACGTCGGCCAGTTTGCGCTGATGCTGCTGCGGCAATGTGTGAACATTTCGCACGCATAGCGCGCCCCCGGCGGCCAATTCGGCCATTCCACGCCGAACGACAGGCATTCCGTCGCCCTCCATCGTCACCCGGCCGATGATGGTCTCCTCGAATACATCCGAACTCCAGCTTCGGCAGTCGACCTCGTGGAATGGCTGCCCCGACTTCTCCTCGCCGCAGGCCACCCACCATCTCAGAACGTCAGGAAGAGCACCGGGCGACGCCACAATGCCGCCATGTTCTTCGAAGCGCGGCAGGGATATTCTGTCCCGTATGGCGTCTATGAACCATCGGGCCTCTCTATGGCACGCGCCTAGTCCGGCAAATAGATCCTTTCTCCGTGCGCGCGCCTGTGCTAGGCCCCTTTCAACAGCATGCACTATGGGCTCATGCGATGGGCCCTTTTCGACGAACTCCTGTACTCCTGACACTGTTGCTTGTGCGTCGGACGTCTCATAGCCTGAGTGCACTATGATGGCAGCCTCTGGGGAGTTCCTGCGCGCGTACTCGATTACGGCGCGCCCGTCGCTGCCGGGCATTATCCAGTCGATCACAAACACGTCGAAACTGTCAACAGCGATTTCGTTAATGGCCTCCTGAGCGCTGTAAACTGCGCGAACGTAGAAGAGATATCTTGCCAGCATCTCACGCAAGGCGTCAGCGATACTGCGATCATCGTCGACAACCAATACTCGGCCACGGTGCTGTGTCATAGGTGTCGTCCTTTCATCTTTCAATACTTTCGATACACAATGTCGAGCGGCTCGAGCACGCCGGAAACGCGCACTTGCTCTCGTCGTTCCGGTCCCTTCAAGGCATCGAATGTCTTCCGATCAGCAGCTTTCATCCAACCTTCGACGGTTCCCACTTCTCCTGCCTTCGAGCTATAGGCAATCCGCTCAGCGATATCTACAAGCCGTCCGACAACCGCTGAGTGACCGGGATTGCGATCACCGAAAAAGCCCATGACCATGGTTCCCGGTATGACGCCCGCTCCGAATCGGGCGGGGTGGAAGCTCTTGGACAAGAGACCGCCGATAGCATTGTTGGCCTGTACAAGCGCGGACAGCGCCTGCGCGAAATGGTCCGACGCGGCTCCCGACCCCGGGAATATCGCCAACGCCCTTGTTCCAGAGATGTGCAAGACTCTTCCGCGCCTGCCATCGATGCAGCGCTCAAGGCTCCTGATTCCCAATGCAAGGGGCGCGAAATCCCACTTACATGCGGCCGGATTACACGCCTCGCTTCGGTGGACTTCGCCTAACGAGAAAGAAGCGCAGAGTATCGTCGCGTTGGCATGACTCAGGCTCAGGTTCTTCACATACGTGGCGTCCTGATCGAGCGCTTCCGCTCTTGACTTGAGCTCGACGCCCGATCGAATCTGAGCACAAAGCTTCTGAGCGTCCACTGGCTTATCATGGTACGCGAGGGGGCTCAATCCCTCAATCTCGTTGCGGAACGTTGATTCGTCGTGGCCGGAAACGAAGATCACGGGATATCGGTTCTTTATCTCACGCGCGAAATCGATGCCGGTCGGGCGACCTTGCTCCAGGAATATGTCAACAACCAGCACGTCAATAGTATCACTCATACCGTCTATGAGGCCGCGCGCTTCGCCGAGGCTTCTCGCAGGATACAGATCGATGGGGCTGCCGTAAGTCCGTCTGATCACTTCGGTCAAGGCATCGACGTCTTGGTCGTCGACACAAACCACAACGGGCGTTCCGTCCTTTGTCATTTCCGCGCTCCTTAAGAGCTTCACCTGACTCAGTTACCTGCCTTTCGCAGAATAAGCGAAACAACCGCGCCCCGCCCCTCCTTGGAATTGCTGTATATCAACTGACCTCCGCATTCCTCGACAACCGCTTTCGCGAAATAGAGACCGAAACCCGTGTGCGTGTTCTCATGCGTGGAGCAGTACGGCATAAGCGGCTTGCTAAGGAATTCCTTCTTGAAACCAGGCCCCTCGTCCTTTACCATCAGTTCCACCTTGCCACCCTTATCGGCACTTGATACACTGATATTGCCTATCCCGCGAGTTGCGTCCATCGCATTGTCGACGAGGCACTCGATGGCATCGGGCAGGAAGGAAACGGTGCTTGTTACGGCGAGGTTCTCCGGCACGCCTACTTCTATCGTGGCACGCTCCGTGGCCGCGCTATATCTGTGTCGCTGCCGCGCAATCGAAATGGCTTGTTCAACTGCGGTTCTGAGGTTCACCGGTTCGCACCGCACCTCACGCAGCAGCCCGAACCGTACAAGACGCTTGATGCGCAGCGCCGTCCGCGCCAGCACTTCTCCCGTTTCGTCGAGATGCCTGTTTCTCTCCTCCGCCGTCGTATCCTTGCGAATGAGTTCCAACCTCAACGCCATTGCATTGAGATCGTTCTTGATATTGTGCGCGAGCCCCTGAGCAAGCGTCAGGACAGCCTCAGCTCGATCCTTCTGTCGCGCCTTGATTTCATTCTCCTTACGCCTGATGCCGTCCTCCACGATATCAATCAGTGTGTCAATCTCAGGCATCTTCGGGACAAGGTTCACGGCACCCATGCGCAACGCTTTGACTGCCGCGTCAATGTCGCCATATCCCGTTAGGAATAGTACACACTGACCCGGCCGTATCCGAAGAATCTCCCGCAGCGTTTCGAAGCCGTCGTCTTTGGTCGGCACGCGCATGTCGAGCAACACCGCGTCGTAGCATGATGCCGACACAGATTCGATACACTCCCTTCCAGAGAAGACCGCTTTAGCGTTCCACCCTGACCGTCGAAACAGTGCTGCAACGTTCTCCGCAACGCGCTGTACGTCGTCCACGACCAATACGCTTCTCGTGTTCATAGCCGTACCCCCTCTTCCGCCGGCAGTCTTATCGTAAAGGTCGTGCCACCTTTCTCGACGCTGCGGCATTCGATAGTACCCCCGGTGGCCGTTATGACCTTCTTGGCAAGGTACAGGCCAAGGTGCATACCGCCCGCCGGAGGCCCGTCTTGAAATTCCCAGTCGAATAGATGCTGAACCTTCTCGGGCGGCATCCCGAACCCAGTATCGCTGACTGCAAGCTCTACAGCCTGAACCTTTGGCACATTTCTGATTTCTACGGTTAACCGCCCTCCCCCGGGCATGGCGCGTACAGCGTTCGCAAAAAGGTCGAGAGCCGCCATCTTGATCCAGTCTGGAGGAATGAACGCTTGGCGCACGGACCGTCCCTTGATCAAGCGAAACTCAATCTTGCCGTCGACGAGTTTCTGCGCAACCATATCATGGAGTTCCTCTATGATAGCGTCAAGCGGTATCGGCGTGGATACTCTCCCAGTCGGTTTCGTCCAGCGCACCAGGCGATCTATCATCCCCGCAACGTCCTTGAGGCTCTTGCGCGATTCCGCAAGTTTCGTCTTGGCGTACTCTGTCGTCGGCTCGCCCTCAGCCAACTGGACGGCCGTGATCGCCTCTGAAAGGGGGTTCTTAATAGCATGGGCCATCCCGGATGTAAACAGTGCAAGGTCCCCAAGCTTTGCCAGTTCGATATTCGCCGCCTCAATCTGCCTGTGTTCTTCGATCTTAGCAAGCGCTATGGCTACTCGGCCGGCGATGTCTTCCACGAACATCTTCTCGCTGTCAGTCAGCGCGAGCGGCCTCGTGAAGTGAACAACGCATGCGCCAACGGGCTTCTCGCCGCGCCGCACGGGAACTACGACCAGGCCCCCACGTTTGGCCAGGTAGTCCTTCCAAAGACCAGGCTCAAGCGAGTCATAGAATGCCATGAAATCCTTATCTTCCTGTGCATCGCGGACTACCTGGGTCTTGTTATCTTTCAGGCATCGGCCAAGCACTCCTATATTTCCCGGGTGGCCGTTTGGACAGATACTCTCGAGATCCCCATCAACAGCTACACGGATCAGAGGACCGGTCTCAGCCCGCCTTATCATGACCCACGCAGAATCCGCGTTCAGCAAATCCTTGAGCGTTTTCGCAACCGCTTGGCAAATAACGTCCGCGTTGTTCGCTATCGTAAGCTCCTTATCGATATCGCGGATGCCGCTAAGCCACCTTATCTCCTTCTTTGCTTCTTCGAATCTTCTCGCGTTTCGGAGGGCATACGCCATGGATGCACTGAAAAGCGTCATGATATCAAGGTCTTCTTCCGTCAGTTCTTCTTCTGCGCCTTTGTCGTCCACGCAGAGGAGTCCTATTTTTTCCCCGGCTGATATCAGAGGCACCTCGATTTGTGTCTTTGCCCCGTCTTTGTCAAGCGCCTGGTAAAGCGTATCACGCTTGATCTGGGCTTCGCTCAGAAGGAACGGCTTACCCTCCTCGAAAGCTCTTGCCGCGTCCTGGTCCTGCTTACCGAGTCGTATACCCCGTATGTCAAAACCGTCTCCCATCCCACGACACGCACACCCGATGGCCGCTTCTCCATCCATGAGGTAGAGCCTCACTCTAGAATACCCAATCTCGTTTATAGCCTGCACTATCTGGTCCGCCACGCTCGCCACCGAACTATGACTGATGCTCTGTATCTTCTGTACCACTTTCGTCGCGTTCTTGCGCTTGGTAATGTCAACGACAACCTCGGCAATGGCACTGGCGCTACCTCTGCTGTCCCGGATCAGACCCGCATTTATTAGCAGCGTCTTGCCTCCCCAATCCCATTCCTTAAGGACTATTCTACTGCCTTGGCCGGCCATGTCCGCAGGGCACCCGGGACACGGGCTTGTCCTGTTCCGTTCAAAGACCTCGTAGCACTTGCGCCCGATGACCTCGTCACCAATCCCGTGAACAGCCTTCTTCTTCTTGTTCACAAGAAGAATGTTGTAATCGAGGTCGCGCACCATGACCTCCACGCCCATCGCGTCGATAATCGACTGGAGGCGGTCTCGTTCCATATGCGTCATTGATACCTCATCTTCGAGTTGCCGCATCTTTATGAGCGCGTCTACGAGCGTTACGAGGTGAAACTGAGAAACCGGCTTTTGGACGTAGAAGAAGGCGCCATTTCTCACCGCCTCTCTTCCCCGGTCCTCGTATGCCGTGAATACTATCACGCGCACACCCGGAAACCTCGCCTTCATCTGACGCAAAGTCTCTATGCCGCTGAGTCGAGCCCCAGTAACATCACCATGCGACTGCAACTGCTGATCGAGAACGCAAACTGAGAACCCGTTTTCAGGTTTCGCGAGCAGTTTGAGCGCTTCCTCACCTGATCCACAACCCACACACTCATATCCTAACGCCTCAAATGTTCCTACGGTCGCATCTCGCTGGCTATCGATGTCGTCCACCACGAGTATTCGCTTATTTGAGCAGGCCTTCGCTTCGTCAGCCATGGCACACCCCTCCTAAAGAGCAGGCACCCTGAGCCTGAACGTGGTCCCAGCATACCGCACGCTCTCCTCGATACTCACTTCGCCGCCTACGCTTTCCGTGATAAGCTTCGTTACATATAGGCCAAGACCGCTGCCGTTTCGACGCGTCGTAAAGAACATCTCAAACGCCTTGGCTCTGTGAACCGCGTGCATTCCCCAACCGTTATCGCTCACGAAAACATTCGCTAATCCTCGACCGTTGCTCTCGCTGCCGATCACCGCAATCCGGACCATGCCATTCTCATCCCGCGCGGCGGCCGTGTGCTGGATGGCGTTAATGACGAGATTCAGGATTGCCTGCCGCACTATTGTCGGCACAGCCGGCATCTTCATATCGGACGGGATATCGACCGTGAGAACGATATCATATTGGCTTGCGGCGCTTCTGCACATGTCGACTACTTGCCAGAGCATCTCATCAAGACGACACGAACCCGACGTCTCCAACTTGACGATGCCAAGGAACGATTCCAGGCATCCGCTCAGCGAGTCCGTTTGCTCATGCATTCGGTCAACAGCGTTCTGCGCCAGCGCTCGCCTGTCCTGTGAAGGCACTTCGTCCGATTCGCCGATAAGGCGGTCCAACTGGAACTGGTACCCTTGCATGCCCTGGACAAGATTGCGTATTTCGTGTGTCATTCCGAGCATCAGGCTGCCCGCGCACATGGCGCGCTGGTGCATTACAAGTTCGATGTCGATCAGAGATCTTTCGATAGCGAGGGCAAGGGCATTAGCAGCATTCTCGATCGCCTTGATCTGCCACTGACTGATTGTATCAGCGTCTTCCGGGCCGAAGACAACGATGCCAAGCGGTTCATGCCTCGCCTCGATGCGAAGTGGAAATCCCGCGTATACGTATGCATGGATGGGGCCCATGAGGTCACGCATGTACGTGTTTGAACTCTCCGACATGGCGTTGAGCCTTTGACTCTGGGGCCTCCCCTCGATCACAACGTCGCCTATCGGCGTAAACGGCAGGACATTTCTGAGCCTGTTCATGTACTCCTCTGGAAGCCCCTTAGCCCTTACGCATGAGATCTCGTTAGTCTCTGGACTGTATGACAGCACAGCCACTCTCGCACCGGGCAGCACCTCCTGCACGTCATCAAGGTAGCCATCGATGATGTCATTTCGCGACATCGCAGGCTCACTCCCCTTGGCCGCCTTCCGGTCCATTATGAACGACTTGATGGCCTGATCCAGCGACAGTGCGCGGTTAAAGGACGGCGGCGTTGAACGCTGTTCCACATATGACAGAAGCGCATCCAGTTGGACAGGCTTCAGGATCACCCCATCAAACAGGGCGCCGAACTCTTGCGACTCCAGCGTCACGGCGTCCGGGTTGCCGCTGAATGCAAACATCCTCATCCGAGGGTAGCGCTTGCGGAGACTCGCACAGAACGGCCGGATCGACTGTCCGTCAAGCTGCAGGTCAATGAGGCCAACGTCTACTGTCTCCACCCTAGCCAAGGTCTGTTCCGCATCATGCAGCGACGCCGCTGTCTTCACTCTGTGACCGCGAGAAGTCAGAGCCCACAGCACCGGCGACAAGATGCCCTCGCGATCCTCAAGGAGAAAGACGGTCAGGGGAACTCTTGCCGATGCCTCTGTCCGCGATCCGCCCATCGTCTGAGAGTTGCCCTGCGTCGCTACGATGGCCGGCCTGGGATCGCCCTGAGCGCGTTTTTCTCGCACAAGGAGCGCCGCGGTTCTGTCTTGCATCACCAGAAAAGCTTTGACGTCGACAAGAATCCGTCGCCTGTCGTCTTTCTGTACTTCCGTGACGACCGCCTTCACAACGTCGCCCACAAGAAGGTCCTCCGCCCCCTCAACAAGCGCCATTGCACGCCTTGTAGGCGCCGGAACGCAGTTAGCGGGCAGAAACCCTTCTACGCGCCCCTCCAAAGACAGCACAAAGCCCCCGGGGACTCTTCTCTCAACGGTCCCCTCCACGACGGATCCGACCGGATGGAGTGATGTGAATCTCTCAAAAGGACCTGGCTCGGCGGCCTTCTTACTTAGTATGAGTTCCCGCCACTCGTCGTCATAACCGGTAACAACG
>Ga0315282_10004879_pt1 | contig 23136 bp, 18 predicted proteins | sample YL17G07_20_MG_FD_203693 | JGI IMG/M metagenome (GOLD analysis project Ga0315282, IMG submission 203693) | Sediment microbial communities from Yellowstone Lake, YNP, Wyoming, USA - YL17G07_20 | ecosystem: Environmental > Aquatic > Freshwater > Lake > Sediment | place: USA: Wyoming | collected... | reverse complement strand
GTTTGATCACCTCTTTTAAAGTTTCTGCCATTCCTTTTGGGTCTCGATGAGCTCCTCCCAACGGCTCTTTGATAATCTCATCAATCACGCCCAGTTGATATAAATGGGCGGAGGTCAATTTCAATGATTCGGCAGCGACCTCCTTTCCCTTCTCGCCATCTTTCCAGAGAATGGCTGCACATCCCTCTGGAGAGATCACAGAATAGATCGAGTGCTCTAACATCAAAATTCGATCTCCCACCCCAATGGCTAAAGCCCCCCCGCTTCCCCCTTCTCCAATAACGATGGCGATAATCGGTGTTCTCAGCATGACCATCGTTTTAAGATTTCTGGCAATGGCCTCCGCCTGGCCTCTTTCTTCAGCGCCCACTCCAGGAAATGCGCCAGGCGTATCAATCATCGTTAGGATAGGTTTTTTAAATGCCTCTGCCAATTTCATTAATCTCAGGGCCTTGCGATATCCCTCTGGATGAGGCATCCCGAAATTCCGATAGGCCATCTCCTTTGCATCCGCTCCCTTTTGTTGGGCGATGATGGTCACCGACCTCTCATTAAACTTAGCCACTCCCCCGATAATTGCGGGATCGTCTCCATAGTTTCGATCTCCATGAAGTTCAAGAAAATTTTCAAACATCCATTGGATATAATAGGAGGCTTTGGGCCGATCAATATGTCTTGCTAACTGGGTAATTTGCCAACCTGTTAGGCTGGAAAATATTTCTTTTTGCAAACGATGGAGCTTTTCTTCTAAACTTTTTAATGGTTCGTCGAAGTGGATGGGTTTCCCCTTGGAAAACCTTTTCAGATTTTCGATCTCTCTTTCCAGTTCAATGAGGGGTTTTTCAAATTCTAAATAATGTTTTACCATCTCGTTTCCTGTTTACCCCGTTAGAAAGCCACGTATTTTCTAACGGGGTTCATGGCGGGGATGATATAAATAAAACTTCAATTACTTCAATTACTCGTAGAAAAAGTTGGGTCAAAGCCCCGTCCTTTCTAACGGGGTTTATTCAAAAGAGATGAGGGAAGATTTAAAAAGATTTTGAATATGGGTTTTAAAATTTTGAGAAGGGTCAACCGTGAATCGATCGGAAAGAGCCACAACGGTTTCCCGGTTATTTCCGTCAATAAAGTGAAGAAGAACCTTAGAGGATCCTCGATTCGTTATAATCATCTCTTTTAAATCTGTGAGTTGAGAGGGAGTTAATGAGGAAAGTGGAATTTTTAAATGGAGGGGCTTCATGGGTGAAGAGGGCGACTCCAGAAGCGAATGAACCTCCGTGCCTTTTATTTTTATATGTTCCTCGGTTAGATCGAGTGTCCCTTTGACGAGAAGCGGATCTCCTCCTCTCAAACACGGCAAAGCCTCTTTAAAAACCTCGGGGAAAAGAATGACCTCTACAAATCCTTTCATGTCTTCAAGGGTCAAAAAAGCCATCCGATCCCCCTTTTTAGTAACAATCTCCTTTAATCCGTTGACGAGGCCGCAGATTTTAACCTCGGCCCCATTTTGAAGTTTTGGAAGGGTGGAAGTGTCTAAATCGGTATGTTTTTTAATCTCCTCCTGATAGCGTGACAAGGGATGCCGGGAGATATAAAATCCGATTGTTTCCTTCTCAAAAACGATCAGCTGATTTTCAGGAAATTCATCGATGTCCGGATAGTCTTCCTTACACTCCTTGGAGGGGTCTATTAACATACTCAGTTGAGGCGCCCCTTTTTTCTTTTGGGTCCATTGGGATTGTTCCAAAATATCTCCCAACACAGTCAACATTTGAGATCGATGGGCTTTTGAGAAGTCAAAGGCTCCGCATTTAATCAAACTTTCAATGACTCGTCGATTCACTTTTCTTAAATCGACACGATGACAAAAATTGTACAAGGATTTGAATTTACCTGTCCCTTCCCTTTCCATCATGATGGCGTCGATGGCTGCTTCCCCTACGTTTTTAACGGCTGCCAATCCAAATCGAATTTGATTTCCAACGACGGTAAAATTTTTATCACTTTCATTGATATCCGGAGGCAAAATTTCAATCCCCATCTCGCGGCATTCTGCAATATATTTTAGAATTTTATCCGCATTCTGAACTTCACTCGTGAGTAAGGCCGCCATAAATTCGAGCGGATAATGAGCTTTCAAATAGGCGGTTTGATAAGCAATGAGCGCATAGGCGGCGCTATGGGATTTATTGAAACCATATTCAGCAAATTTAGCCATCAGATCAAATATCTTCTCCGCCTTCGTTGGATTGATCCGATTCCTTTTCGCCCCCTCCAGAAATTTCTCTTTCTGCATCTCCATCTCTTTAGGGTCTTTTTTGGACATGGCGCGGCGGAGAAGGTCGGCATCTTCTAAACTAAAATTAGCCAGTGAACTCGCGATTCTCATGACCTGTTCTTGATAGACGATTACGCCGTAAGTGTCTTTTAATATCTCTTTGAGCCCCGGGAGATCATAGCGAATGGTCTCTTTTCCATGCTTCCGTTTGATATACTCATCAACCATGCCACTCTTTAAAGGGCCGGGCCGGAATAAAGCCACCAGAGCGATAATTTCTTTGAAATTCTCAGGTTTTAATTTAATCAGCAAATCCCTCATCCCCGAACTTTCAAGTTGGAAGATTCCAAGGGTTGAACCTGAACCCAATAAGGTAAAAACCTCGGGATCATTCAAAGGGATTTGAGAAACCTCAATTTTCACCCCATGGTTCTTCTCAATAAGCTGAATAGCGTGATTGACTACGGTGAGGGTTTTTAACCCCAGGAAATCGAATTTGACCAAACCGATCGTTGCGACCTCCTTCATGGGGTACTGGGTCACCAACTCTCCCTTCTGCCCGCGGTAGAGGGGAAGGTATTCCATCAGTGGCTTATTCGAAATAACCACCCCTGCCGCATGGGTTGAGGCGTGGCGGGTCAGTCCCTCCAGTGATTTCGCAATACTGAACAAGGATTCCACTCTCGGATCCTTCTTGATCCATTCCTTCAATTGGGGTTCTTGATTCAAGGCCTGGTTAAGGGAGATGTTGAGCGGTATATTGGGAATGAGTTTGGCAATGCGGTCCACTTCCGCATAGGGAAGATCCATCACTCGACCGACATCTCTAATCACGGCTCTTGCCTGCATCTTGCCAAAGGTGATGATTTGAGCCACATTCTCTTTTCCATATTTATCGGTCACATATTGGATGACCTCATCCCTTCCCTCCATACAAAAATCGACATCCACATCGGGCATGCTACTTTTTCTTCCCGGGTTTAGAAATCTTTCAAAGATCAGATCATATTCAATCGGGTCCAGGTCCGTGATGTTCAAGGCATAAGCCGCCAGACTCCCAGCGGCTGAACCCCTCCCCGGACCCACGGGGATGCCTCTCTCTTTTGCAAAACGAATAAAATCCGTGACAATCAAGAAATATCCTGAATAGCCCATGGATTCAATGATTTTGAGCTCTTCTTCGAGGCGAGCAAAATATTTTATGGATCGGCCTTTAAAATCTTTCTCGTCTTGATGGGAAATCAGCCTTTTCTCCAATCCTTCTTTAGAAAGTTTTTCCAGATAGCTTTCCGAAGATTCCCCAGAAGGGACGGCAATTTTAGGAATGTGCTTCTCCTCGAACCTTAATTCCAGATTACATTGTTCCGCAATCTCAACCGTATGGGTGATCGCCTCCGGAGTGTTTTGAAAAAGATCGGTCATTTCCTGGGGCGACTTAAAATAAAATTCATCGGATGAAAATTTCATTCGATCGCTATCTTGAAGCGTCTTTCCTGTTTGAATGCAGAGGAGGACTTCCTGAGCCTTGGCATCCTTTCGGTGAAGGTAGTGGCAATCATTTGTCGCAACCATAGGAAGGGAAAGTTGATGCCCAATTTCTAAGAGTCGATCATTCACCGCCAACTGGTTTTCCACTCTGTTGTTTTGAATCTCAATAAAAAATCGACGGGCGTCAAAAATCCTTCGATAATCTTCGGCTGATTGAAGGGCTTTCTTCATCTCCCCCCGGCTGGCATGGGCAGCGATCTCTCCCTTCAGACAACCGCTCAGCGCAATCAATCCCTCGTTATATTTGCCGAGAAGTTCTTTATCGACCCTTGGCTTATAATAAAATCCTTCAAGATAGGCGAGGCTGACCAACTTGATGAGATTGAAATAACCCGTCCGGTTCTTGACCAACAAGGTCAAATGGTAAGCCCCCTCCGATCCTTCGAACCCCTTTTTCTCAAACCGGGTTCCGGGAGAAACATAAACTTCACATCCCACAATGGGTTTAATGCCATACTTGATGGCCATTTGATAAAATTCGACCGCGCCGAACATATTCCCATGATCGGTTAGCGCCACGGCATCCATTCGATATTTTTTGGCTAAATCAAAGGCCTCTTCAAATCGAATGGCGCCGTCTAATAAGCTATATTGACTATGAAGATGAAGATGGATGAAATTAGATGTCTGCATACCAATAAGAAAAAAGGAATATTGGAATAATGGAACATTGGAATACTGGGTTAATAAAGAATATTTTTGCTTTTCTCACAATATTCCATTATTCCATCACTCCATTATTCCGGAATTATACTCTATTTATTCCCATTCGATCGTGCCGGGGGGTTTAGAGCTGATATCATAGACGACCCGGTTGACCCCCTTCACTTCGTTAATAATCCGATTGGAGAGACGCTCTAAAATTTTATAGGGCAACCTGACCCAATCCGCCGTCATGCCATCCTGACTCCCCACCACCCTTAAAGCGATCACATTTTCATAAGTTCTTTCGTCCCCCATCACGCCCACCGTCTTCACGGGGAGCAATACCGCAAAGGATTGCCAAACCTGATCTAAAAATTGGCTTTCCTCCATTTCTCTCATGACAATTTCATCCGCCTCTCTTAAGATTTTCAACCTCTCCCTGTTCACCTCCCCGATAATCCGGATGGCAAGGCCTGGCCCTGGAAAGGGTTGGCGTTTTATAATTTCATCGGGCATCCCCAATACCTTCCCCAGTTGTCTCACTTCGTCTTTAAATAATTCTCGGAGGGGCTCCACTAACTTTAATTTCATCTTCTCAGGCAACCCTCCCACATTGTGGTGGCTCTTAATTGTCGCCGAAGGGCCTTTTAAGGAAACGCTTTCGATCACATCGGGATAAAGGGTCCCCTGAGCTAAATATTTTACTCTCCCCATCTTTCTAGCCTGTCTTTCAAAGATGGAAATAAATTCCTTTCCAATCCTTTTTCTTTTATCTTCTGGATCGACCGCCCCTTCCAATTTTTTCAGGAAGGAATTTTCCGCATTGAGGACCATTAATGGTATTTTAAAATGATGACGAAATAAATTCACCACCTGGGAGGCCTCCTTTTTCCTCAAGAGACCGTTATTGACAAAGATGCATTGCAGACGATCCCCGATCGCCTTATGGAGAAGGAGGGCCACCACCGTGGAATCAACCCCGCCGCTTAAGGCACAGATGACTTTTCCCGCTCCGATCCTCTTCTTCAGGTCCTGTCTGGTTTGTTCTAAGAAAGACTCCATCGTCCAAAGGTTGAAACATTCACAAATATGAAAGAGAAAATTTTTGATGAGATCAAGCCCCTTCTGAGTATGAACCACTTCTGGATGGAACTGGAGCCCATAAATTTTTTTTCGAGACTCTTCAATGGCCGCAAAAGGGGTATTCTTCGAATGGGCGATGGCGTGAAATCCTGGGGGTAATGTCTTGACGTGATCCCCATGGCTCATCCAGACCACCAGTGGACTTCCCTTTTTCCCCAAGCCCCTGAAAAGTTTCCCGTCTCGGTCTAAAGTCAATTTGGCTTTTCCATACTCCCTTTTTTCTGAATGGGTAACCTCCCCTCCCAATAATTGGGCGATCAATTGCATGCCATAACAAATGCCTAAAATGGGGATGCCCATGCTGAGGAGGGCGGGATCACAGAGGGGGGCGTTCTTCTCATAGACACTTGCCGGCCCTCCAGAAAATATAATCCCCTTTGGGGACAAGGATTTCACTTTGTCCGCAGGAATATTAAAAGGATGAATTTCACTATAAATCTGACACTCCCTCACCCTTCTGGCAATCAGTTGGGTATACTGGGAACCGAAGTCGAGGATGAGAATCTTATCAAAAAGAGTCTGCCTCTCCATTTTTTCTATTTCCTGATCAGAGAATGAATGGGAAAAAGGATAAAGGGAATTGGTATATTCTCAGTGCTTTAAAAAATATTTCCCGTCTTTTAATTCGTATTGATAGGAGACCCCTTTACGATAAAAGAGGTCGCTCTTTTGCATAAGTTTTGCTGAAATCAATTCTTCAAGGCGAGAAGGATATTGTCCCTTTTCCAAATAATAGATTTCTAAAGCATTCTTGATTCGATCTAATTGTGTTTTATGAACGAAATGCGTGGGAATCTCAATATCCACTCGTTCTATCTTTGAATCCCAAAAATGATATAAAAAATTGGGTTTAAAGTAGATGAGAAGAAGAAAGATAAAAACTAAAAAGGCGCCATAGTAAACAAAGGTTAAAGCCTCCCTGAAATTGACCATGCTGACCTTCTTGATGAGGCTGGGGGTCCGGACCCCGACCATTTCGATCAAAACCATTTCGGAGAGGTCCGCTAAAATTTCACTGGCATTGAATTTTCCCAAGAGGCTTCGATCAATAATTTCCTGAACCGTTCGGGTCCCATCCAACAAATTGTAAATCAATTCTTGTTCAGAGGTCAGCTTCTCTTTTAAGTAACGTTGAGGAGAAAGCCCCTCGACAGATTTTTCTTCAAGGCCGAGAGTCTTTTTAAATACCAGGTGGGGTGAAAAAATCTTTTTTTCAATCTCGGACCATTCATCCACCATGCGCAGGATGTTCAATAACACCTGTTCCGTGCTTAGCGCAAAGGGGATCTTCTTATAACTTTCCACCAATTTCAGATCAAAGTTGAATTGCCCGTCTTCCCACCAAAAAAGATCGTAAATGGTTTCATAAATCTGCGTTGAAATCACCTTGAGCACATCGTCCTTGGTCAGGAGTTGGAGTTCGACCAGAATTTCCCCTAAGTATTTAAGCGTTTCTTTTTGAATTTTTAAAACGCGCTCCAGTTGTTCTTCTGTGATCAATTGGGCCTTCACCAATATCTCACCGATGAGATCCTTCTTCCCGCGATAATTCGAATAGATGTGGACGATCATCCCGTCGACAAAATGGATCTCCACGAGATCTTTCCCTCGACGAATTTTTAAAACACCCGTTTTGAGCTGTTGCCCAATGAGCTGAATGATCTCGGTAATGCTGAAGTCTTTTAAAGTTCCCTGTAACGCCACGGACTCCCCTTTTTAGTTTTCATTCCAGATCACGAAACAGGCTCCTCATGATAAGAAAATAGAGGTTAATGGGCGCCTGGCCGCTCGCCTTCCGTTTCGAATTTTGGTTTAAGCCGATAGAACTTTCGTACGGAAAAGATATAGAAAATGATGGAAAGACCTCCCCAGAAAATCCAGCTCCAAAGGGTCGAGAAGAGTTGAGGGAGGGGAGAAGGCATCGCTCCATTCCAATAGAGAAATCTTAAAATGAAAATAAAAAAGATAAGGAGGAAAAGGAGCCCTTTGATTACCTGCTCCCTCCATAAGTAACCGAACCCGACGAAAAAGAAGGAAAGAAATCTGCTAATAAAATAATTCTGCTTTTGAAATTGGCGAACCTGAAGAGATTTCTTTTCGACAATCTTGGGGTGAAGTTTTTCCTTTTGAATGAAAATACGATAACAATTGAAACAAATAAATTCCTGATCGGAAGTTCCTAAATAAAACCGGTAAGTCGGACTTCCACACATGGGGCACCGAGTTAAAAACCGTTTTGTCCGGCCATACCTGGCCATTCCTATTAAAAACCCTAAAAATAAGATGGGCGCCAAAAAAGGAATTCTCGATGGAATTTTTTCGAACCAAGCCTTAAACAGACGGAACAGAAACCCTTCCTTTCCAATGAACTGGTCCATGAACCTCTTCCAGAGCCTTTGGGGAATTAAGACATCATCGATCACCAGTCGATTGAGGTTCAGTCGGCTGAGGGTGGGGGAGTCAACAATCATCGAATAATAATCAATGAGTCGGGGGTCCAGTTGCCTGGCTCTCTGAAAAGCTCTATCTGTTTTTCCGGAGAGAAAAGTTTCTTGAGAATAGGCCCGGTAAAGGTTGTAATAATAGGCTCCCCGATTGGGATTTATTTCGGCGGCTTGTTGATAAGAAGCGATGGCCGAAGAGGTTTGCTTTTGCGCTAGATAGACATTTCCCAGATTTGAAAAGGCTTCGCTGAATTTGGGGTCCACATGGATCGCCCTTCGATAAAATTCTTCCGCCTCGGAGTAATGGCCTTGCCTCTTTTCTGCCAATCCGAGGGAGAAAAGAACTTCAGGGTCATCGGGATGGGTTCCCAACCAAGTCCGCAATTTTTCTTCCGTCGCCCTTCCCCAATCTTCATGATTTGACTGGTTCATCTCCAAAATGATATCCGAGGACGCCCCGTCTAGAAAAAAGGAGGAGGAACGGAGGAAAAAGGGGAGGTAAACTAAAACGATGAGAAAGACCAGAATGAATTGTTTTTCCCTTTTCGATACATAACCCCACAATAGAACGGACCAAAAGAAAATAGCCCAGAGCATGTCCAAGCGGAAGAAGAAGGGAATGAAAAGAATGAATATCTTGAGGCTATTGATAAGAAGTCTTGAAATCTCTTGAGTCAAATTTTTTCGGATATCATAGAAATAGAGGGGGAAATACTTAATCATGACGACGATTCCGAAAATAATAAACGTCATGAGGATGGCATTCGAAAGGATGTAAAACATATTATAAAAGAGTCTAAGGGAACTGGGGTAATGACGAAATTGAACGACTTCTCCCTTTAATGCCTCAGGAAGGATTTTATGGAGTTGAAAGGGGTTTTGATGCCAGAGGGCTCGCGCCAGTTCAAAATAGGGTTGGGGAAGGTCGGGTGAAATTTTTATGGAATAGGTCGCCATCCTGACGGCTTGGTCAGAGTCCCCTTTTCCTCTCGCCTGCTCGGATTCTCGTATCAGGTAGAAAGAAAGAATCGGAACGTTCTGAATCCCTTTATCCAATTTCAACTGGAAGAGTTGATCCAACTCTTTCTGGCTCAGAGAGGCGCTTTTTTTAAGATCCCAAACCCGATCTGCCGAAGCAGGACTTTCCACAGAAAAGAATTCTTTAGAAAAAGGGAGGGTTTCCTTCTTTGTGAGGACGCCTATGTAATAGAGAAGAGAAAGAATTAAAATGATTAAGATAAAAATGGCTTTTTTCATGAAACAACGATTCTCAAGAGAGCTGTTTTATTCCAAACGGTAGTTGGGGGCTTCTTTAGTAATGATCACATCATGGACATGGCTCTCTTTTAATCCTGATGATGTGATTCGGATGAATCTTGCCTTCTGTTGTAACTCCTGGATATTTCGCGCCCCCAGATACCCCATCCCTGCCTTCATTCCCCCAATGAGTTGTTGAATACCGTAGGAAAGAGTTCCTCGGTAAGGAACCCTTCCTTCAATCCCTTCTGGAACCAACTTGGTTTCACTTTCGACATCCTCCTGGAAGTACCGATCCTTACTCCCCTCTTTCATGGCCTCTATAGACCCCATGCCCCGATAGACTTTATAACTCCTCCCTTGATAGAGCACGATCTCCCCTGGACTTTCATCAGTCCCGGCAAATAAATTTCCAACCATCACTGAGCGTGCTCCGGCAGCGATGGCTTTCGTGATATCTCCAGAAAATTTAATTCCACCATCTGCAATGATAGGCACTTCGTTTCTTCCCGAAACTTCAGATGTCTCCATGATGGCAGAGAGTTGTGGAATCCCTACCCCCGCAATGACTCGTGTGGTACAAATCGACCCGGGCCCCACTCCCACTTTCACCGCATCGACTCCGGCCTTGATGAGGTCAAGAGCCCCCTCTCGAGTGGCCACATTTCCTCCGATGAGTTGGCAATCCGGGAATATTTTTTTGGTATCCCGGACAGCTTCCAATACATCCCTGGAATGGCCATGGGCTGTATCAATGACTAAGACATCCACCCCGGCCTTGATCAAAGCCTCGGTTCTCGCCTCCCTGTCTTTTCCAGGGCCGATGGCAGCCCCCACCCGAAGACGGCCAAGGTCGTCTTTACAGGAATTGGGGTACTTCCTTATTTTCTCGATGTCTTTGATGGTGATGAGCCCCTTCAAATTATTTTGGTCATCCACAACCAATAATTTTTCGATTCTGTTTTTATGGAGGATCTCCTTGGACGCCTCAAGGGTGGTTCCAATCGGAACCGTAATGAGATGATCCTTCGTCATCACCGCGGAGATTTTTTCATCCAGTCGCTTTTCAAACCTTAAATCCCGATTCGTTAGGATCCCAACGAGTTTTCCATTTTTTGTAATGGGAACCCCTGAAATTCGATATTTTTTCATGATCTCCAGCGCTTCATAAATTTTTTGTTCAGGGTTCATGGTGATGGGATTGAGGATCATCCCGCTTTCAGATTTTTTCACTTTATCCACTTCAATAGCCTGGTCAGGAATTGGCATATTCCGATGGATAATTCCAATTCCCCCCTCCTGGGCCATGCAGATCGCCGTCCTGGATTCAGTAACCGTATCCATGGCAGCGCTGACTAATGGGATATTCAATCGGATCGTCCGGGTCAATTGTGTGCTGATATCCACCTCTTTAGGCAACACCTCAGAAAAAGCTGGAACAAGCAACACATCGTCAAAGGTCAGGCGTTCCTCAATCTCTATAGGATGGTTTCCCATCGTTTCCCCTCACTTCCATCATCCAATTTTGATTTGATATATCAAACGAATCTTCATTTGTCAACCTGACAGTATCCATTCCATCCATGGAATGACTTTCTCGGTTTCGAGTCGTACCGACTTCCCATAATTTTCTATCGACCGCCAGGAAAAACTTCTCGATACTTTCGGGGCGAAGGGCAGAGATGGAAATGCCGCCAACCTTCTGGCAGATGGCTTCTGCCTCTTCGCGACTCAATTTATCTTCTTTATTAAAGACCCGTAATCTCGGGATATGATCCAATTTTAATTCAAAAAGAATTTTTTCGACAGACTCAATTTGTTCAGGAAAACGAGGATGGCTGATATCAATCAGATGGATCAATAAATTGGATTCCTTTAACTCATCAAAAGTCGGTCGAAAGGCCCCCATCAGGTCTTTTGGCAGATCTTTGATAAATCCAACAGTATCGGTGATCACCACTTTATGAGGTTTAGGAAATCTTAATCTTCTGGTCGCCGTATCGAGGGTGGAAAAGAGTTTGTCCCCGACCTGAAATTGACTCCTGGTGAGGAGGTTAAAAAGGGTCGATTTTCCGGCATTGGTGTACCCAATAATGGAAAGAATAGGGATTCCTGTCTTTGCTCTTCGGGATCTTCTCTGTTCCCTTCTCCTGCTCAATTTTTCTAATTCCTTCTCCAGGAGATGGATCCGATCCCCTACTCGACGACGATCAATCTCTAATTTCGTCTCCCCTGGTCCCCGTCCACCGATCCCACCCGTCAGCCGGGAAAGGGCCAATGTCTTCCTGGCCAGCCGAGGAAGCAAATATTTTAATTGGGCCAGTTCGACCTGAATCTTTCCATCCAAGGTATGCGCCCGCTGGGCAAAAATATCTAAAATGAGTTGGGTACGGTCAAGGACTCTTAGTTCGGTGAAATCTGAAATCGTAGCCATCTGACCGGGTGTTAAATTTTGGTCAAAAATAATCAAATCGACTCCCAATTGCATACATTTGACCAATAACTCTTTCAACTTCCCCTCCCCCATCAGGGTTGTGGGAGAAATATTTTGGGGTCGTTGAATAATGGAATCGACGACAAACACCCCGCTCGACTCTGCCAGTTCTTTCAATTCTTCCATTGAATTTTCTAAGTTCTCACGATTTCCCTTGCTGACACTGATGAGGATGGCTTTCTCTTTGACCCCCTTGAGTGGAATAGACCTCTGACCTCTTTGAAATTCATCCTCGAGGGATTGGATCCACTTTAAGAAATCCACATCGAAATGACTAAAAGAAGATGGAGGATCAATTTCCCAGACCTTTTTGCCCGGATTATCAGGGAGAAGGTGTGCGGAATAGATCGACCCTGAGGTATCCGCACCAATGGCATTGAGGGCCACCATCATATCCAGTCGCAGGAGAGCGAGATCTGTCAAATCCTCTCCTGTCAGAGGTTCTCCTTGCAGGTGAGTGTGAATGAGACGAAGGCCTCTCAACCTGAGGATTCCAGATCGATAACGGGAGAGGTCAGGAATCGTAATCCCCTTCTGATCTCCCACGATGACGAATTCGATGGATCCTCGACGACCTACCAAAACGCCGATCTGGCGTCGAATTTCATTCGAGAGATCACTGAGAAGGCGGGCGAGTTCAGGCGTAACAACCTTTTGAGGAGGAATTTTCCTTCGATAGATATGTTCTATTCTTCTGATTTGATTCGGCTTTAAACCGATGGTATTACCGTAAACTCTGTTAATTTATTCCTCCTTTTCACTCATTTTAATATGCCGGGCGAATGAAGTCAACCCTTCGACTCCCCAGCATAAATCCTGGGTTTGCCTTCGGCGTGAGCGGCTCGACTGAGCTTGTCGAAGGAAGCGGGGCTTGGCGCCGCCGAATGGGTCAAGTATTTCTATTCACCCCGTTAGAAGTGATGCCCCGCTGTTCCCTCCGGGCCAGGCTCCGCCCCGGAAGGGCTCATGCCCCGGAGGGAGGCCCTCTCTCCGAGCCAGAGGCTCTTCTGAGCCGTAGGCTGGGCCGGCGGCTGCAGCGGGGTTAGGTCCCAGAATAATTCCGGGTTCCGCCCCGTAGGGGGCTCCACCCCGGAGGGCGGAGATTTGATGCCCCGCTCGGTTTCGAGCCGTTCGACAGTGCTCACGGCCCTGAGTATATCGAAGGGTCGCAACGACTGGAATTTCTAACGGGGTTCATTGAGAAATTCAACTCTTCCCCTCTCTCCTCTTTCCCCCCGCCTCAAGATTTTTACCTCCAAAAAATGTTGAAGAACCCAGAGATTTGTAAGAAGATGCTCTGTGATTTGTGTGGTGGTGAAGGAGGAACTTCCTTTTGCCAGAGCCATGAAGGGGACGAGCTGGTCTGCTAAGTGAGGATCGATACAACCATCCGATTCTATATAATCTTTCAAGAAATCTACGGCTTCATCGGCCACTTTCTCTGCAGGCTTTCCTCTTGAACCTAAAGACGAAAACCCGGAAAGAGTCTTTTCATATTCAGCCAACAAAAACAGAAAAGAACCTGGTCCGTTAGAGGGGGCATCATACAGGACGTTTATCTCGGCGTCCACCTTCAGTTCTTCCTGGATCCTTTTCAGAGCATGATCTTTCTGTCTCTCTGCTACATGTTTTGGAAGATTAGAGATAGCGGAGAGCCCACGAATCTTTTTCAGTGAACCCCGACCAATCAAAGAGACCGGCTTTAATTCATCAACAGGATTGATTTTCAGTTGAATCTTCCCTCCCCCTTTAGGATAGAATCCCCACTTTTCAATGGCGGCCTCGGTAGAAACCCCCATCCATACGAGAGTAGGCAAGAGAACTTCAGAGAGATAATGAAACGACGGACTCCAAGGGACATGAGTGCCACCGACCAAAGTTAAACTGGAAATTCCCGCAGCTAAACAGAGAGGTGGAAAAATCGCCTGAAGTAGAAGGGTAATAGAACCTGCCGTCCTCACTTCGAATTGATAATCTCCAGGAACATTCTTTTGGGGAATAAAGGTAATTTTTTGGGACCCAAATCTACCCCCTTCCGTCCGGGCCTCTGTAATTTGGGCCAATGCCTCTACGGCTTCAAGATGTTGGGCTTGAAGACCGGGGTTCTTTCGCTTTGATCTGATATGGTGGATGGCGAAAGGTTTCCTTAGAATGGCAGAGAGGGCAAGAGCCGTCCTTAAGATCTGTCCTCCCCCTTCCCCATAAGATCCATCAATTTCGATTAGCTTTTGCTCCAATACATCCATTTATATAATAACCTATTAAAAATGAGGCTAAATGTCAATCCATTTGGATGCCAGAGAGGATAAAATAAGTTATAATTCATTTATTTCATGTTTGATTCTAACACACTGAAGTCTGAGAATTTATCTCTAACATTTTCAAAGACAATTGTTGTCATGCTGAAATTTTTTCAGCATCTCGATTTGCCCAGTAAGTGAGATCCTGAAACGAGAAGGATGACATATTCAAGAAACTTCAAATATTTTTGGTTAGTCTTATAAAAAGTTTTTTGCGGAGAAGTGAAATTGGCTGAAATAATCATATTGGGGTCTGGAACTGGCATTCCTTCTATTCGAAGAGGGTCGCCTGGTTTGATCGTCCTTTCAGATAACACCAGTATATTGATCGATAGCGGTCCTGGAACATTGAGGAAGATGTTAGAATTAGGAATCACTTATCAAGACCCTGACCTCATCCTCTATACACATCTCCACCCAGACCACACAGCGGACCTCGTTCCAACTCTCTTTGCATGTAAATACGGAGATCTCCCGCGAGAAAAGGACCTTTTATGCATTGGAGGGTCTGGGTTTAAATCTTTTTTTGAGAAATTGGAGGAACTTTACGGCTCATGGATTGAACCGCAATCTTATTACTTAACTGTAAAAGAGATTTCCAAAGAAGCCTTGCTCTACCGGGATCTTAAAATCTTCTCAAAACCTATGGCCCATATCTCTGGAAGCGTGGGGTATCGCATTGAATTCAAGGATGGAAAATCTATTGCTATCTCCGGGGATACGGATTATTGTCAAAATATTATTGATCTGGGTATTGAAGCAGACCTCCTTATTCTGGAGTGCTCCTTCCCGGACGGGAAAAAAGTGGAAGGCCATCTCACCCCCTCCGTGGCGGGAAAGATTGGATTGAAATCGCACTGCAAAAAACTATTGCTCACCCATCTTTATCCAGTATGTGACCAATTTGATATTCTGGAACAATGCAGGCAGGTTTATCGGGGTGAAGTCCTATTAGGAGAGGACCTCATGAGAATAATGATTTGACAATCCCCTTCTTTTGGGATATTTTGTTTCTGAGGAGAAAAAATCTTGAAAAGATACAAAGTCTTAATATTCTTTTTCGTTCTTTTCCTATTCCCTTTTGTCTTTGGAATTCCAGGACAAACTCAAGACAAGGCGCCCATCTTTACCATTGAGGTGGATGGAATCATCAATCCTGCGACGGCAAAGTTTATTACAGATTCGATTGACCAAGCCGCCCAGCAAGGTGGTCAATGTTTGATTATCCAGTTGGATACCCCTGGAGGATTGATGGATTCAATGAGGTTGATCGTCAAGAAAATCCTCGCCTCTCATATCCCCATCATCGTCTATGTGGCTCCGAAGGGGGCCAGGGCGGCTTCTGCGGGTGTTTTCATCACCATGGCTGCACATATCGCTGTGATGGCTCCTGGCACCCATATTGGGGCAGCCCATCCTGTCACATTGGGAGCAGAGGGAAAAGAAAGTAAAACGATGATGGAAAAGGTTGTTAACGATGCTGTCGCGGACATCAAGGCGACTACAAAGACGAGGGGAAGAAATGTGGATTGGGCTGAAAAGGCAGTAAGAAAAAGTGTCTCAATCACTGAAGAGGAGGCGCTTAAACTGAATGTGGTGGATTTAATCAGCTCAGATCTTCAAGATCTCCTCACCAAGATCGATGGAAGGGTGGTTAAATATGATGGCGCCACACGAACCCTTCTTACAAAGGGAATGCAGCCTCGATCCATTCAGATGAGCTGGCGCGACCGGCTTCTGGATATCATCTCTAATCCTACGATCGCTTATATCTTTCTCATGTTAGGAATTTACGGCATCTTCTTTGAGCTCTCGAGCCCCGGGGCCATTCTTCCTGGAGTGGTTGGCGGAATCTTCCTGATTCTCGCCTTTTATGCGTTGCAGATGCTTCCGGTTAATTACGCCGGTTTAGCGCTGATCTTCTTTGGCATTATCCTATTTATTGCAGAAATCAAAGTGGTGAGCCATGGTGTGTTAGCCATTGGAGGGGTCATCTCCCTTTTGTTGGGTTCCATGATGTTATTCCAGAGTCCGGTCGAATACATGAGGGTCTCTTTGAGTGTGATCATACCTGCTGTCATGGTGAGCGCGGCATTCTTCATTTTTGCAGTCACTAAGGCCATCAATGCACGCTTGAAAAAGCCAACCACGGGGATGGAAGGCCTTATAGGAGAAGAAGGAATAGCTACAGCGACCATCTCTCCAGAAGGAAAGATCTCCATTCATGGAGAGTTCTGGAACGCCATTAGCGACCAAAGCATAGAGAGGGGGGAAAAGGTTCAGGTCATTGGAGTAACCAATTTAAAACTGAAAGTTAAAAAAATCGAATAAGGAGGGAATCATATGGGCATAACAGGTCTTCCGTCAGGTTTCTTTTTTCTTATTGTCTTTATATTGATCGTAGCTGCGTCAGCCATCAAGATCCTCAGGGAATATGAACGGGGGGTTATCTTCCGACTGGGAAGGCTCATCGGAGCAAAGGGGCCGGGTATAATTTTTATTATCCCTGGAGTTGACAAGCTGATGAGGATCAGTCTGAGATTGGTCACGCTGGACATCCCCCCCCAGGATGTCATCACCCGTGACAATATCTCCATTAAAGTGAATGCCGTTGTCTATTTTCGCGTCATGGATCCAAATAAGGCGGTCGTCGAAGTGGAGAATTATCTTTATGCCACCTCCCAATTGGCCCAAACCACACTCCGAAGCGTTGTGGGTCAGGCGGATTTGGATGAATTGCTCTCCCAGAGAGACAAGATCAACCTGAAACTCCAAGATATCCTGGATAAACACACAGAACCATGGGGAATCAAGGTCTCTCTGGTGGAAACCAAACAGGTAGATCTGCCGGAGAATATGCAGAGGGCCATTGCAAAACAGGCAGAAGCAGAAAGGGAGAAGAGAGCCAAAATCATCCATGCCGAGGGTGAATTCCAGGCTGCAGAAAAATTGACTCAGGCTGCAAATGTGATCAGTGCCAATCCCGTAGCCCTCCAGCTTAGGTTCCTTCAAACCTTAGCGGAGATTGCCGTGGAGAAGAACTCAACCACCATCTTCCCCGTGCCGATTGACATCATCAGCGCTTTTATAAAAAAGCAGTAGGAACGATCTCCTACGTTTCCTTTCAAAATCCTTCTCCAAGGTGATCCGGGGAAGGGTTTTTTATTCCGCCTTTTTCCCTATTCTTAAATGGCGATCCATTTCGCTCCATATGCCTTGGAGAATCTGGACCTCTCTTTCATCCATCTCGCTTCTCACCAATAGCCGTCTAAGCGCCCGCATGATTTTTTGGGGATGGTTAGAATCCAGGAACCCGAGTTGGATGAGCGTTTTTTCCATATGTTCAAACATCCTCTCCAACTGCTCGGCTTGAGCCAGTTGAATAGGCTTTTTAGGAATCTCAATTGAGGCTTGGAATAACTCGTAACAAACCACCATCACTGCTTGGGCAAGATTGAGGGATGGGAAGGACTCCATGGAAGGGATCCTGACATAAAGATGACAAAGAGTCAGTTCCTCATTGGTCAATCCCTCTTTTTCCGAACCAAAGGCCAAGCCAATTGAATTCTTTAAAGAGAGGGGAATGAGTTTCTTCGCTAAGGTTTCCGGCGTCAGAAGTGGGTATCTCTCCTTTCCTCCTCGTGAAGTCGTCCCGACCACACATCCCATTTCAGAGACGGCTTCTCTCAATGTAAAAAACTCCTCTGCCCTTTCCAAAATGTCTTCGGCCCCTGATGCTAACTTATAAGCGTTGGGATGGAGGGGAGAACATCCGTTGACCACGATCAACCGATTCAATCCCATATTCTTCATCGCCCTGGCCGCCGAACCAATGTTTTCGTGGAATTTGGGCCTGACTAAAATGATCGAAATGGAATCAAGATTCATCTTCCTTTTCATGATCCTTATTATAGCGATGAAAAATAACCTTGACTATCATTTTTTTTTATCTTAATTTCAACCTCATATATTTTCTCATTCTAAAAAGGGAGCACGGATGAAGACGAAAGTTTCTTTTTTTGATTTAGCAGTTCAGTTCAAATCCATTGAAGATGAAATTAAATCTGCTATGGACGAGGTGTTTCAGACTCAACAATTCATTCTGGGATCCAAAGTGAAGGTGTTAGAGGAAACCATTGCTCAATATTGCCGCACCCGATATGCTATCGGGGTAGCTTCTGGTTCTGATGCCCTGCTTTTATCCTTAATGGCCTTAGGAATCGGGACAGGCGATGAGGTCCTCCTTCCTCCATTCACTTTCTTTGCGACGGCAGGTTCTGTCTCCCGTCTCGGCGCCATTCCTGTTTTCGTGGATATCGATCAAGAGACATTTAACATTGACCCTTCCAAAATCGAGGAGAAGATTACATCGAGAACAAAGGCCATTATCCCTGTTCATCTCTTTGGACAATGTGCGGATATGGATCCCCTTCTTAAAATAGCCAAAAAGAAAAAACTTTTTATCATCGAAGACGCTGCCCAGGCTTTGGGGGCAGAGTATAAACCCAAGCCCGGATCGGATGGACGCCGCGCTGGACAGATAGGCGACCTTGGATGCTTTTCCTTTTACCCGACAAAAAATTTGGGCGCCTTTGGAGATGGGGGAATGGTCGTGACCGATAACCTTGATTTGGCGGAAAAGGTTAGACTGCTGAGAGTCCATGGAAGCCAACCCAAATATTTCCATAAACGGATTGGAATCAACAGCCGTCTGGATACCATTCAAGCAGCCATCCTTTTAGTAAAATTCAAGTATCTCGAAAAATGGACCATAGAGAGACAAAAGAAAGCTGAGCGTTATCAGTTGTTATTTCAAGATCTTCTCTCTTCTGTAAACGGTCTAAAGCTCCCGACCATTCAATATCAGAACCGGCATATCTTTCATCAGTATGTGATCCGTGTTCCGGAAAGGGATCGGCTGAAAAAATACCTAACAGAGGAAGGGGTTGGAACGGACATTTATTATCCCGTTCCTCTCCATTTGCAGGAATGTTATTCCTTTCTAAAATATCACCGAGGAGACCTCCCAAATTCCGAGAAGGCTTCCGAAGAGGTTTTAGCTCTTCCCATTTATCCTGAGTTGACAGAAGGTCAACAATGGGCAGTCGTGGATCGAATCAAAGCCTTTTACAAAAGAAGGGCCCAAGGGGCCTAGGGTCCTAGTGGTCAAGTGAAATACCTAATAAGAAGAATTACTCGAACCCTTGAACCCTAATGAAAATTGGAACCATCAAAATGGCGGTAGAAGAAATTATCAAAAAGATTCAAAAAAAAGAAGCCTTGATGGGAATCATTGGTATGGGATATGTTGGACTCCCCTTGGTTTTAAGGTTTTGTGAGGAAGGTTTTAGAGTGTTGGGATTTGATGTTGATTCTAAAAAAGTCGCTACCCTTCAGGGAAGGAAAAGCTATTTGAAATCCATACCCTCCTCCCGGATTTCTCAATTTATACGGAGTGGCCATTTAGACGTAACAGATGACTTTTCCCGCCTCGATGAACCCGATTGTATCTTCATTTGCGTTCCTACCCCTTTGACCGAGAAAATGGAACCGGATCTCCAATACATAGAAAAAACGACCGAGGCTATTCGGGAACATTTCAGAAAAGGACAGCTCATTGTCCTGGAAAGCACGAGCTATCCAGGAACGACGGAAGAATTGATCCTCCCCCGATTGGAATCGGCCGGTTTGAAAGTAGGGAAAGATTTCTTTCTCGCTTTTTCTCCGGAGAGGGAGGACCCTGGAAATAAAAGATTTACAACCCATCAAATTCCAAAAGTCGTCTCCGGAGTGACTCCATCCTGCAAAAAAGTGGTTACCGCCCTATACAGTCAAATCGTTCAGAAAGTGGTGCCCGTTTCATCCCCCCGAGTTGCAGAACTGACCAAACTTCTCGAGAACATCTACCGTAGTGTCAATATCGCCTTGGTGAACGAATTGAAAATGTTGGCTGACCGTATGGGGATCGATATCTGGGAAGTCATCGAAGCGGCAAGCACCAAACCTTTTGGATTCTCCCCATTCTATCCAGGTCCTGGAATGGGGGGACACTGTATCCCCATCGATCCTTACTATCTCTCCTGGAAGGCCCGGGAATACGATTTCACCACCCGATTTATCTTTTTGGCAGGAGAGATCAACGTTCACGTCCCTTACTATGTGGTCGCCAAGATTCAAGATGCCCTCAATGGGAGAGGGAAAAGCATCAAAGGAGCAAAAATATTGATCCTTGGGGTGGCCTATAAGAAAGACGTAGATGATGCCAGAGAGTCCCCTGCCCTATCCATCATGGAACTCCTCCGAAAGAAAGGGGCAGTTATTCTCTATCACGACCCCTATATCCCTGTTCTTCCTCCTTTTAGAAAATATTATTTCAGGCTGAAATCCTCTCCTCTTACCAAGGCATTGCTTCACCGGATCGATGCAGCCGTGGTAGTCACGGACCATAGCTGCATCGATTATCCATGGGTCGTAAAGCACGCTCCCCTTACTGTTGACACCCGAAATGTGACGAAGAACATGAAACAATGGAAGAAAAAAATCGTGAAAGCCTAATCCAAAAATTCCAATTCCTAATATCCAAATCCTTGTGCGAAACATCAAAAGGCAAGACCTGGTACCCGGATTTGTTTCGATTAGGACCGGGCCAACTTTTTCATGGATGACCTTTTAAAATAAAGATGTAACCCCCAAAGCTTCCTCCAGACCTATCTGTTCTTCTTCTCCTTCTTCGTCTTTCTCTTCTCTTTGAGGCTTTTCTGCGGCGCCTTCTTGCTTTCCTTTACCCCTTTGCTTTTTTCTTTCATAACACCCTCCTCTCTTCAGTATTTCTATGTCTTGGTAAAAATTGGAACCCGTTCCCAATTCCTTACCACCGATCGCGGCCGCCGCCACGGCCGCCTCCAAAACCACCCCCGGATCGGCCACCTGAGCGAGGACTCTTTTCCTGCGCTTCGTTAACCTTAATGGTCTTGCCGTCAAGGCTTGTTCCATCCATCTTGGAAATCGCTGATTTAGCATCCTCATTCTGAGCGAAGGTTACGAAGCCAAAACCTCGGGAGCGCCCCGTACCCCGGTCTGTGATGACCTTGGCTTCGGTGATTTCCCCGTAAGGCGCGAACGCCTGGCGTAGACCTTCATCCGTCGTGTCCCAACTCAGCCCCCCAACAAATAGTTTTTTAGCCATATGTTTAACCTCTCCTTTTCTGCGTTGGTTTGCCCGACGCCGTTTGATGGGTAGCACCCACTCTTCAGCGGTTGCTCCATTTGTTTAATTTTCAAATACATACCATAAAAAGGTAAAGGATTTCAACAACATTTGTGGAACCCTCTTCAATGACCGATTCAAAGCAAGCATGTTTTGTCTAAATAGCGGCTCCCATCTTTCAGGAGGAAGGCGATGGTTTTCTTCCTCTTGTCACCCGGTGTGAAAATTCTCTTTTTGAAGAAAATTTTCTACAAAAAGGACGCTTCCAGAGTGAAGTGCCCCGCAGCAGCCGCCGGCCCAGAGGGCCTCTGGCCCGGAGGGAGCTGCGGGGCATCTAATTCCCAAAAAAACTTTCCTCCTCCTTGACGGGGGAGGATCAAGGTGGGGGTGATGATAGGATCATTTCCCCCTCACCCCTACCATCTCCCCCCAGGGGAGAGGGTAGGCCATTCATCCCCCCAGCCGAGCTGAGGGGTATTCTGGCATGTTTTGATAAAACAGGGCCAACTTTTTTATGGCTAAGATCTCATTGTCATACCCTCTTGAGTTGAATGCCTTGATTTAGCTTCCGATACAATCCTAATGCGATTAAGAGAGTGGCCAATGATATGGCATTTGCACCAATAACAATGAAATCTTGGAGATGTATTCCATACAACATCCATAACGTGGCCCCTGCACTAAATTGAATTAGTGTTAATCCACTCACATCCTTGACCGAATGGGTTGTCCACATCTTGATGATCTGCGGAACAAACCCGAACATGGTCAATGAGGCTGCGGCTATGCCTAATATCGTCCACCACATATTGCTCTCTTCCTATTCCTCTCTTATCTCACAACGCTACGCGCTTTTCGCTCTGCACTATGCGTGCATTTGGAATACGCCAAACTTTTTTATGGATGACACCACCGCAACTCATCCTCGTTGTAAAGTGTAAAATGTAGCTTTGCCCCCCAATCATCTTCCTTGCGGAGGAGACGAACCAGTCTCTACCTACTTTATACCTTACGAAGAGTTAAACCTATTTTTTTGAAGCCCTCTTACTTAGGTTTTTCACAAGTTCCTTGCCTAGCGCGAGGCACTTTTTCTTCGCTTCGTTGCTAATGGGACGTTCACTTCCTACCGTTTCCCCCGCCTGCTGGAAGAAGCGCTGAGCAAGGGATTCGAAAGGCTGCCTCACTTTCCCGCCACCACCACAGGAAAAGAAAAGGACAGCCGGTTTTCCTTTGACAGGCTTGCCTGATTGATCCCACTGGTAAATATCATCGAAAAAGGTCTTCACCGTGCCCGCGACGTATGAGAAATAGTCAGGGGTCCCGATCGCAACCCCATCGGCGGACAAAAACTCTTCTAGAGTGACCCGCCGCTCGTTTGTGTTGATAAGGTTAACTTCAGCCCCAGCTTCCCGCGCCCCCTCCGCAAGTGCTTCTGCAAGCATCCTAGTATTCCCATACTGCTGGCTGTGATAAATAACAATAATTTTCCCCATAGTTTACCTCCTTTACGCTCTGATATAGAAATATTCAAGATCTAACCCCACAGCCTTCCCTTGAACTGCTTCAAGGAACTTGACTGAAAAATGGAAGCACCCTAAAAAATTGTGCCTCCCGGATAGGTTCACCCCGTTAGAAATTCCAGTCGTTGCGACCCTTCGATATACTCAGGGCCGTGAGCACTGTCGAACGGCTCGAAACCGGGCGGGGGAGCGGGGCATTAGACCCCGCCCTCCGGGGTGGAGCCCCCTACGGGGCGGAACCCGGAGTTATTATAAAACCTGACTCCACTGCAAAGGAGTGAGGCATTATTTCTAACG